>Ga0134126_10000719_pt1 | contig 41672 bp, 31 predicted proteins | sample KB31752_FD_96881 | JGI IMG/M metagenome (GOLD analysis project Ga0134126, IMG submission 96881) | Terrestrial soil microbial communities with excess Nitrogen fertilizer from Kellogg Biological Station, Michigan, USA - KB3-175-2 | ecosystem: Environmental > Terrestrial > Soil > Unclassified ...
ACACTATAATTAAACGACAAAAAATATATGGGGGTAATGGGTTTTTTGCGGGAACTGATGGGAAAGATTCTCGCGTTTGTAATTGGTTTTGCGCTGCTTGCGTTTATAATTGGTGATTTTGCAAAGTCGGGCGGGTCGATGTTTAAGGACGACCGTAACGAGCTTGGCGAGGCCGCTGGTCAGAAGATCCCTTACGATGAATTTACCAAAAAGGTTGATCAAAACAGCGCTCAATTTAAGCAACAGGGCCCTCTCAGCCCGCAGATATTAAGCTACGTACAGGAATCGACCTGGAACCAGATGGTGGCCCGTGCGGTATTGTCGAGGGAAACCGATAAGCTCGGTTTGGTGGTTAGCGATGATGAAGCCAAATCCATGATCAGCGGAAGTAATCCAAATCCCCAGATCGTGCAGGCTTTCGGCGATCCGAAGACCGGCCAGCTGGACAGGAACAGGTTAAATACATTTTTGAACAACCTCAACGCCTCCAAAGCCGATGATCCGATCAGGCAACAATGGGCAGACTTCGTGACCCAAATGATCGAGGCGAAAACATCCGAAAAATATGTTACCCTGGTTACCAATGGCTTATATGTAAATTCGTTAGAGGCTAAAGATGATTATGAAGCAAAAAATAAGCTGGCCAACTTTAAATACGTAACGCTGGATTATGCATCGGTGCCGGACAATAAGATCACTGTTACCGACGACGATTATAAAGCTTACTATGACGAACACAAAGCAGAATTCAACAATCCGCAGGAGACCAGGACTTTTGACTATGTAAGCTTTAACGCGGCGCCTTCAAAAGATGATTCGACAGCTGCCAAAAAACAAGTGGATAAATTAACGGAAGAGTTTAAAACCACCAAAAACGATTCGCTTTTTGTGCAAATTAACTCTGAAACTAAAGCGCCGATAACTTACCAGCATAAGGGTCATCTCGAGCCTAAATTAGACTCGGTAATGTTTAACGCACCTAAAGGATTTATTTACGGTCCCTATCTTTCCAACGGCAGCTACAAGATCGCAAAGCTTGTCGACGAGAAAATTGAGCCTGATTCCGTTAAAGCAAGGCACATTTTAATCGACGATAAAACCATCGGCGTTGATAAAGCCATTGCTAAAGCCGACTCGATCAAAAAGCAGATCGAAAGCGGAAAATCATTTGCCGATATGGCCAATATGTTCTCGATAGATAAAGGTTCGGCCGTTAAAGGCGGCGACCTTGGCACTTTTGGCCGTAACACGATGGTACCTGCATTTGAAGATCCGGTTTTTGCGGGTAAAAAGGGCGATTTGTTAGTGGTACCTACTCAATTCGGCGTCCATTTAATACAAATCGAGGATCAAAAAGGATCCTCGAAGGTGGTAAAGGTGGCGGTGGTAGATATTCCGCTTAAAGCCAGCAGCACGACACAAACAGCTGTTTACAGCAAAGCGCAGGGGTTTTTAGGTTCGTTAACGAAAGATAATTTTGACAGTGAGGCAAAAAAGGCCGGTCTGAAAATAAAAACTGCCACTAATATTAACGGCGTCGCTGCGGCGGTACCGGGCATTGATAACGCGAGGGATATTGTACGTTGGGCATTTGGCGCCGGCATCGGCGATTTTTCCGACAAAGTGTATATCGTTGGCGACCAGTACGTAATTGCGCATTTGGTGCAAATCAGGCCAAAAGGTATTTTACCGCTCGATGCCGTGAAAAAGCAAATCGAGCCTATGGTGAAAAATAAGGTAAAAGGCAAGTTCCTGTCAGATAAATTACAGGCTGCATTAAATGGTTCGTCGACGCTGGAACAGGTTGCGCAAAAGTCGGGAACTACGGTTACGCCGCTGCAAAATATCGTATTCGCAAACCCGGTTATCCCAGGGTCATCAGCCGAATATAAAGTGATCGGCACGGTGTTCGGCTCGCAGCCGAACAAGCTTTCCAAACCGGTTGAAGGACAGATAGGCGTGTTTGTTTTCGTGTTGAACGGGTTTACAAACCCGCCGCCGCTTACCAACGAGGTTAGGGAAAAACAACAGATAAACCAGGCTCTGCTTCAGCGCGCCGATTCACAAATATTTGATGCGCTGAAAGACAAAGCTGATGTAAAAGATTTCAGGGCGAAATTTTTATAGAGAGACGCTGGCTGCCATTTAAAAGTAAAAAAGAGCCGGGCAAAGGTGCGGTTGGCATTCACAACCCCTGCCTGGCTTAATTTTACCGGAATTAAAACTAATTTTGTATCCGGGACAGCATAATACCTGTTCCCGGATTTTTTGTTTAAAATGGAGATACAGGAAAATATAGTCAATAAGGTTGCTCAAAGCGGGCTCGTTACTTTGGACCCTGCAACTTTCTATCCCGCAGGCGACCGGGTGGTTTATGATATAAAAGATAATTTATTCCAGGGGCTTATACTGCGTGAGAAGGATTTCAGGGAGTTTGTTAAGACGCACGACTGGTCGCAATACCAGGGCAAGAATGTAGCGGTCACCTGCTCGGCCGATGCCATTGTACCGGGTTGGGCATATATGCTGCTGGCCAATCGCCTGGCGCCGTATGCCGCCGAGGTAGTGTTCGGAAATGAAGAAATGCTCGAGACCATACTCTTTATAAAAAATATTGCTAAAATGGATGTTGAACAATACCGCGACCAGCGCATCGTTATTAAAGGCTGTGGGGATGTCCATGTGCCGGTTTCAGCCTATGTTGAATTAACAAAGAAGCTGACCCCGGTGGCAAAAAGCCTGATGTTTTGTGAACCATGCTCAACCGTGCCGATCTATAAAAGGAAAGACTAATCCCATCGGTACATTTACAGGGCATAAAACAAAATAATGATATCCTTGCTTGCAATTAAAACAGCCGACCATTGATTCAAATGATGCGTTCTTTTTTTGTCATATTTTTCCTTTCCGCCTTTTTATGCCGTGCCGCCGGCCAGGACCTTAAAATAGGCGAGCCCGTATTTAAACCAGGCGAAAAATTGAGCTACCGGTTAAAATATGGGTTTTTTACCGGTGCGACCGCCGTTATTCGTGTGGAAGAAAGCGAAAAGAAATTTGACGGCCACAGTGCGTATCACATCATAGCCGATGGCAAAACAGCCGGGGCCTTCGATGTTTTTTATAAAGTGCGCAACCGGTACGAAACTTACGTTGACCAGACCACCTTATTGCCTTATTTTTATACCGAAAACAGGCACGAGGCAAGCTATAAGCACAAAGACAATGTTACCTTTAATCATAAAGACAACGAGATAACCGCCGCAAAGGGGGTTTTTCCGTTCAGAGGGAAGGTGTTCGATTTTCTGTCTGCATATTATTTTTCCCGAAGCATCGATGTTTCCAGGATACACATCGGCGAGAGGTTTGATCTGCAATATTTTTTGGATGATGGTATTCATACTCTTACGATAACCTATGTGGGCAAGGAAGTCGTCCAGTCGGAACTGGGCAAATTTAATTGTCTTAAATTTAACCCAACCATCATTCCGGGGAGGATATTTAAAAAGAACAGCAGGCTATACTTGTGGATAACCGACGATAATAACCGGATACCGATAAAAGCGCATGTCGAGTTGATCGTCGGCAGTGTAACGATGGACCTGACTGCCGCGGAAAATTTAAAATATCCGCTAACGCCTTTGAGTAAGTGATATGATAACCGTTGGAGATGTGTTGCTGCATAAAGATGTGGTAAAAGAGAATTTTGTTTGCAATTTAAATAAATGCAAAGGCGCATGTTGCCTCGAAGGCGATTCGGGCGCGCCGCTGGACGCGGCCGAACTGGATGTCCTGGACGAAATATATCCAAAGGTGAAACCCTTTATGACCGAAAAGGGCATCAAAACCATTGAAAAAACAGGTACCTGGGTAAAGGATTTCGACGGCGATTATACAACCCCATGTGTGGATATAAACAAAGAATGTGCTTACGTGATATGGGAAAATGGAATAACCAAATGCGCCATCGAAAAAGCCTATGAGCAGGGCGCTATCGGTTGGAAAAAACCTATTTCATGCCATCTATACCCTATCCGTATTACAAAATACCCCGAGTTTGATGTATTGAATTACGACCGGTGGAGCATTTGCAGCCCGGCTTGTTCGTTTGGCAGCGAGCTCAAAGTGCGTGTGCACGAATTTTTGAAGGCGCCCCTTATCCGCAAATACGGCGAGGAGTGGTATCAGGAATTAGAAGATGAGCTAGCGGAGATCAACATCACCGGTCAATCATAGCTGTGCCGTTCCAGGTCGTATTCCGACTGCCCCGAAATGATCTTTTTTTGTTTTTCAATTTCGCTGTCCAGGTGATGATCGTAAACACTGTCTGTTACCTGTATACTTCGTTCCTTGTCCTTTTCGGCATAATGCTCATCTGCTTCTGATAATTTTGAAACAGCAACATCATACGGCCCTTTCGGCGACATCAGTTTTACAAACACCGGCAAACATTCAAACAAAATAAATAAATAGCTGATAAACGACTCGGCAAGGTAAGTGTCCAGATCACGCGTGCCGTTGTCGTTGTACGAAAGCTGCCCGAGCGCCCAGTTACGGTCGGCAAACCCGGCGATATTGGCAAGGCTGTCCAATTGATGGTCGCTGAACAGGCGGATATTATTTAACCCTTCGTAATCTTTTCTGGCAGCCAGGTATTGCTCCAATTTAGCCTGGTTGTCGGTAACAATTTTCAAACGGTCCTGCTTTTCCTGCAATACGGCCTGCTTTTGCTTTGCATAGGTTCCGTAACCCACAATGCCCGACGTTTGGTTGGTTTTATCGCCAAACACTTCCTGGTTTAGCTGGTACCGCGAACGGTTAATATCCTTGGTGAGCGAATCCTGTTCCTTCTTAAGGTCGGTATTCTTACCCAGCTCCATTGCGTATTTCTGTGTATAGGTTTTTTGCAGTGTATCTATCTTTCGGTGCTGTCCTTTCAAATAGGCCGTTTTCAATTTCTGGCGTATCTCCTTATCGAATATTTTCAGTTCGATCGGCCGTGAAATCACAATACCAATGGCTATAGCCAGCAAAATACGCGGCGAGGCCTGCAGCAGCTGCTGATTAACCGTGCCCTGCTTGTCAATGCTCGATACGATATAACGGTCCATATTAAAAATGGCCGTTCCCCATATCAATCCAAATAAAATAGCAAAACCAACGGCAAACGCGCTGCCGCTGAAAACAAAGTACATAGCGTAGCCACCCGACAGGGAAGCAAACAACGCCGTGAAGAATATAGTGGCCCCGATGCCTACATACTTGTTATGCTCGAGCGGGTATTTTTTTAATGTACCGATATGGGCTCCTGAACAGAACCAAAAAAACCGGGTAATTTTCTTCATGAATAGCTTGCTAACGTGATAAACATATAATAAACGCACCAAAGTATTGAATGTTACAAAACTGGGACTTAAATATTTGCCGGATAAAATTACCTTTGAGCATAATTTTATTGGCATGAAAGAAATAAGCGTACAGGAACTAAAGGAAAAACAGGATAGCGGCGAAGATTTTCAGCTGATCGATGTTCGGGAAGATTTTGAGTACGAGATGTCGAACCTTGGCGGCGTATTAATCCCGCTTGGCGGCATACTGATCGAGTCGGATAAAATTGATAAAACCAAGCCCGTGGTGGTAATGTGCCGCAGCGGTAAGCGCAGTGCTGCTGCCATCATGCAGCTGGAGCAGCAGGGTTTTACCAATCTTTATAATCTTAGGGGCGGCATTTTAGCCTGGGCGGATGAAATAGACCCTAACATTAATGTGTATTGAGCCATGTGGAAAAAAGCAATACCCAATACATTGTATACAGTCGGCATTGTCGTATGCGCGGTTTACGGCTATCAAATTGGAATTGAAAAAAGTAATTATGTATTTCTCGTCTGTGCTGTTATATTAATAGGTATATTTATCATGCTTAAGATAAATATCTTAAAGCAAATAAAAAACACTCAAAAAAAGCCCTAACCTAATTTAAACTTTATGTTAATTGCAATTCTTGGTATCATCATACTCGTAGTGGGTGTGGTAACTTCGCGTTCGCCCGAACCGGGCAGCCGGTTTGGCGGTGTTCTTAAAACCGTTGGCATTATGGTGGTTGTCGCCGGCCTGCTCCTGTCCGCGGTTAAAATAATCGAACCTGGCAGAGTTGGCGTGCAGGTGCTCTTTGGCAAGGTACAGGATCAGGTACTTGAGAGCGGCCTGCATATTATCAACCCCGCTGTCGACGTTACCACATTCAGCGTGCAAACAGAAAATTATACCATGAGCGCCAAAAGCTCAGAAGGCCAGGTACAGGGCGACGATGCCATCAAGGTATTATCGTCCGACGGGTTAGAGGTTACGATCGACCTTTCCGTACTCTATAAGATAAATCCCGCGAAAGCGCCGTTCATCCTGCAAAATATCGGTGTAAACTACGAGGATAAGATCGTGCGCCCCGTAACCCGCACCGCCATCAGGGACAATGCGGTTAACTACCAGGCTGTCGATTTATATTCAACCAAACGAGAGGAGTTTCAATACAAGATCAACAAAACGATTACCGATAACTTCGCAAAGAACGGCCTTGAGGTTCAGCAAATACTGGTTCGTAATATATCCTTGCCTGCTACCGTTCGCGCCAGCATTGAATCGAAGATACAGGCCGAGCAGGATGCGCAAAAAATGCAGTTCGTTTTGCAAAAGGAACGCCAGGAAGCCGATCGTAAACGCGTGGAGGCACAAGGTATCGCCGATTACCAGAGAATCATTTCCATAGGCCTTACTGACAAACAGCTTCAATACCAGTCTATCCTGGCGCAAAAAGAGATCGCCCTTTCGCCCAATACCAAGATCATCGTTATGGGCGGCAAAGGAAACCCAATTATATTGAGCGATAAATGATATAAGGCTGATTAGCTTTTTACCCCAAGGCCGGTATCGCTGCTCAACACCCACTTCCCATCCATAAACTCCGGCATTTGATAGGGATTATTGCTGGTTAAAAACGGGCCGTCCAGGTCGGCCCAGTCGCATTGCGGGGCAAGCGCGGCTGCGGCTAAAGTGGCGCAGCTGGTTTCGCTCATACATCCTATCATCAGTTTTAAACCAAGCTCCCTGGCTTTTAATATCATTTGGTGCGCCTCATACATCCCTGCGGATTTCATCAGCTTGATATTGATGCCATGATATACGCCTTTGGCTTTTTCTACATCGGGCAGCCGCTGTACCGATTCATCCCCGATAATCGGGACCGGGCTGCGTTCCGTTAACCATGCATTGCTGTCGGTATCCGTTTTAAGCATGGGCTGTTCGATCAGCAAAACGCCTTGCTCGTGCAACCAATGGGTCATATCCAGACTTTGTTGCAGATCGGTCCATCCCTGGTTCGCATCAACGAACAGTGGCAGGTTTGTTACCGACCGGATGGTTTTTATCAGTTCTTTGTCACTGTCCCGTCCCAGCTTTACCTTGATGATCTTGCAACCGGGGTTTTCCTTTACTTTTTGGATGATCACCTCGGGCGTGTCGATGCCGATGGTAAAACTGGTTGGAGGCATTTTTGTGGGGTCGCTGCCCACTATCCGCCAGCAAGGCTGCTGCTTTAGCTTCCCGTCAAGATCATGAAGGGCAATGTCAACGCCCGCCTTTATTGCAGGGTTGCCGGGCGCGATGCTATCCAGGTAAGCAAGGATTTCTTTAAAATCAAACGGATAACTAAAGCGATTTGAATCAACTTTGTTTAAAAAATCAGAGGCGCTCTGAAAACTCTCGCCCATATACGGAACCATCGAAGCCTCGCCATGCCCTGCACGACCTTCATGCTCAATTTTAATGAGCATCACCGGCGTTGACGTCCGCGAAAATTTGGCTATCGTAAAAGTATGCTTAAGCAGCAATTCAAATGGTTGGTATGTCAGCTTCATGTCGTTCAAAGCTAATATTTACTGCCGAAATGAGATATTATTGTGGTTCGCCTCAATTGACAATTGAAACAGATTGCGGAAATTCGTTCTACCCTCCTATTTATACTTAAATACGTTATCCATATTCGCGTTGTCATAGGCGCTGACTTTCAGATCGGTGATGATACCCGTGCGCAGGCTGTATACCCAACCGTGTACGCCAAGCGGTTGCCTGTTATGCCAGGCGTTTTGCACGATCGTCGTTTTGCATAGGTTGTAAACATTCTCGATCACGTTATACTCCACAAGTCTGTCGCAGCGTTCGTTTATATCTGTAATAGCGTCAAGCTCTTTAGCGTACAACCGGTATACATCCTTAATATGGCTTAACCAGTTATCGATCAGTCCAAACTGTTGGTTGCCGATGGCCGCCATTACCCCGCCGCATCCGTAATGCCCGGTAACGATCACCTGTTTTACTTTTAACACGTTAACCGCGTAATCCAGCACCGAAAGCATGTTCATATCCGAATGCACCACCATGTTGGCTATATTACGGTGCACGAATATCTGGCCCGGCGCGGTATTGGTTATTTGATTAGCCGGCACGCGGCTGTCGGCGCACCCAATCCAAAATACCGGCGGGGCCTGCCCTTTCGCAAGATTCTCAAAATAATCAGGGTCTAATTTTAAAGTGCTTTCGACAAATTTTCTATTCCCTTCCAGCAAACCTTTGTACAGGTCTGTATCCGCGGCATTTGTATTTATAGGGCACATAGTATAGGTTGGTTAAATAGTACCGGCGAAAATAAGCAAATTTCACATAGGTGTTATTTGCGGTTCAGGCTATCCGCCTTTGCTTTGGCTTTTTTCTTAAAAAATCCCCTTAATAAAAAGTTATGTTGTACAGCCTCCAGGTCCTCATTTAGTTTAACCGAGCTTGCCTGCAAATTGGTTAAAGTTGTTTGCACTTGTGCTGCACTCTTTGGGTCATTCAACAAAATACCGATAGCATTGTCAGTCGTATTGAGCTTGTTACTGGCTTTATTAAGATTGCTGGTTAATGTTGATGCGTTGGCAGCGGCCTGCTGCAGTTGGGCGGCGGCGGCCTTTATTTTGTTAAAGGTTACGGTATCTGTAAATAATTTATCGGCCAGCGCGCCTTTGGTGTTGATTTTATTACTGAACTGATTAAGCTGGGCAGCAAGGCGGGCAGCTCCTTCGGTAGTGGCTTGCAAATTGCGCATGGAATTTCGCAGCTGTACGCCCATAATGCTATCGGCAAGCAAAGCGCCGACGGTGCCCTTACCTTGCAGCATCCGGTGGCTCAGCAACTTAAAGTCGGTTGTTATACCCAGCAGGTTTTGATTGTTTTGCTGCAGCACTTTAAGCATATCATCGGTCGACAACAGCTTTTCGGCCTGCAGCACATCGCCATCCTGCACCACCGGGGCCTGCGGGCTCCCCCCGTCTATCACAATGATCTTGTTTCCGATAAGCCCGTCCGAGCCGATCCGCACACCGGCGTTACGGTGTATATACTGCTGCGTAGCCTGGTCAATACGCATGGTAACATCAACCTGTGAGGCGCCTGTAAATCGGATATTGCTGATCGTGCCCACCTTTACACCCGAGAACCAGATATTATTTCCTTTTTTTAACCCGGCAACATCATCAAATATGGCGCTGATATAAATACTTTTTGAAAAGCTCTTTTGCTGGCCGCCAAGCGTAAACACACCAAGTAAAAATATAACAAGCCCGATCGCCAAAAAAATGCCCACCGTTATTGCCTTCTTGTTTTCTGTTGTAGCCATATTGTTCCTGTAAATCTATCGTATAAAGTTGTAATCAAAAAATGGTTTCACCCGGTCGTCTTTTGTGTCAAAAACTTCATCAAACGTGCCAACCCGTTCAAACTTGCCATCCAGCAGCATGGCCACCCGGTCGCCGGTTGATTTTGCACAGGTGAGGTCGTGGGTAATAATTATCGACGACGTATTGTAATTTTGCTGGACCTCGTTGATCAGGTCGTTGATCTCGATGCAAGTGATCGGGTCGAGGCCGGCGGTTGGTTCGTCATATAGCATAATTTCGGGATTCAATATCAGCGTGCGTGCGATACCGATGCGCTTGCGCTGGCCGCCTGATAGCTCCGACGGCATTTGATTGATGGTTTGCGATAACCCCACTGCCTCAAGCACCTTTTCCACCTCCGTGTCTATTTCTCCGCGGGTGATATTTTTCCGGTTTCGTACCAGCGGAAATTCCAGGTTCTCCCGTACGGTCATACTATCATACAGCGCGCTGGCCTGGAATGAAAAACCGATCCTTATGCGCAAATCCTGCAACTCCCGGTCGCTTATTTTTGTTACATCCTGCCCTAAAACCTTGATTGTCCCGCTATCCGGCTTCAACAGGCCGGATATTAATTTTATAAGTACAGATTTTCCGGTGCCCGACCGGCCCAGCACCGCCAGGTTTTCGCCCTGGTACAGATCAAGATCAATACCTAGCAGCACATCATAATCCTCAAACGACTTTTTCAGCCCCCTGACCTGGATCACGGTGTTTTTACTATTAATATTTGTTTCTTTCCTTTTCATGACCGACGGCCGGATTAACGGAACCAACCCGTTATTTGCACAATAACAATTTCTTCAATAAATACCAAAAACATAGCAGTTACCACCGCGCCGTTGGCGGCTTTACCAACACCTTCAGTTCCCTTGGTTGAATAATAACCCTGGTAACACCCCACAATACCTATGGTAAATCCAAATACGACGGATTTGATTAACGACGCCCAGAAATCAACGAATGTGAGGGGCTCAAACACCTGCTGCATAAAGGTTGCGTAGCTGGTGCCTTCATTCATACTTACATTTATATATGCGCCAATTAAAGCTATAAAAGCCGTATAACTGGCTAAAATGGGTATGGTTATCGTGGTAGCAAACACGCGGGTACACACTAAAAATTTAAAAGGTTTGGTACCTGAAACCTCCATGGCGTCGATCTGCTCCGTTACCCGCATGGAGCCAAGTTCGGCGCCAATGCTTGAGCCGACCTTGCCCGACGCTATTAACGCAGTAACCAACGGCGCCAGCGCCCTCATTATTGCGATGGATACCAGCGATGGCAGCCACGACGTGGCCCCAAATTCCGAAAGCGACGGGCGTGACTGCTTAGTGAATATGAGGCCGGTTATAAAACCGGTCACCGTGATCAATGTAAACGACCGTACACCAACTTCGAAACACTGGCGCACGATCTCTTTGAACTCAAACGGCGGTAAAAAAGCCTCCTTAAAAAATCGCAGAACAAATAAGTGAACCTGGTATAGATCGGCAAAAAAACCGGCGAAACGTTCCCTTAATGTTGGCCCGGGTCTTGGAGCGGGTGGCGACGAAGTTTTTACTTTCTCCATTAATGACGATAAAGGTATTTACTTATAGCAAATAACGCTGTGCTAACTACAAAAAACTTACTAAGATGTTTTGCTTTTGACATATCCCCCCGTTTTTAAAAGCAGCAGTATTGCCGATAGCCTGACATTCAATTTTTAAAACCCGTCGTTAATTTTTAATTAACTCCTGTTTCGGCCGAAATATTTAATTTTAAACCGAAATAGTAAATACGAAATCGATTGCATAACTTTATACACTTAACACACACAATGGATATGTAACTATTGTCAGGCCGTAGTTTATGAAATTTAAAATTACAGTACTTGTTTGTTCCCTGCTATTGATAACTGGTTGGTCAAGCGCCCAAAATAACCAGTTTCAGTTTTCGCACCTGGACATTAACAATGGCCTGTCGCATAACGAGATCACCTGTATTTTAAAAGACAGCAAGGGATTTATGTGGTTCGGCACACTGTCGGGGTTAAACAGGTATGATGGTTATAAATTCAAGATATTTAAACATGCGGTAAGCGATACAACCACGCTCGACGACGATTATATAGTGAGTATTACCGAAGGCCCCGGGCATAAGCTTTGGGTAGAAACGCGCAATGGCTTTAATATATATGACCCCTCTACCGAAAAGTTCACTCATAACATCAGCCGCTATTTGCGGTCAATAGCCATACCCGACGCCCATATAGCATCCATAAAACAAGACCGCTCGGGCAATTTCTGGTTTCTTCATCTAAGCCTCGGCATATATAAGTACACGCCGTCCACGGGCAAAACAATTCATCTGGCACATTCCGCAATCGATTCCACATCCATCGGCGCAAACACGGTTTCCGATCTTGCCCAGGATTCGAAGGGCCATCTATGGCTTGCCTATCGCAGCGGCATATTGGAACAGATAGACCCGGTAAATTATCGTGTAAATTACAGGTCGCACATATTTGCCAAATTACCCGCCGGGTTAAATTCATCCTATAAAATATTTATTGACAGGCAGGATGATATATGGGCATTTGTACCTACGTACTTGGCCGGTGTTTACTATGTTAATACCAGGCAATCGGTTTTCAGGCACATTGATAAAGGCGCGGCGCCAACCCGTTTAAATACCAATGTCGTATCCAGCGTGGTACAGGACGATCAAAACAGGATATGGATAGCCACGGACCACGGCGGTATAAACTTGCTGGACAAAAAGGATTTTAGGATCCGGTACCTGCTTAACCGCGAAGATGACAACCAAACCATCGGGCAAAACAGCATTACGCTTTTATATAAGGATAATACGGGCATTATGTGGGTGGGCACCTACAAAAAAGGCGTTGGCTATTATCACGAAAGCATTATTAAGTTTCCCCTGTACACACATCACCTGTCCGATCCGCTTTCCGATCCAAAGAGTTTAAGCTTTAGCGACATCAACAGTTTTGCGGAGGATAAAAAGGGCAATATATGGTTAGGCACAAATGGCGGCGGACTGGTATATTTTGACCGTCATCGCGGCACGTTTAAAAATTATCTTCACAATGCCGGCAATAAAAACAGCCTAACGAACAACGTGGTTGTTTGCCTATACATGTCGCATGATCAAAAATTGTGGATAGGGACATATTTCGGAGGATTGGATTGTTTTGACGGTAAAACCTTCACGCATTATAAACACAACGATCTGTTACCCGGCAGCATTTCGGAAGATAGGATATGCGCTATTACCGAGGACGATGACCATCATTTGTTAGTGGGCACCTTATCGGCTGGTTTTAACATATTCGACAGTAAAACGCAAACATTTTCGCACTGCATTTACAACCCGAGAGATAACGCCATACACTCGAACTATGTAAGCAAGCTTTTGGTTGACAGCAGGAAAAATTTATGGGTGGTAACTTCGTACGGCCTCGATGTTTTGATAAAAAAAACACACCGGTTTGTGCATTATGTTCATAACGACAGCGATCCGTCCAGCCTTATAAACAACAACACAAATAATATACTCGAGGACAGTGAAGGACTGATATGGATAAGCACGCGCGAAGGCATCAGCATTTTTGATTATAAAACCGGCCGTTTTACCAATATTACCAAACAGGATGGTTTGCCCGATAACACGGTAATAGATCTACAGCAATACGATAAAAACAACCTCTGGGTGAGTACGCCAAACGGGCTGTCGAATATCATTGTCGACCGCACATCGCGTAACCTTAAATTTCATTTTATCAATTACAACGAAACCGAAGGATTGCAGGGACGCGAGTTCACTGAAAATTCGTCATTAAAGACACGCGAAGGAGAATTGCTGTTTGGCGGCGGTAATGGCTTTAATCTTTTTAAACCTTCCAATATCCACGAAAACAAAAATACGCCCAACCTGGTGTTTACCGACTTCCAGGTATTCAACAAAAGCCTGGCGGTGGGCGAAAAGGTAAATGGCCGGGCCATATTGTCTTCATCAATAACCGAGGCGCCCTCTTTAGATCTAAAATACAATGCGAATGTATTTTCAATTGAATTTGCCGCCTTAAATTTTTTCAATCCCGACAAAGTCAAGTACCAGTATAAAATGCAGGGTTTTGATAAGGGGTGGATTACCGCCGATGGCAAAACCAGGAAAGCCACGTACACCAATCTCGATCCGGGGAATTATGTATTTAAAGTAAGGGCGGCAAATATCAATACCTGGAACGGTAAAGAATTATCGCTCCGTATTAACATTCTGCCGCCGTTTTGGAGAACTACCTGGGCATACATATTGTACGCAGTTCTATTTTTAGGTATTTTATTTTATTGGAGACGAAAGGCCATCGAAAAACTACGGGCCCAATTCTCCATTGAAAAAGAACGTGAAGAGGCTCACCGGATGCACGAGCTGGACCTAATGAAGATTAAGTTCTTTACGAATGTCAGTCATGAATTCAGAACGCCTCTGTCACTCATAATGGCGCCTGTAGATAAAATACTTAAACAGGTGCCCGAGCCTGATATTCAGCGTCAGCTGTTACTCGTAAATCGAAACGCCAGGCGGCTGCTCAACCTGGTGAACCAATTGCTCGACTTCAGGAAAATGGAGTACCAGGAGTTAAAGCTTCATGAAAGGAAAGGAGACATTATAAGTTTTATAAAAGAGCTTTCTTATGCATTTACTGACATTGCCGATCAAAAGAGCATACGCTTTATTTTTGATTCGGATGCAGATGCCTTTTACACAAGCTTTGATCATGATAAGATAGAAAGGATATTGTTTAATTTACTTTCAAACGCCTATAAATTCACTCCGGAGGGGGGTCGTGTAAGCGTGTTGCTTAATTTGGTGAAAAAAAGTCCGTCAGACTTGTTAAATCTTGAGATCAAGGTAATCGATACCGGTATTGGCATCACCGAAGATAAGCGTGACAAAATATTTGAGCCGTTTTTTCAAAACGATGTTCCCGGTTCAATGCTTAACCAGGGAAGCGGCATCGGCCTGTCGATAACGCGGGAATTTGTAAAGCTTCACAACGGCGAAATTTACGTGGAAAGTGAATTTAACCTGGGCAGCTGCTTTACTGTTCTGCTTCCGTTAAAACCCCTGGATAAAGCGATAGTGGCAGACATCCCGTCAGACCTTATACCGGGGTTTGCTTTAAACGGACCGGACAAAAATTTGAAGGACAAGGACGGGAAAAAACCAACTGTATTGCTGGTGGAGGATAACGACGATTTTAGGTTTTATATTAAAGATAACTTAAAAGCCGCTTTCAACATTATCGAAGCCGAAAACGGAAGGAAAGGATGGCAAAAGGCGCTCGCACAACATCCCAACCTTATTGTAAGCGACATTAGCATGCCCGAAATGAACGGCATCGACCTATGTTTAAAGATCAAAGCCGATAAAAGGACTTCGCATATTCCGGTAATATTGTTGACTGCCCTCACCGGCGAAGATCAACAAATAAAAGGCCTGGAAACGGGTGCTACCGATTATATGACCAAACCCTTCAACTTTGAAATACTCCAGTCTAAGATCAGGAATATATTAAGCCAGCAGGAGTATATGCGCAAAACCTATCAAAAACAAGTCGATGTTCATCCTACTGAAGTGCATGTTGAATCGCCCGACGATTTATTTATAAAAAAGGTGCTGGTATTAATTGAAGAAAATATTTCAAATCCCAACTTCTCGGTCGAAGAACTAAGCAGCGAAGTATTTGTAAGCAGGTACACATTGTATAAAAAAATATTAGCCATGACCGGCAAAACACCGAATGAGCTGGTAAGATCTATGCGCTTAAAGCGGGCGGCGCAGTTGCTTGAAACCGGCCATTTAACCATATCGCAAATAGCCCACAAAGTTGGTTTTAAAAGTCAAAAATATTTTGTGAAAACCTTTAAAGCCGAATTTAATACTATACCGTCAAAATATCTCGAAAATATGGAGGAGGTGGCCGGCTAAAGTTACAGCTGCCCATCTTTCAAATCCATTCATTGTAATACTATAATGGCACTTTAAAAAGTATTGAACCTGGCTTATAGGTACACATTTGTCAATTATAGGTTTGGTTTTCAAAGAAGTAATTATGTTAATGTATAATTAAGATATTGATAATCAATCAATTAAACCCAGTTGACATTTGTGCCCCTATTTATCCACAATGAGGCGCTGATTACTGTATAATTTTATCACCTGTGTAATGTATTTATAAACCGACGGCGATCTATTTATGAACGAAGTGCCGTACACATTGAATTGTAACAACCAATCTAAATATAAACTCAATTAATCAACTAACAATCGTTATGGGAAAATTTCTACGAATGGCATTGCTGGTTCTCTCGTGTTTTATGTGCGCCGGAGCGATGGCACAAAACCAGGGTGCAGCAGTCAAAGGCACAGTATCAGACGACCGGGGAGTTACGCTTCCGGGCGTTACCGTAAAAGTAAAAGGCACCACCGTCGGCGCTATCACCGATATTAACGGGAACTATACCATCCAGGTGCCCTCCGAGGGTAAAACCCTGGTTTTTTCTTTTATAGGCATGCAAACCCAGGAAATTTCAATAGGCTCCAAAACAACCATTAATGTCAGGCTTGCTTTATCGTCGACAGCGTTAACAGATGTAGTTGTGGTAGGTTACGGTACGCAAAAGCGGGGCGATGTAAACGGAGCGATATCTTCCGTTAGCAGCAGAGATATCGCCGATATTCCGCAGCCCAGCGTTGACCAAATGTTACAGGGCAAGGCGGCAGGCGTAACCGTTACAAATAACTCCGGACAGCCCGGAGCTGCGGTTTCCGTACATATACGCGGAATTACATCTTTTTCGGGTACCGACCCGTTATATGTAATTGATGGTGTAGAAGTGCCGGGCGGCGCCCGCAATGGTTACAGCGGCGGCCCGGTGTTAAATACTCCCGGGTCTTCCAATCAGGAGACGTCAGTGAGCCCGCTTAGTTTGCTCAATCCCAACGATATTGAATCGATAGATATTTTGAAGGATGCTTCGGCTACAGCCATCTATGGAAGCAGGGGCGCTAACGGGGTTATTCAAATCACCACGAAGCGCGGAAAAGGAGCGGCAAAAATTGTTTACGATGGTTGGGTGGGTTTGCAGCAGCAGGGCAAGTTTATCCCAATGATGAATTTACCTCAATATGCCACCCTGCAAAGCAGGCTGGCCACCTCTTTTGGTATTCAGCCGCGGCCTGAATTTGCCGACCCAAGCATACTAGGGCCAGGCACTGATTGGCAAAAAGCCATTTTTAGGACAGCTGCCGAACAAAGTCACAGTCTTTCCGTATCAGGGGGTGACAGTAAATCTGACTATTACGTTTCGGCGGGTTATTTCAAACAGGATGGTACCGTGTTAGGTTTCAATTTCGACCGTTATACTATTCGTTCATCAGTTAATTCACAGGTAAAAGATTGGCTTAAAATGGGTACTACGATAGGCGCTACCCGCAGCGATCAAAACCTGGGCATGGGCGACAATACCGGTATTATTTATGATGCGCTGTTAGCTGCGCCAGACCAGGCGGTATATAACGCCGATGGATCTTTCGCCGGCCCGTTTGTAACCACGTCTGGTACCAGGGAGGGCGGCTTAAACCCGGTTCAGCAAGCGCTGAGCATCAGCAATACCTCCTTAAGGAGCGAAATAAACGGAAATATCTATGCTGAAACAAAGTTTTTTAAGGACCTTACTTTAAGGTCGGAACTTGATGGTGATTTTAACTGGTGGAATGCGCAAACATTTAACCCGACTTATGATTATGGTTCAACCGGAACACCGGAACAATATCATATTATAAATCCTACCGCCACGTTAAACCGATCCATTGCAAACAGCAACTACTGGAGCTGGAAAGAATATTTTACCTATGGGCACACCTGGGGGAAAAATAATTTGACTGTAGTGGCAGGACGTGAAGTTTGGGAATCAACTTACGACCAACTGCCGCTCAGCGGTTCAGGATTCGTTGCCGGCAATAATGTTCAGAGTATTGCGTTGGCTAACAGCGTTGCTGCCAATATTGGTGAAAGCAAATCATCAAATTCAATGGAATCATACCTGGCGAGGATAAATTATACCTTTGATAATAAATATAGTATCACGCTTAATGGTCGTAGCGATAGAACATCCAACTTTTCGCCCTATATTGCAGGAAAGCAAACCGGCTATTTTCCCGGCGGCGCCATTTCATGGAGATTGTCGGAGGAGCCATTTATGGCGGGTATAAAAAGTGTAGCTGATAATATCAAGATCAGGATCGGGTATGGATCAACAGGTAACTCCAGTGTTCCCGGATATGCTTATGGTGCGGGGCTCAGGTCGGTTCCAACTGCATTCGGCGTCGGCTTTATCATCGCAAATGCCGCTAATCCAAACCTTACATGGGAATCGGCGCTTCAAAAAGATGCAGGGATCGACTTCAGCTTGCTTAACAACCGTATTGACGTCACTTTTGATTATTACGATAAAACAGCAAACCATTTCCTGTTCCAGCAGCCGCTTCCAAACTTTTTGTTAGGCGGACCTAATGAATACGGCGACAATCCCGCAGGCATTGCAAAACCGTATGTAAACGCAGGTGAAATTGAAAATAAAGGTTTTGAATTTACCATTAACAGCAGGAATATTGTTACCAAGGATTTTAAATGGAGCAGCACCTTAACATTCAGCCACTACAACAATAAGGTGGTTTCATTGAACGGGGCGCCGCAAATTGTACAGTCAGTCGGCACTTCATTTATAAGCCTTTCAGCAACAAATACCGTTGTGGGTTACCCGGTTGGTGAATTTTACGGATATAAAGTTCAGGGAGTTGTTAAAAATACAGCACAATTGCAATACCTGGCTACCCATCCGCAAAATGTTACCGGGACCACCCCGCAGGTAGTTACCAACGACCCGAGCATATCCAATTCGATATGGCTTGGCGACCTGCAATACCAGGATACCAACCATGACGGAAAAGTAGATGTAAATGACCAGGTGCCGCTCGGTAACCCGAATCCCGACTTTACTTACGGATTTACCAATACGTTTAATTATAAAGATTTCGGTCTTACCATATTCTTATACGGCTCGTACGGAGGAAAAATTTTGGATGCGCTGGAGTATGAGACAGCAGGTTTGGATGGTTTGTATCAAAACCAGTTAGCCTCGTCAGCAGGATTCTGGACTCCAAGTAATCCAAATTCAAATATTCCTGCACCGCGTGGCGGACTGGGAAACCCGAACCTGGTAATGTCTGACCGCTTTTTAGAAAGTGCTTCATTCCTTCGTTTGCAAAATGTGCGTTTAGATTACAATTTGCCTGCACGCTGGGCGAAATATGTAGCCATGACCGGGTTAAAAGTATTTGTAAGCGGTCAAAACTTACTGGTAATTACAAAATATCCCGGACTTGACCCCGAAATAGGTTCATTTAACCAAAACCCGCTTTTAATGAACGTGGATATAGGCAGGTATCCTTCGCCGCGTATATTTACATTAGGAGTTAATGCACAGTTTTAATTTTAAAAGAATTTGATTATGAACATACATATAAAATATATCACCGGGTTAGCAGCCATAACAAGCATAATGGTCACCGGTTGCAAAAAGGATTTTTTTAACCGCCCCCCTGAATCAGGCACAACGGTTGGTAACTATTATCAAACGACAGCCCAGGTTAACGCAAGCACCAACGGCTTATATGGAGCCCCCTGGTTTGGCTGGAATAATAAAGTGGGATGGGCTATAACGGAAATGGCAAGCGGTAACGGAAGAACTTATTCGTCTGATGTGAGCGCTTTTCAAACTTTCTCAGCGCCGAACACCAACCCCGAGATCCTGGCCGCCTGGGATTCGCCATTCACGGTTGTGGCGCAGTGTAACGGGATTATTAGCAACTTGCCAAGCACCGTTCCGGCATCAGTGCCACGATCGGCAGTGAATAACGCGCTGGGCGAGGCACACCTTTTGCGGGGCGTAGCTTATTTTTACCTGGTACGCGTTTTTGGAAACGTGCCTATCGTTGAAAATCCTTTGAACGATATAGCAAATTTTCAAACGGTGCCAACAAATCCTATCAGCGACGTGTATAAGTTAATAGTGAAGGATTTGCAGTTTGCCGAAGCTAATTGCTATACCAATACAGCGTCAACCGGGCATGGCGATAGCGGATCGGCTTCGGCAATGCTTGCAAAAGTTTATTTATATATGCAAGACTATGCCAACGCGCGTAAAGAGGCCGAGAAGGTAATTGCCAGCGGGGAATTTTCGCTGTTGCCAAATTTCGGCGATCTGTTCAGGACAATAAACAACAATAACAAGGAATCAATTCTTGCTATGCAATGGGTATATAATGCAGGCTATGATTATGGTAACTCTATACAGGCATCATGGGCATACAGCAGCAGCATTACGCAAACCGGCGATGGTTATGCCGTGTTCGGCCCAACCCTCGACCTTCAAAGCGCCTTTAAAGCAGAAGGTGGCGATACCATACGCCGGCATTACACCATTATGCTGCCGGGCAGTTATTATCCCGAACTGGATTTTGCTTCCGGCGGATACAGGTTCCCGGCCAACGCCGGTGCGCAAGGCACTAACGCGGCTGCAAAAAAATATGTGATAGGCGCCCCTTCCGATCCTGATAATAACGGTAAAACCAATGCTCAGGCCGGAGGCGATAATACCTACATTATGCGTTATGCAGATGTTTTATTAATTGAAGCTGAGGCAATTTTAGGCCAGTCGGCAAATCCGGGCGTCGGTCATGGAATACCGCTGAGCGCGACAACGTCTGACCCTACCGCCCTGCAATATTTTAACATGGTTAGAGCCCGCTCGGGTGTGCCTGCAGTGGCATCTTTTACTTATCAGCAACTATTGCTCGAACGGCGCCTGGAATTTGCGCTTGAGCAGGATTACTGGTTCGATTTGTGTCGCCTTGATGGTTATCAAACCGCAGGATCGGCAACGGCTCCAACCCCTCACCCGGTTGCTACAAGCATCATCAGTCAGCAGGAACGCGGTACTTACAGCGGTGCTGCCAACTCTAACCCGGCGCCTGTTATTTATTCGAGTAAAGTAACGCCGACAGATGCACAATTTTTGTTTCCTGTACCGGTAACTGAGTCGGCCGCCGATCCAAACTTAACAAAGGCGCCTGTTCCGTATGTATTCAAATAATCAAAATATTTATATGAAAATTAAAATGAATCTTTCAAAAACTTATTACTGGATATTGTCGGGCCTGATGATATTCGGTATGGCATCCTGTAAAAAGGATAGCAGTACAGGGTTTACTCCCGGTACGGGCACGCCGACTATTTCGAGTGTGCGCACGGTTAGCAAATTCAGTGTAGATTCGACCAGGAAAACGTCGATAACAACGTATGATAACAGCGGTGTGGCTACCACAACCACCAGTCCGAATTATAGTCCCGAAACGGTGGCCTTCGATTCAACAACGGTAACCGGCAAGCTTGGAAACACCTATGCGGCAATGGGTACGAACCTGGGCAGTGTAAGCAAAATCTTTCTTAATGGCGTTTCCATCTATTTTAACAGGGCGCTGGTTTCGGACAAAAGCGTAATTTTTACGATACCGACAACCATCCCGACCATTAACCAAAAAAACACGTTACAAATTTTAACGCTGCATGGTACCGTTACCTATAACTTTACCACCTTATCGCCGCCGCCTACTATAACAGGCGTGTCTGATTATGATTTCACAGCGGGGTCGCAAATTACCTTAACGGGATTGAGCTTAAGTACGGTAACCGGCGTCACGCTTAAAACAACCGGCGATGTGGCTACCTTCTCTATAAAATCCGATTCAGTAATGGTGATTACCATGCCGGCCCATTCAACTGCAACAGAATCGCCATTGGTATTTGCGTTCAGCTCGGCCGGGAAAGCGCAGTCGATCGCATCGACTCAGGTGTTTAATGACCTTGATAATGCATACGTGATCTTTGATAATAACAGCTTTCAAAATGCGTGGGGCGATGCGTCATGGTCGGGCCCGTCGGGTTATTCAACCAACGCGTCCCACTCGGGCACGGCTTCGGCCCGCGTAAGCTATCCGGCCGGTGCATGGCAAATTGAAGGATGGGCGAACTGGTATCCAAGCATGGATTATAGTGCCAGTTACAAATACCTCACTTTCTGGGTAAAAGGTGGCACCGTAGATCATACCCTGGTTTTGGTTGGTGATCAGATGAAAGGCGGGTACGGCCAGGTGCAAAATGCGAATGCGTATGCCGCACAATTGATACCTGTTCCGGCAAAAGTTTGGACCTTTTATAAAATACAGCTGGCGCCAACACAATCTTCGACAAATCCCAATTTCCTCAATTTTTGGGCAAATGGTACTCCGGCTAAACAGCTGGGCTTCTTCCTGCAAGGGCAAAGCGGAGACGTGAATGAAACAATGTATTTTGATGAAGTCGCATTTTTAAAATAGCCTGTTAAAAATGGGATTTATATAATAGTTGATTAATTATAAGCCATCATCGGTTTAAGACTGGTGGTGGCTTTTTTAATCGCATCGTCGCTATTTAACCTCTCATTCAAAGTTTACATGGGTTAATTCTGCAACCAATTCCTATAGCGTAAAAGTCCTTTAGTTATGATGACAAGCAATGTAATGCGTGAAATAACACCGCTAACGCCCAGCGATTGCTTTACTATTTTTTCGAAGGTTAAAAAGAAATTTGATTTTCCGCTGCATTACCATGATGAATACGAACTTAACCTAATACTGAATGCTAAGGGGGCGAAACGGGTTGTCGGCGGACATATAGAAGTAATTGACGAGGTTGAATTAGCGCTTATCGGGCCAAACCTGTACCATGCCTGGTTCACCAATCAATGCCAGAGCGAGGAGATAAGGGAGGTTACCATCCAGTTTCATAAAGATCTTTTTGATGAAAAGTTTTTGAAACGGAACCAGCTCAGCTTTTTAAAAACAATGCTGGAGCGTTCGCAGCGGGGTATTTTATTTACGTCCGAAACCGCCCTTGCGCTTAAGGACCGTATATTAAACCTCGATAAAAAAACCGGCTTTGAATCGGTGCTCGAGTTGTTATCCATATTGCATAACCTGTCGACGTCGCGGAATATGAAAACGCTGTCGGACTTTAGTTTTTCGAGCGAAAAATTCTATTACAACAGCCGACGGATCGAGAAGGTGTTTGAGCACATGAACAATAACTATTACAAGCACGTCACCCTGGCAGAAGTGGCCCGTATCGCGAATATGCCCGAGGCATCGTTCAGCCGGTTCATAAAAAAACGCACCGGCAAAACATTTATCGATAGTTTAAACGAAATAAGACTTGGCCACGCATCCAGGATGCTTATCGACTCGACAACCACTGTTGCCGAGATCGCGTATAAATGCGGGTTTAACAATATCTCCAATTTCAACCGGATATTTAAACGGAAAAAACTTTGTATTCCGAAACAGTTCCGGGAAACCTATACCGGCAACAGGTTTTTTATCTGACCATACGGCCCGGGCAACGAAGTGAAAGGGAGCTCTCCTGCCAGGAGCAATAAGTGAGTAAAACGATTTAAAAAATGAAAAACATTAAATTATTAGCAGCTATCATTTTAACCGCATTAGCCGGGTTACAGTCGTGTAAAAAACCGCCAAAGGCGCAGCAGGGCACTGATACAACTACAACAACCACTACTACCACCGGCACCGGGGTTGGCACTGGTCCCGGCGGGACGATCGTTGTTGGGCAAGACCCCGCAGTTGCGGCTACGCAAGGCTTTTTTCTCGACAGCTGGTCCGCAAAAACATTTACCGTCCCGGCCAATACGCAAACTGTATCAAAACCTTCGGCAAACGGCGCGGTATCAGTAACTGTGGATCTGAGCCAGATCGTTACCCATGCGTCAACCAATATATACGGAAACAATACCAATCCCTTTATGGGGCAATATGTTACCGAGCCGGTGCTTATGGCCAATATCACAGCATTAGCTCCCCATATATTACGCGGCCCCGGCGGAAGTCTTTCCGACATCTATTTTTGGAACGGAAATGGCACGACCACCCAGCCACCGGCCGATGCACCCGCTACCTTATTAGACTACCAGGGCAACTCCTCGGCCGCAGGTTATTGGTTCGGGAACAATACCCAAAGCTGGACACTTAGCCTGGATAATTATTATGCCATGCTGCAGCAAACAAACAGCAAAGGTTTAATTACCGTGAATTATGGATATGCCCGGTACGGAACGAGCGCACATCCCGACCAGGCAGCCGCGCATCTGGCGGCCGATTGGGTAAGGTATGATAAAGGGCGCACCCAGTTATGGGAAGTGGGTAATGAATGTTATGGAAACTGGGAAGCGGGATACCGGATAGACGTGTCAAAAAATAAGGACGGGCAGCCGGCAATTATTACCGGTGCATTATACGGAACCCATTTCAAGGTTTTTGCCGACTCAATGCGCAAAGCTGCCGCCGAAGTGGGCAACACCGGCATCAAGATCGGCATTGTTTTAACCAGCTCGAACGACGTAAACAACAACGCGGGCGTCACCAACTGGAACAGCGGCGTTTTAGGGGCTGCAGGCAATGCCGCTGATTTTTTTGTGGTACATGACTATTATACCCCTTACAATCAAAATTCAACGCCAGGTACCATATTGGCTACCCCCGCACCCGAAACATCTTCCTTAATGAGCTGGGTTAAACTGTCGGTTCAAAATGCCGGGGTGACACAAAAGCCGGTTGCGCTGGACGAATGGAATTTGCAGGCTGTCGGCTCGGCGCAAATGATATCGAACATTGCCGGTTTGCATGCGGTAATGGTTTTGGGCGAAGTGTTAAAAAACCAGGTGAGCATGGCCAGTCGCTGGGATCTTGCAAATTCATGGGCCGGCGGCGATGACATGGGTATGTTCAATAACTCCTCGCAAACGGGAAGTGCCGAACCGGGCGCACCCGCGTGGAACCCGCGTCCGGCGTTTTACTATATGTATTTTTTCCAGAAATATTTCGGCGACCGGATGGTAACGTCGGTAAGCGGGAACCCGGATATCGTGAGCTATGGCTCATCGTTCTCTTCAGGGCAGGCCGGCACAGTGCTGGTAAACACAAGCAGTACCGATCACCTGGTGACTATCGCTTTCAATAACTTTGCAATAGGTTCAAATTATTATTATTACACGCTTCACGGCGGCACGGACAATGCCCCGTTCTCGCATAATGTATACGTAAACGGTGTCGGTCCGGCCAGTGGGGCTGTAGGCGGTCCGTCAACTTATGCATCCGTGGCGGCTATTACAGCTGCCGTGTCAGGCGGGATCATCGTGAACGTTCCTGCTTACGGGGCTGTTTTCCTGGTTGCGGATAAAAAGTGATATATGCCGGCGTATAGTTATTTGGTTAGCAAATTATTGCTATAATTGCTTTACAACCGATTGTACTCATGAAACCACTAAAAATTGCGCTGTTCACGCTGCTTGTCAGTGTTGTGGCATGCCCCTCGTTATTTGCCCAAAAATTTGAAGAGCTGGCACAAACGCCGCCCATGGGCTGGAACAGCTGGAATATTTTCCAAACCAAAATTGATGAGCCATTGCTTAAAGGCATGGTCGATGCATATGTCTCGTCGGGTATGCGGGATGCCGGCTATACCTATTTCGTTTTAGATGACGGCTGGATGGCCATGGAACGCGATAAGGATGGAAATCTTGTCGCCGACCCTCAAAAGTTTCCGCATGGCATGAAGGCTTTCGCCGACTATGTGCATTCAAAGGGGTTGAAATTTGGCATATATAATTGCGCGGGTACAAAGACATGCGCCGGATACCCCGGTACACGCGGGTACGAGTACCAGGATGCGCGTTTGTATGCATCGTGGGGCGTTGATTACCTCAAATTCGATTGGTGTAACACAGATGGCATAAATGCCCGGGAAGCATATGCCACCATGAGCAAAGCGATACGTGCGGCAGGCAGGCCCATGGTTTTCAGCTTATGCGAGTGGGGACAGCATATGCCATGGCGGTGGGCGGCCGCCGACGGCCAGCTATGGCGCAGCACCGGGGATATAGGCGTCGCATTCGATAAACCAGTAACCAGGAACGGCTGGACGCCATTAAGTGTACTAAATATTCTCGACCGGCAGGACAGCATCAGGCAATATGCGGGCCCGGGACACTGGAACGATCCGGACATGCTGGAAGTTGGTAACGGGATGAGTAATAATGAGGATAAGGCACACTTTTCCTTGTGGTGCATGCTGGCCGCGCCCTTGATGGCCGGCAACGACCTGCGCAGCATGTCGCCGCAAACAGCCGCTATCCTTACCGATAAAGACCTGATCGCTATCGACCAGGACCCTTTAGGCGTAGAATGTTTTAAATACTATTCTTTTGACGGTCTTGAGATATTTGTTAGGCCTTTGGCTAACAATGAGTTGGCAGTTTGCTTTTTAAACCGCTCAAACCGTGTTCAGAACATAAGTTATGATTGGAAAGATCACACGATAAATGACGCGATCTCAAAAACCAGCGTCGATTTTAATCAAGCCAACTACAAACTGCGCGATATTTGGGCAAAGAAAGATGCGGGAACCACAAATAAGGTTTTCAAACAAGCTATTGCCCCCGATGATGTAGTGGTTTTGAGGCTAACAAAACAATAGCCGGGCTCATCGCTGATTTATTATTATTCGGGAAAACATCTGCTTTTCTGAACGGTTATCTATACATAACTAATTGCTGAATAATGAAATCTATAGGGCAAAAAAACGAGCCGTCAGGCGCCAATAAACGGGAAATCGCCCGCCATCCTAATAAAAGCGAAGAAATCCGGTCTGATCCGCCATTGAGCGAAAAGGACGAAGTAAAGCAGGCGGAAAACAGGCTTCGGAAATCGGTAAAAAAGCACAGTTAAATTACTATTCCAGTTCGAGCATTACGGCGGATTTTGCCGGCATAACCACCATTAGGTTGTTCCCGTCCTTTCTGGCGCCCTTGAAATTTTCGATATGCAATTTTTGGGGCTCCTGAAAGGTATTAATATCAGTGATGTTTGCCGAGGTCAATATCTGCCCGGTTACTGCTTTCCATTGGATATCCTTTAAGCTGGTACTGATGGTAATGTTATTATGCATATCCAGATTAACCAGAGAGATATGCACTTTTCCCGCAGCATCCTGCGACGCAGAAACGTTTATGGCGGGTATTTTCTTGCCATCCACTTCATAATCAGGGGAAGATAATTTTACAGGCAGGTATCTTGCATCCTGGTGCACCTTATACATATCAAAAATATAATAGGTAGGCGTCAGCAGCATTTTATCCTTATCGGTGAGGATAAGCGATTGCAAAACGTTGATAGTTTGCGCCAGAGCTGCGGCCCTTACCCTGTCGCAATGGTTATTGAAAATATTAAGTGTGGTAGCTGCGATCAGCGCATCGCGCAAGCTGTTTTGCTGGTATAAAAAACCGGGGTTGGTGCCGGGCTCAGCATCGGTCCATACCCCCCACTCGTCAACCACTAACGCCACGCGTTTCGCCGGGTCATATTTATCCATGATGGCCGAGTGCTTTGTAACCAGTTCGTCCATTTTAAGGCATCTTTCCATGGTTCCGAAATATTCGCTTTCGCTGAAGTGTGTTGCTGATCCTTTTTTGCTCCAGTTACCAGTCGGTACGGTATAATAATGCAATGAAAGGCCCCACATCATTCGGCTGGGTATGTTTTTCATACAAACCTCAGTCCAGTTATAATCCTCGGAATTGGGGCCGCTGGCAATCTTTTTCAATGGCGCGCCGGGATAGTTTTTGGCAAAAGCCGCATACCGTTTAAACTGGTCCGAATAAAACTCGGGTGTCATGTTGCCGCCGCAGCCCCAGCTTTCGTTGCCTATGCCCCAAAAGGTGACCTTGTACGGCGCAGGATGTCCGTTTAGCTTACGCATTTGCGCCACCGTGCTGGTACTGTTGGAGTTAACGTATTCTATCCACTTAGACATCTCTTCCACAGTTCCGCTACCCACGTTGGCGGCGATATAAGGCTCGCAGCCAAGCAGGCTGCAAAGCTCCAAAAACTCGTGGGTCCCAAAGCTGTTATCCTCGGTTACTCCGCCCCAATTGGTGTTTACCATTTTTGGCCGTTGCGCGGCGGGGCCTATACCGTCACGCCAATGGTATTCATCCGCAAAACAGCCGCCGGGCCAGCGCAGGTTGGGTATTTTTATTTCTTTAAGCGCGGCAACCACATCCAGGCGAATACGGTCCTGTTTGGCAACCGGCAGCGATTTATCCACCCAAAAACCGCCGTAAATGCCATGTCCCAAATGCTCGGCGAACTGTCCGTAAATATGTTTGCTGATCGTAAGTTTCGAGTCGTTGCTGATAGACAGGCTTGCTGTATTTTGGGCAAATGCAGTGAAGCTAATGGCTGTTAAAATCAGGGCCGACAGTTTTTTGAAGTTCATACCGGTAAGTGAAAGACTATAAATTTATCAAATATTCTTAATACTATTCCACCCCTTTCACATTCATTTTTAAGGTGTAAATCGCTTTCGACGCCGTAATAAACAACACGTCTTTATCTTTTCCGCCGAAACATAAATTAGCTGTCCAGGGTTCAGGGATAGCGATATGCCCGATCTTTTCCCTTTGAGGGTTATAGATCGTTACGCCCTGACCGGTCAGGTACACATTTCCTTTTTCGTCCAGGGTCATGCCGTCCGAGCCTTGTTCTACAAACAACCGGCGATCGCTCAATGTATGGTTTTTATTGATGGTGTATATATAGGTTTTATTATCGCCAATATCCGCCACATACAGGTATTTACCGTCGGGTGTTCCCACTATGCCATTGGGCTGCTTCAAATCGGCGTCGACAATAATTGGCTGGTCTTTGCCTTTCGGCAGATAATACACTTTTTGGCCGTCAAGATCGGACTTAGTGCGTGTCCACCATGGGCGCTGATAGTAGGGGTCGGTCATATAAATCCCCCCCTTGCTGTCTATCCATATATCGTTGGGTCCGTTCATCGGCTTGCCCTGGTAATCCTTTAGCAATACCGTAATTTTTTTATCCGGACTGATTGACCATAACTGCTCATGCTCATCGGCGCAGATAACCAAATTTCCTTTATGGTCGAAATACATGCCGTTCGACCTACCTGCATTATCCAGGAACACCGATAATTTCCCATTGATATCATATTCCCAAATTTTGTTGTTTGGCTGGTCGGTAAAAAAAACATTGCCTTTTTTATCCACGGAAGCGCCTTCGGTAAAGTTGAATTGTTTGGAGATCAGCTGCGGTTTGGCTGTCGTGTCATACAGAGCCTGCTGGGCAAATGTTTTTATTGAGACGATCAATAAAAAAAACAGGAGTGTGATTTTAAAAGTGGTTTTTATTGTCATGATTTGATGTTAAAAAGGATGTCATGGTGAGACTGGTTCGCGGTACAATCCAAAATCACTTAATGCAATACATACCGGCGATTTGGTAATGCGCAATCGTACTTTGCTGACGTTCACGGGCTGCCTGAGCCGGATAAGCCTGTTTCCGCCTATGCTGGTCGCTGATGCGATCTGCTCCCATTTGCCATTAAGAAATACGTCGACGGCAACCGCTTCGATTCGCTGGCCAAGTTTAATATTCTCGCGCAGACGGATCACGTTAAAAGTTTTGTTGTGATGAAGATCCACAATCAATTCAGGCGTTGTTACCTGGTCATCGGTGGCCCAATAGCTATACCGGTCGCCATCTAATAAATGCTGCGGACCGAATTTGACCTTGTTCCCTCCTCGCACATTGCTTGCTTTCAAAGTCGCGTTTTTAGCCAGGTTGACGGCAAACGTCCTCTTTACTGTTTTACCAAATTCCTTCAACGAGTTTACATCGTTGTCGTATAGTAAGCCGCGCCTGTCGGGCGACAGGCCAAGGTCGAGGCAAGCGCCCCGACCAACGCTTTGATAATATAGGCTTAACAGCGAATCGGGCGATTTTACCTTGCCGTCCTGTTCTTTATGATAAAACCATCCCGGGCGCAGCGAAACATCACATTCAGCCGGCATCCAGAATTCGCCATCGCGTTGTCCCTCGGTTCCTTCATAATCTTTGGTGTAACCATTACCCGGAGTTTTCCCGGCATTGGGCGCGTGGGGTGTATAGGTTGCCCAGCATGTTTCGCCGGCATGGCCTTTTTCGTTGCCCACCCAGCGCACGTCGGGACCTACGTCGCCAAACAAAACGGCCCCGGGCGCAAGCTCTCGCGGAATGGCCCATGTATCCGCCCATCCATAATATGTGGAGCGGTCGATCTTCCGCACTTCGCGCGCCCCGCCATAATAGCCGTCGCCGCCATTGGCGCCGTCGAACCACGAAATAAATACCGGGCCGTAGTGCGTATACAATTCTTCCAACTGCTTGCGGTATACATCGGTCACGTATTCAGGCTTGCCATACAGCGCGCTGTTCCTATCCCACGGAGAACAATACACACCCATTTTCATACCCAGCTTATTGCATGCATCGCGATACTCCTGCAGCAGGTCGCCCTTACCATTTTTGTAAGGGCTTTTCGAAATGTTATGTTCAGTTGTTTTGGTAGGCCACAAGCAAAAGCCATCGTGATGCTTGGCTACCACCACAATTCCTTTAAACCCGCCGGCTTTAGCCGCCCCAACGATCTGCATGGCGCTGAACTGCGTGGGGTTTACGATCTTGGGATCCTCGTCGCCATTGCCCCACTCCTTATCGGTATAGGTATCCGGTCCGAAATGAATAATGCAATACATTTCTGTCTCCTGCCATCTTAGCTGCCGGGTGGCGGGCAGCGGGCCATAGGGCTTTGGCGCCGGTTGCGCTAATACTGCCAATGCGGTGAATACAAACAATAAAAAGGAAACCGAAAATTTCATCAGGTTTATAATTGGTTAGGCTAATGTAAATGATTTCGGTCAAATACCGTAGAGACGCAATACTTTGCGTCTCTGTAATACGCCTTTCTGAACCCAGGGCAGACGCATTAAAATCATTGTGATAATTGCTGCTTCAAAACCAACCTGAATTGAGGAGGCTCCGCTGGAGCCCACCTCAATTGTTATTTTTTTCTACAAACAGGCGGCTCCGCTGGAGCCTATTCACCGTATTGTTCAAAAAATTTCGACTCCATTAGGAGTCGCGTGTTTATAGAAAACATAATCCTGCGCATTTTGGCTCCATCGGAGCCTCCTCTCACCAGCTATCTAATCCATCCCCTCCCTAAACTATTTTAATGCGTCTGCCCTGATTCAGAGACGCAATACTTTGCGTCTCTGCAATTACGCCCCATCTGAGACGCAATATTTTGCGTCTCTACATTTTTTTGCTAACTTTGTTAGTATGAAGCGTTCAGGAAGTGCTGATCTGCCTTTGCATTATGGTTACGTGCCCGTGTGGCTTGCCGAGCGCATGGCGAAGCTGGGCCTGGCCGTAGTGGAAACCATCATAATGGATTATGGGAAGGATGAGGTTTTGCGCAGGCTTAGCGACCCCTTTTGGTTTCAAAGCCTGGGTGCGGTGATGGGCATGGACTGGCATTCATCGGGTATAACCACTTCGGTTATGGGCGCACTTAAAAAAGCGGTTAACCCGCACAGCAGGGGCCTTGGGATTTACATTTGCGGCGGCAAAGGAAAATACTCCCGGCAAACGCCGGATGAATTATTACGCATCAGCGAAACCACGGGGCTGAATGGAAATCACCTGGTAAGATGCAGCAAGCTGAGCGCGAAGGTGGATAATACCGCCATACAGGATGGCTTTCAATTGTACACGCATAATTTTATTGTAAGCAGCAGCGGTCAATGGGCCGTTGTGCAGCAAGGTATGAGCGCACAGGCAAAAACGGCCAGGCGGTATCATTGGCATTCGGAAACGCTTACCTCTTTTGTGGAGGATCCGCATACTTTTATTTACGGGCAAAATACGGGCAACATTTTGAATATGGCCGATAAACTGGCCGGCAGTTCGCGAAAAGGCATTATGCAAATTGCGGGTGAAAATCCGGACCATATGCTAAAGGAGATCAATAAACTGGTAATGCCCGTTCACCATGATGTGCAGGCGAAAGACGTGGACCTGAAGCGGCTTGGCGCGGTTTTGTGGCTCTCGCAGGAAAAACAGCCAAAAGATTTTGAAGAGCTATTACTGCTGCAGAGCCTGGGGCCACGTACGTTACAATCGTTGGCGCTGGTGAGCGAAGTGATACACGGGACGCCATCTCGGTTTAAAGATCCGGCGCGGTTTTCCTTTGCCCACGGCGGCAAGGACGGTCATCCATTCCCGGTTCCAACCAGAGTGTACGACGAAACCATCGGGGTGCTGCAAAATGCTATTCATAAGGCTAAACTCGGTAATACAGAAAAGAATGAGGCTATCAAACGGCTGACGCAAGTTGCGCAGCGTGCGGAAAAGGGCTTTACGCCCAATGCCAATTTTGATAAGGTAATTGAAAAAGAAAGAAATGATTCCTGGAAATATGGCGGCAGGACCGTTTTTGGAAAAGCCAAACCGCCGGTACAGAGGCAATTGAAGTTATTTTAGTTTACATCGCTGGGGTTTGAATGAACTCGTGGTCGATCTTATGCCAGATATCATCCGCGATCGCCTCATGGGTACGGTCGCCATCGGTAATGAATATCTTTTCTTCTTGTTTAAGAAGCTCTATCACTTCAAAATATTTCTGGCGTACAAGCTGCAGATTCTCAATCGTCTCGTATAGCTCAACAGAGGTGCGCCCCTTGTTCAGGCGTTCGATACTCATTTCGGGCGTAATATCGATATAAATATTTAAGTCGGGGCGAAGCAAGCCGGCACTTAGTGAATTAGCCTTTATCACCCAATCTATATCGAGGTGAGGGCTTTGGTAAGCATATGACGATAAATAGTACCGGTCGGTTATAACAGTGTACCCTTCCTCCAGTTTTTTAAGTATTCCATTTGTCTTATTTAAGAGGTGATCCAGCCGGTCGGCGACGAAAAGGGCGGCGATCACACGGTGATCCGCTTCGGCGCGGCCATTGAACATGTCCCTGATAAGCTTGCCCATCGGGCCATCCGTTGGCTCACAGGTAGTGTATACCTTTAAACCGCCATGTTCCAGCTTTTCTTTTAAAAGTTTTACCTGGGTGCTTTTGCCGCTGCCGTCGATGCCTTCAAAGGCGATAAAAAAGTTTTTTCTCATCGATAATTCAACCGGGATATCCCGGTCAAATATACAGTGTTAAACGAGAAACCGGTTATTTTAAAGATGCCAATACAGCCTTTGACGAATCGAGGTGCATTTGGATGGTAGGCAGCGTTTTGGCCGCGAAATCCTGTATCTCCGGCGCATTTACACGTGTTCCGCCGGCAAACAGCGCCACCGCCTTTTCATGGTCGTTCACCATCATTTGTACATAGGCTTTATCAAAATCGGGACCTTTTTTTTCGGATAAAGCATGAATCATTTCCATGTGCCCGGTGCTTATGATATCTTTTGATATGATATCCTTGTCAGCCTTTATTTTTACCAGTTGATTTCCGGCTGCGGTGTGATCCGCGATCATCATTTTTGCCAGGCTTAAAACACGCGGGTTGCTGGAATTGGTTATAGCCAGGGTGGATGCTTTTATTTCGGTAAGGCCGCCCTCTAAACCGTTTTTTATAAACGCCATGCCGTCCTGGTCGGCATTGGTCTCATCATTGTAATTTCTGGCCTGTTTATATGCACAGGACGATATTGAAACAAAAGCAACTGCACATAATAATGTGTAAATTAAATTTTTCATGGCTAAGCGGTATGTATTCATAACAATTATTATTAAATCTGGTTTATATTTTCTTATGCCAGATTGCGCCCGGCATTTACGATCCCATAAACTGTGCGGACTACCAGCTTATCGTAAATTTTAGCCAGCTCCAAGTCCGGATTATTATTCAAACAATGCAGCGCATAATGCTGAATGACAACCAAAGGTAATACAATTCTTTCGCGTATGGCGATGGAACGCCGTTCGACCGGGTATTCTTCCATCATTATTTTACTGCCGGTTAGTTCCAACAGCATGGCTTTGGTTAATTCAAATTCGTCTCTAAGCATTTTCCAGAAGGAACCAAACTTTTTATCCATTTCAAGATAAGCGGTAACCCTGAAATCTGATTTGGACATAGACATAGTACAATTGTCGATCATCGTCTTAAAAAAGCCGGATGAAATATACAGGTCTTTAACCTCCTGCCATTGCCCCGATTCTTTTATCTTGTTCAAAGCTGTTCCTACACCGTAAAAACCGGGTATATTTTGTTTAAGCTGGCTCCAGGAGGTTACAAAGCTTATGGCGCGCAAATCTTCCAGCTTTAGCACTGCATCGCTGTTCCGCCTGGTGGGCCGGCTGCTGATGTTGATATGCGAAAGTAGTTTCAATGGACTAAATTTTTCAAGGTATTCCACAAACAACGGGTGCTGCCGCAGCTCCATAAATAATTTATAACTCTCTTCGGCCATTAAGGAAATAAGTTCCTTATGCCGCGTATCCAGCAGATCATTCCTGTTGGGATGCAATGCCGACGTAATACCCGCATTGATCAACTGTTCCATATTGAACCGCGCCGTTTCGACGGAGCCATATTGCGAGCTTACCGTTTGTCCCTGGATAGTTAGTTGTATATGTTCATTAGCAATCTCTTCACCCATCGAGGCATAAAAACGGTGTGTTTTGCCCCCGCCGCGCGCAGGCGGGCCCCCGCGCCCATCAAAAAATGCCAGGTCGATCCCGTATTTGCGTGCGGTTGCGGTTAATTCTACCTTCGCTTTATATATCGACCAGTTTGCCATTAAATAACCGCCATCCTTGGTGCTGTCCGAGAAGCCCAGCATAATGGTTTGCCGGTTTCCCCGCCTTTTTAAATGCTCTTTATAATACGGGTGACTGTACAGCGTCTCCATTATTTTAGCCGCGCCTTTCAAGTCATTCACCATTTCAAACAAAGGCATAAAGTCAACGCTCAGGCTGTCCTTTTTCCAGCCGCTCCATAAAAAAAGATCAGTTAGCTGCAGGATATCTGAAGCTTGCTGGCAGTTGCTGATAATAAATCGCTGGCAGGCTTTCGCGCCATCGGCTTGCTGAATTTGCTTCATCAGCCTGATGGTATTGAGCGTATCGCAGATCATGTCATCGGCATCAGCCGGGCATTGAAAATCCGCTTCGTTAAATGTAATGACATCCAGCTTTTTTTGTTCATCAAATTGCCCGTAACCTTGCGGTACGCCGCTGTTAATTTCGTTTTGGCCGGCGCAAAAATCAAAAACCTTGCGCAGCACCCTGCTGTCCTGCCTAATGTCGAGCGTGGCGAAGTAGCATCCGAATAAGCGCACTTTTTTAATAAGGTCCTGAACAATGTCAACAAACAGGCTGTCGTGGTCCGTAATAATCGTTTGTTTTATCGAAAGCAGCAGCTCAAGTAATTCGGCCTGCAGATCTTTGGCGTCGGGCTTATTGTAAGCATTTTGATATATTAATTTTTCGAGGGTGGCCATCGCTTTGTCTACACCCCGGAAAGTAATGCGCCGTTTAAGCACCCTGAAATCGCGGTAGTAGCACCGGAATATCCGTTGTCTCAAAAATGCCGCTACCGCTTTAGTGGTTTCAGTCGTCACGTTCGGGTTCCCATCCCTGTCGCCACCCGGCCAGAAACCCAGCTCCAGCACCTGCGTGCCCCTGTCGGGGTCTATATCAAATTCCTCTTCCAGCTTGGCTTGTATACCCGATACCGCGTGATAAAATATATTTTCCAGGAACCAGGCCAGGCTAACCGCCTCGTCATAAGGCGTTGGCGAGGTTTTATTAAAAAACGGCGTTTTACCCAACTGTTGCAATAAAACGTCGATACTGTTAATGTCGTTACTTTTCAAAGCGGCGATCAGGTCGGTCATAATACCCAATACGCTGCCTGGATAAAACTGAGTAGGATGCGCCGTCAATACCAGTCTTAAAGAAAAATCCTTCAGCTTTTCGCTTACGGCATGCCGCGACTGCTCGCTTGCCGAAGCCTGTTGCAATAAGCTTTGAAGACTTCCGCTGTCGTCGGGCCGGCCGATCTTGCTGAAGGAAGAATCTTCTATTGCATCAAACAAAACCACCTGCCGTTCGATATATTGAATAAACCGGAACATGCGGTTTATCTGCTCCCGGTGATCGATATCGGGTACGTATTTTTTAAAAAACGATCCGATGATCTCAGAAGGTGGTAATTGTTTGCCGACCTCTTTCTCGCAGTGCGAACTAAAAAAAGGAAGCAGGATACCGGTGTCTTTTACCTGGTAAAAAGGCAGCGTTTGAAACAAGCTGTTGTACAATTCAAAACGCGTAACAACTTCGTGGTTAAATGTGGTTTCGCGCTGACTGAGCTTTAGCGTTGAGGGCATACAGGTGATGTGAATAAAATTTATTTAAACCGGCTATCGAACAAACGGTATTAGCGCAGGCAACAGGCCTGGTTTAGTTTATAAAAAAAGTCGCAGCTACTGACGGCTAAATTTAGCAATAATGAGTAATTAATAACGCCGATATGTTATTAATGCAATATTATCAAAAAAGACGGCTAAGATTTAATTTTTTTAAATTTGGCGGTTGATTTTTTCCGATAAAAAACGATTATGAAATTGCTTGCGACCCTGCCCGATGAAAATTAACACCAGGGAAATAGAAAGTTTTTTTTACAGCCAGTATTTTTCTGACGGGTTGCGCACTACGCTCGGCGTTTTGCTGCCTTCGCTTATTTTGGCTTACTTTAACCAATTTGATTTGGGACTGAGCCTTTCCCTAGGTGCGCTTTGCGTCTCCGTCATCGACTCGCCGGGGCCTTTGGTGCATAAGCGAAACGGCATGGCGATAGGAAATGTCTGCGTTTTTTTGGTGGCCGTTATTACCGGCTTCGCGCGGTTGAATGTGTATACCCTGGCTTTGGAAATTACCCTGCTTTCCTTCCTGTTTTCCATGTTTACGGTATATGGCAACCGCGCCGCGTCCGTAGGTACTTCGGCATTGCTGGTGATGATCCTGATGATGGATAAAGCTGAAAAGCCAGACCAGGTAGTGGGCTTCAGCGCGATCATCCTGGCCGGCGGCATCTGGTATTTGCTGTTCAGCTTAACGTTTTCCCGCATACGGCCTTACCGGGCCGCGCAGCAAACGCTGGGTGAAAACATCGCGGACATCGCCAATTTTCTGAGGATCAAAGCGGACTTTTATTTACCCCATACCGATATCGATGAAAACTATCGTAAACTGGTTTCGCAGCAAATAAAAGTAAGCCAGCACCAGGACGCCGTCAGGGAGATATTGTTTAAAAGCAGGGTGATGGTAAAAGAATCGACGAAAGCCAGCCGGATACTGGTACTCACCTTTATCGATCTGGTTGACGTGTTTGAGCAGATAATGGCTACGCATTATGATTACACTTATATCCGGGAAAAATTTGGCTCGACCGGGATATTGACTGATATAGCGGGTATCCTGCATGATATGGCCGGTGAGCTTGACGATATTGCTTACATGGTGCTATCAAATACCCGCATAAGGCGGGCGCGTCAGTTTAACGCAATGATTGAGCGATTGAAAACCAGGATCGACGGGATCGGGTCGCGGGAGCATGTTGCCAGCAACCTCGCGTTGAAAAAAATATTTATAAACCTGCGCGATCTGAATGACCGGATAAAAAGCATCAACGACTATTTCTCCGTCAAACCTCCGGATATGGCAGCCGGGGATACGCTCAGCGGGGATGAGTATGGCAAATTTGTATCGCACCAGGATTTTGCCCCGCATGTATTTTTCGACAATTTTTCATTTAGCTCAACAGCGTTTAAACATGCTTTAAGGGTTTCGCTGGTTTGTTTAGTTGGTTTTATTACCGCGAAATTCATTTCTATCGGTCATCATGGCTATTGGGTGTTGTTAACCATCATCGTGATATTGAAACCCGGTTTCAGTTTGTCAAAACAACGCAACTATCAGCGTTTGATCGGAACCATTTCGGGCGGCATTGTTGGTATCGCTATTTTATTTTTAATACCCAACCCGGCTATACAATTTGTTTTGCTGGTGGTATTTATGCTTGGCACGTATAGCTTTACCCGCCTAAATTACGTGGTAAGTGTAATTTTTACCACGCCGTACGTGCTTATCCTGTTTAAGTTCTTGGGCGTGGGTGTATTGGTGAAAGAGCGTATCGCCGACACTATCATCGGCTCCACCATTGCATTTTTAGCAAGTTACCTGCTGTTCCCAAGCTGGGAATTTGAACAAATACAGCAAAACCTGGCCGATGTGATCCGCGCCAATTTGAACTACCTGGTGAAAATTGCGGAAAGTATTTCGGGCAGGCCGGTGAATATTATTGAATATAAATTGGCGCGTAAAGATGTTTTCGTAAAGTCGGCCAATCTTTCGGCGGCATTTGAGCGGATGACGTCCGAACCTAAAAGCAAGCAAAAGAAAATAAAAGACGTGCACAAGTTTGTGGTGCTGAACCATATTTTATCATCTTACGTCGCCACGATCGCATCGGGCATACCGGCGGCAACCATTCGTAAACCCGCGGCCGACAATTTAAAAATGATCAGGCGCAGTATTGCGGTATTGAACGACGCCAACAAAAAGCTCGATGGAAGTGCGGTCGAATTCTCCAGCGGTAAAAATCTGCCTGAAGGCGGGACAAGCCAATCGGCAGCGCTTTCTTCCGATGATCTGTTATTGCGGGAACAACTGGGGTTTATCAATAAGATCAGTAATGATATTGCGCGGGTGACAGAGAATATTTTAGCTTGATCGTGGAGTGGCCTAATTAATAATATAAAATGGTTCTCCTTATAATTTTCTTGTCTTGAATACCACTTAACAATCCTTTTCCGATATTACTAAGGTATACCTCTAACAGCCAATTACCATGCTGATCGAATTTATTATAATCTATTTTTGTTATACTGCTTATTAAACTGCCATTCGTAGAAACTTCCTCTTTAGCCAAGTTACCTCGATTATAGCTAAAAGTTGTTTTAATGGTTTGATTAGCCATAAACGCCGTAGAATTTGACTCCGTTTTCTGATTTTTGTCATTATAAGAAAAAATAGTCCTTTCCGCCAGCTGACCATTTGAAAAATATAACATTCGTTCTTTTTCGTTTCCTTTTTCATCATATTTAAACGTGATTTTAAAAACGGGCGCCGATATCGGGGGAGTATATTGAACAGACTCCATAAGAAGCCCGCGATCATCATAAGTTAAAATGAGTTTATTTGCCAGTTGATCATTATAGCCAAACTGATTTACAATCACTTGTTGTTTCTGAGAATAATCAAACATCAGTTTACTTATAACAATTCCTTTTGGAGTATACTTAGTTTCAGTTAGTTCATTACCAAGCGCGTCAAACGTAGAAACCGTTTTATATGGTTTTTTTAAAGTGTCTACTTCATCTTCACCTATGCTTTTGAAATATGTATATTCCGTGATTTCTTTTACGCGTCCTTTTATTCCTATCTCTTTTAAATTTGATATTGGAAAAGGAGCTGTCATCCCCCGTCCTGGTTGAGCGACGACAGTTGTCAGGCAACAAAAAAGTGCAATAATTGTGATGAGATTTTTCATAGTCAACTACAACAGTTCCGTCGCTAAATTGGCCAGCTCGCTCCGCTCACCTTTTTGGAGGGTGATATGGGCATATAGCGGGTGGCCTTTTGCTTTATCGATCAAATAGCTTAAGCCGTTGCTTTCGGCATCAAGATATGGCGTATCGATCTGGTATATGTCGCCGGTAAATACAAACTTGCTGTTTTCGCCTGCGCGGGATATGATGGTTTTTACCTCGTGGGGCGTCAGGTTTTGCGCCTCGTCGACGATGAAAAATATTTTGCTCAGTGTTCGGCCGCGTATAAAAGCCAGTGGAGCAATGGATATTTTTTCGTTGGTAACCAACTCATCGATTTTTGCCTGCATTTTTTCATCGTCGGCAAACTGGTCCTTAATAAATTTCAGATTATCCCAAATCGGCGCCATATAGGGGTCGATCTTTGATTTGATATCGCCCGGCAAAAAACCGATATCTTTGTTGCTCAGGGGGACAATGGGCCTGGTTACATAGATCTGCCTGAAATACTTGCGCTGCTCTAAGGCGCCCGCAAGTGCCAATAACGTTTTGCCCGTGCCGGCATTACCCTGTATGGTCACTAATTTAATGTCAGGATGCAGCAAAGCGTGAATGGCAAAAGCCTGCTCGATATTTTTTGGGAAGATATTGAACACCGGCTGCTCCGTGATTTTTTCAAGCCGCCCGGTTTGCGAATTATAAAAGCCGGAAATCGATTCCTTTTTGCCGTTTAATATGTAGAAATGATTGCTGGTGTACGGCTTCGCCCCCAAGCTATCACTAGCAACAGTATCCTGCTTGTTTAACAGCGCGACCAATTTTTCGGGCACATTGTTCAACGTAGTTTCGCCGGTATAAAGCTCATCAAGGTTTTTGATCTTACCCGTTTCATAATCTTCGGCGTGAAGGTTAAGCGCCTTCGCCTTCAAACGAAGGCAAATGTCCTTGCTTACCAGCACGATTTTTTTTTCCGGGTTTTCGTCCTGCAGCGCTAAAGCGGCATTTAATATACGGTGGTCGATCTTATCCGACCCAAAAACGGCCTCCGCGTCTGTCCCGTTGGAAACGCCGTCCATGATCACCTTAAATCTGCCTTTACTTTGACCGTTGAGGGGGTGCCACTTATTGATCAAACGGTTGTGTGATATGTCGTCGATGAGGCGGATAAAGCTGCGGGCTTCAAAATTGCGGGTATCATTGCCGCTTTTCATGTTATCCAGTTCTTCCAGTACCTGGATGGGGACGGCTACGTCGTGCTCCTGGAAATTTTCGAAGGCATTATGGTCGTATAAGATCACCGATGTGTCTAAAACGAATATCTTTCCCCGCCCGTTCGGTTTACTTTTGCCTTCCTTATTCATATGCCGCTAAATTAGCTATTTTAAGGGTAGCGGGAAACGAAATCATCGCAGCCACGCAGAAAAAAATTCGTATAAAAGCGAAAACGGAAGCCTCCTCTTGCGATTCAACTTCCGTTTCCTGACTCCTTGCGTAACCGTGGTCGCGCAGTGAGCACCAAGTTTTGTGTACATGACCGATCTGCTATTCTGTTGCCCTTGCGGACATTGATTCCTTTCAGTTCATTAGCGGTGCTGCGTTTCTCCGTAAAAAATTGCAGTCCTTTCTGATGCCTTATCTTAATCACCTGTGGTTTCCGTTGCTTGCGCCGTTTCTGTTTTCCGGTAACTCAGGGACTTCCTGTGATCTTTAGCGCTCCCGAAGGTTTGCCCGATTCACTTTCTGTATTCCTGTAAGGCTGTCAAAGTACGTCGTTCTTGATGATTCTAATGTAGGGCGTGCAACAATATTTGTCAAGTATTTTTTTTGTTTTTTATTAACAGGTTGTTAACATTTTTATACCATAGCACCCGCTCCTGATACATAGGCGTTTCAGACAATAATCGTCATCCAATTACCGGTTTTAAACATTGGCGTTATTCACAAAAGTCGGTAAAACCGGTTTTCAGGCCGCCTATGAAAATGCCCAAAATCAAGCTTTCTTCAATTTTTTTTTTAAAAAACGTTGCGGATTTCCATAAATATTTTGCGAATTAAATTGACTTTCCGGACGTATTTAATACTAAAACTTGTTAATCCTAAAGATTTCTTTTAAATATGTACCTCCGTCATTAGCCGCCCTTAAACCAATTTTATGAAACGCAACTACTACATCGTAACGCTTATTATGCTTACGTTTTTCGTGATCTCGTTTATTA
>Ga0134126_10000720_pt1 | contig 41607 bp, 37 predicted proteins | sample KB31752_FD_96881 | JGI IMG/M metagenome (GOLD analysis project Ga0134126, IMG submission 96881) | Terrestrial soil microbial communities with excess Nitrogen fertilizer from Kellogg Biological Station, Michigan, USA - KB3-175-2 | ecosystem: Environmental > Terrestrial > Soil > Unclassified ...
CTACGACGTCTGATCTATTCGGGCCCTTGAACAGGGATTTCACTGATCCAAGGACCCAATAGGCTGTCCACACCTGTGATCTTGAGAACAGGCACTCCGCTATGAGCAGGCCACTTATACTGCCTTCCCGAGCCGAACACCGTGCTCGGCTCGGGAATCGCGATCCAGACAGTGGTGCTGGCCGTGGGCACCGGGCTGACCTCCACCCGGCTCGGTGACTACAAGCTGCCGGTAAGCCGGTATTGCCCGATGCGCACAACACCGACATCTACCTGACAGCGCTGGGCACCTCACGATGCTGCATACGGAGGTCAAATGCTTTTTCAGGCTGGCACCGTGGGTAGCCGCGTTACTTGGTCTGGCTGCTGCTCACCGAGGAGCTGCCGATTTTCCACAGACCCCCGTCAGCAACAAGGCCGTAGCTGGTCCGCTCCTCTACAACCCTGCCGTCTTTGAAGAAGTAGTCAATTGTCGCATCCACCACGCTGCCTTGTTTCGCGGTGACGTCAAAGACCGTGACCCGCTGCACAGGGTTCCAAAAGTTCTGATACCCGGTGAAGCCCCCGGCGTGGCTCTGCTGGTAGTCCGCCGTAAGCCGGCCCCAGGCCGCCGGCAGATTTCCCGGCACCAACGCGTAATAGTCGGTAATCGCCCTCGCCAGCTGCTCCGGCGTGTCCTGTGGACTACTCGGGACAGTGGTGGGCTTTACCGGCGTCGTGCTGCTCGGTTCCGCTGGGGTGGGAAGGGGTTGCGGGCTCTGTGGGAGACCCGAGGTGGGGGCGGTGACGTTAGCGCCGGTGACGTTGCCGTGACTGATCAACACGCCTACCAGGACACCGGCAGCCAGCAGCACGACCGTCATGACTCCAGTGAGAAGTTTCCGTCGCCTTGACCATCCGTGGTGATCGCCCTCTGCCACCGCTCGGCCTGCTGGGGCGTCCATCCCAGTAGGCCTCAGCGGCGTGATCGTTTCCCCCAGCGTGGGCGCCTGGATGAGTGCCTTTTGCGGTTGTGGAACTGGTTCGAAGGGCCGGTCATGTCGGGGTAGCGGCGGTGCGGGGGAAGACAGGTCTCCCTGGCGTCCCGCAAGGCTGGCGGCCAGCGTGGCCAGCGCATCGCGGGCCTGTTGCATGGTGGGGCGTTGGTCTGGGTTGCGCTGCAACAGTTGCAACAGCACAGGGGTGAGCGGGCCGGATCGTCTCGGCGGAATGATCTCGCCCGAGGCCACCTGGTGTAGCAGGGCAATCGCGTTGGTGTTGACTCCGAACGGCGGCATGCCCTCCAGCGCGGTGTAGAGCGTGGCGCCCAAAGAGAACACGTCCGACGAGTAACCGGCACTGTGGCCCTGGGCGACCTCCGGGGCCAGGTAGGCCGGCGTCCCGGCCAGCATCCCGGTGGCGGTCACCGTGACATCACCTACGGCGTGGGACACACCAAAGTCGGTGATCTTGACCGTACCGTCCTCCGCGAGCAGCACGTTGCCCGGCTTGATGTCCCGGTGCACGATGCCTACCTTGCGCGCGGCGGCGAGCGCGGAGGCGATCTGACTTCCGATCCTGGCGACTTCATCGGGCCGCAGCACACCCTGTGCGGACAGCACCGTTGCCAGGCTGCTGGATCGCACATACTCCATGACCAGGCACGGTTGGCCCTCGTGCTCGACCACGTCGTAGACCGCGATCGCGTTCGGGTGCTGCAACCGGGCGGTGATACGCCCCTCCCGCATCGCCCGACGGCTGGCCTCCTCAGCGTCAACCTCGCTCAGCCTCAAGGGCAACAACAGCTGCTTGAGCGCGACGGTGCGGTGCAGGCGCTCGTCTCGTGCCTGCCACACCACCCCCATTGCCCCGCTACCCAACCGAGAGACCAGGCGGTAGCGCCCAGCGATCAGCTCGCCCTCATCGCTCACTGCCACCCTCCGGGAAACCGCCGCGTGCGTAGTGCAGTGACCATCCCAGGCGCCATCCCCGGCACTGACGCCGTTGCCACACCGCACCCTACGACGCCAAAAGAACCGGTGCAGATGCCGGAGTCCGCCTCGCCACCGTCGCTACCCCAAAACTCCCCTTGGCCGCCCCCTCCTTACTGCGTCCCCAGCTCCCACTCAGGGCGGCCGTTTAACGTTGGGTGGCGTGAGTATTCGTTGTGCCGTTGCGCCAGGTCCGCCCGCGCCGATCGTCGCCGACGCCATCCGCGCGGGGGGTGGCGTGCTCGTGGACGTCGCCAACGCCGAAGCACTGGTGTGGACCGATTCCCTCGACGTCTCCGGGCTGCGCGCATTGTTGACGGTGGCACCCGACATACGGTGGGTTCAGCTGCCGTTCGCGGGTATCGACCGCTTCCTGTCGATCATTGACGGCCAGCGGATCTGGACGAGCACAAAAGGGGCATACGCCAAACCCGTCGCCGAGCACGCCCTGGCTTTGGGACTCGCCGGCCTGCGCCAGCTGCCGGTCCGGGCGCGGGCACGGCAGTGGGGTGCGCCGTCGGGACGACGGCTGATGGGTGGGCGAGTCACCATCGTGGGCGGGGGCGGGATCACGCGAGCCCTGCTCGGTTTGCTGGCGCCGTTCGCGGTGGACGTCACTGTGGTGCGCCGCCATCCCGCATCGCTGCCCGGCGCGGCGACAGTGGTGGGCACTGACCGGCTTCGCGATGCTTTACCGGGCGCCGACCTCGTCGTGCTCGCCCTTGCTCTCACTGCTGAGACGGTTGGCATCATCGGCGCACCAGAGCTTGCGCAGATGAACAGTCATGGGTGGCTGGTGAATGTGGCCCGCGGCGCCCACGTCGTCACCGACGACCTCGTCGCTGCCCTCCAGGCCCAGTCGATCGGTGGGGCAGCCCTCGACGTCACCGAACCCGAGCCCCTGCCCATCGGCCACCCGCTGTGGAACCTCGACAACTGCCTGATCACCCCGCACACCGCTAACACGTGGGAGATGGCCGAGCCGCTGTTCGCTGATCGAATACGATGCAACGTCGAACGGTTCGCAGCCAGACAGCCGCTCGTCGGTCTGGTCAACCCCGCCCTCGGGTACTGACTGGCGGTGCCGGCAGGTCAGGCAGCGTCAAGCGCCGAAAGACCGTTCCACCACGGCGCGGGCTCGCCGGGTGGTGCGACGGTACTCGTCGAGCACCTCACCGGGGTCATCGTCCGCCGAGCGCCCCAGAGCCCTGGCCACCGCCGCCAGTTCCCGGCCGGAGCTGGGCAGCTGATCGACCTGCTTGCCCCGCACCAGCGTAAGCACATTGCGGGTCTTGGTGGCGAGCTGCCACGCGGCCAGCAACGTCTCCGCGTCGGCTCGAGCAAGCAGTCCGGCTTCTGCGGCCGCCCGCAAGGCGGTGGTGGTGGACGGCGTACGCAACGTCGGGAGCTCGTGCGCGTGCTGCAGCTGCAGCAGCTGGATGGTCCACTCCACATCCGCCAGCCCACCGCGGCCCAGTTTGGTGTGCGTGGTCGGGTCGGCGCCACGGGGAAGTCGCTCGGCGTCGACCCGGGCCTTCAGCCGGCGGATCTCGGTGGCCTGACGGGCGGTCAACCCACCCGCGGGGTAGCGCACCGGATCGATCATCGCGACGAACCGCTCCCCCAAATCCGCATCGCCGGCCAGTGGCACCGCCCGAAGTAATGCCTGCGCCTCCCAGGTCAGCGCCCACTGGCGGTAATACGCCTGGTAGGACGTCAAGGTACGGACCAACGGACCCATACGACCCTCCGGACGCAGCCCGGTATCGACGACCAGGGGGGGATCCTGGCTGGGCGAGCCGAGCAGGTTTCGCACCGACTCGGCGACTGACGCGGCGAACCGGACGGCCTCGGTCTCGGCGTCTGAGCTCGATCTAGACGGCTCGCAGACGAACAGCACGTCGGCGTCGGAACCGTAGCCCAGCTCGGCGCCTCCCAACCGGCCCATCCCGATCACCGCGATCCTCGCCGGCTGCGCGTGCCGACGTTCGATCTCAGCGCGCAATGCGACCTCCAGCGCCGAGGCCAGCACCGCGGTCCATACCGAGGACAGCGCTGCGCATACCGCGTCCAGGTCGAGCAGGCCAAGCAGATCGGCGCAGGCGATCCGGAACAGCTCGTGGCGACGCAGCGCTCTGGCGGCCGTCACGGCGGCACCGAGGTCATGATGCCGGCACGCGGTGGCGCGCAACGACGTCGCCACCTCTGCCGGGTCGCGGCTGGCCATCTCGGCCGGGTCGGCCAGCAGCTGCAGCGCCTCCGGCGCCCGAACCAGCAGGTCGGCCACCATCCCAGAGGTGCCGAGCAGACTCATCAGCCGCTGCGCCACGGCACCTTCATCGCGCAGGAACCGCAGGTACCACGGGGTGTCGTCGAGCGCTTCGGACACCCTCCGGTAGGCGGCCAGCCCGCGGTCCGGATCCGGGGTGTCGGCGAGGAACTCCAGCAGTACCGGCAGCAAGGTGGATTGGATCGCCGCGCGCCGCGACACTCCGTCGGTGAGCGCCCGCAGATGGCCCAGAGCACCCTGCGGTGAGGCATAACCCAATGCCGCCAGCCGTGCCTTCGCCGAGGACTCCGACAGCCGGTAGGCCTCGGTCGGCACCTTGGCCACGGCTTCCAGCAGTGGCCGGTAGAACAGCTTCTGATGCAGCCGGCGGGCCCGATGCGACTGCCGGATGTGCTCGATGCGCAGCACCCCGACCGCATCATGGCGCCCATCCGGCCGTATTCCGGCCGCCCGGGCCAGCCACCGCCACGCTGCGGTATCGCTGTCGGACGGGAGAAGATGAGTGCGGCGTAACCGCTGCAGCTGCAACCGATGTTCCAGCAGGCGCAGGAAGCGGTAGGAGGCCGCCAGGTTCGCGGCATCATCGCGGCCGACATACCCACCCGCAGCCAACGCAGTCAACGCGTCCGTGGTCGATCTGACCCGCAACGACTCGTCGGTGCGGCCGTGCACCAGCTGCAACAGCTGCACGGCGAACTCCACATCGCGCAGCCCGCCGTGGCCCAACTTGAGCTCTCGATCCACCAGCTCGGCCGGCACATGCTCGGCGATCCGGCGACGCATCGCTTGTACCTCGGACACGAAGTTCTCCCGGTCCGCGGCGGTCCACACCATCGGCGCCACCGCCTGCAGGTAGCGGGCGCCCACCTCGGCGTCACCGGCGATCGGACGGGCTTTGAGCAGCGCCTGGAACTCCCAAGTCTTGGCCCAGCGCCGGTAGTAGGCCATGTGACCGTCTAGCGTGCGCACCAGCGCACCGGCTTTGCCCTCAGGCCGCAACGCCGCGTCGACTTCGAAGCACGCCGATGCCAACCGCATCGTCTTCGAGGCCAGCTTGGTCGCGGCGCCCAGTTCGTCTTCGGCATCAGCTACGAAGATCACATCAACGTCCGAGACGTAGTTGAGTTCCGCCCCGCCGCACTTGCCCATTGCGATCACGGCAAGCCGCGGTACGGGCCCGCTTGCGGTGACCTCGGTGGTGGCAACGGCCAGCGCGGCGCGCAGCACCCCGATCGCGAGGTCCGCGAGCGCGTCGGCGACTTGCTCGAACGCCACCACCGGTAGCTCGGGTTCCACCACAGCTGCCAGGTCGGCGGCCGCCAGCTCGGCGATCAGGTCGCGGTGGACATCGCGCAGTGCCCGTTGCGCCGCGACGCCAGTCAGCGCCGCTGCCGCCGGCGCCGAAGCAGCTGGATCCGCGCCGACTGCGGCGAGCAGCCGCTGCTCGGCGCAGTCCGTCCATCCCGGTCGAAGTGCCTCAGCGGAGGTCACCCCCTGCCAGGTCGACGGGTGGGCGACGAGATGATCCCCGAGCGCAGTCGATGAGCCCAGCAGACCGAACAGCTTCCCCCGCACGCCCGGTTCCCGGCGTAACGCGGCATCGAGCTGAATCCAATCCGGCCCGGCGGCGCTGGCCAGGCGGCCCAATGCACGTAGCGCGAGGTTCGGGTCAGGCGCGCGAGATAGCGCCCACAGGGCGTCGTCGGCATTCTGACGGACCCGCCCGTTGCCCCACCAACCCAGCTTGGTGAGGGTCGCCCCGGCACCGTCGTCGGTGAGTCCCAACCGCGCCAGGGACAGCCCGGTGCGTCCGCCTTCCGTCACCGCAGCACTCCCGACGCTAGCGGTGCAGCAGTGGCAGTACCCGGCGACCGTCGGTGCCTGCTGCCGGGTCCAGCTCGCCTCCACACAGTGCCACGAACCGGGCCGCAAACGGCTGCCACGCCTGCGCTATATCGGCGTGCACCTGCGCCAGATGATCCGGGTCCAGCTGGTGCGGAGGAAAGTTGCCTGCGGTGTCACGGCGAGCCCAGGACAGGACTGTGGCGGGGGACGTCTCGATGTGGCATTGCAGGCCATAGCCGGCAACGCCGACCCGGAACGCCTGATTCGCGTATCGCGGCGAGGAGGCGAGCAGGGTGGCTCCCGGCGGCAACCGAAAGATCTCGTCGTGGTGAAACTGGATGACGTCGGGCGTCAGGGGAAGCTGCGCGAACAAGGGGTCATGCGCGGCCGCGTCCCGCTTGGCGATGAGCAGGGTGCCGACCTCGGGGCCGCCGGCAGCGCGCCGTACCGCACCGCCCGTGGCCGCGGCCAGCAGCTGCCCACCGAGGCAGACACCGAGCACCGGCAACCGGCGGGCGGCCGCGGCGGCGAGCAATGATCGCAGCGTGACCAGCCATGGATGGTCGGCGTCGTCGTGCGCGCCCATCTCGCCGCCCATGCAGACCACCCCGTCAACGCCGTCGAGTCGCTCGGGAACCCCATCGGCCGCCGGGCGGCACACGTCCAGCTCCGCCCCCGCCTGCGTGAGCCACTCCCCCAGCCGCTCCACGGGATCGACATCAGACGGTTCCACCACCAGCAGCCGCGTCCTCACCTTCGCCAGGCTAGCCCGCAGTCTGCGGTCACGCGGGGCGCCCGAAGGCGATCTCGACGGCGTCGTGCACGGGGCGGAATCCGATCCGCGGGTAGATCGCGTTGGAAATGGGGTTCGACAGGTCGGTTGTCAAGACCACGTGCTTGGCGCCAGCTTGCAGCGCCCAGCTCGCGGCGGCCGCGGTGACCGCGCTGCCATATCCGTGCCCGCGATGCTGCGGCGGGGTGTACACCGGTCCGATCCGGGACATGCCAGCGACCGGGGTGCTCGCTGACGCCCAGGCCACCGGCTGCGCGTCCACCTCCCACAACATCGCCGCAGTTCCCGCCGCGAAGCCGTACATGACCTGTTGCCGGGCGCTGTGGTGGCCGCGCAGACTACCGAACACCTCGTTCGAGAAGTCCGTTCGCCACCGCGCCAAGAGGTCAGCGTCATCGACGCCGGCCCGCCGCGCCACGCCGGGCACGCCACTTGGCGGGATGAGCCGATCCAGGGCGAATGCCCGTTGCGCGATCCGCTCGTGCGCTACGGCACCGGTGCACGCCGCCCAGCGCTTCGCGAACATCTCCGTCTCGGGGCGTGGCCCGACCGCACCCGGCAAGCTGGAGTACCTCGCTGCAAGAACCTCGGCTGCTGCGCCGGCACAGTCTGTAGGCAGCCCGCTGACGATCACTTCTCGGGGTGGAGTACACACCACGGCCGCTGCCAGCGCATCCCCGCGGCTCACGGTGAGCAGCACCGGTGGCCCATCGCTGGCCTCCGGGACCCCCACCAGCAGTCGAAGCACCGTCAGAGCGATGCTGTGGCGAATCGGATCAGCCTCGAGTAACGGTCGGGCGAGCGCCACGAACTCGTTGAGGTCTTCATGCAGCCGGGCCTTCACCGCGCCATCCTGACCCGGGCGCCCCGCTGCGTCGATCGAGTATCCGGCGGTGCGCTCGCAATCAGTGTGTACTCGGGTGCACAACACAGCGTGCACGAGGGCGCGACACGCCGGGCGCGGGGCGGGCGCCGGGCGAGCGCCGGGCTGTGGGATTACAGCACGGGGAGGTAGGTGCGCAGTTCGTAGGGCGTGACGTGCCGGCGGTAGCTGTCCCACTCGGCCCGCTTGTTGCGCAGGAAGAAATCGAAAACGTGTTCCCCGAGCGCCTCCGCGACGAGCTCGGAGTTCTCCATCTCGACCAGCGCCTCGGACAGATTCTGCGGCAACGGCGCGTACCCCGCCGCCCGGCGCTCACGCTCAGACAGCGACCAGACGTCGTCCTCGGCCGCAGGCGGCAGCTCGTAGCCGTCCTGTACGCCCCGCAGCCCAGCGGCCAGGATCACCGCGTAGGACAGGTAGGGGTTGCAGGCCGAGTCCGGGGTGCGGATCTCCACTCGCCGGCTGGACGCCTTGCCGGGTGAGTACATCGGCACGCGGACCAGCGCCGACCGGTTCGCGTGTCCCCAGCACACCGCGGTGGGCGCTTCGCCACCGATGATCAGGCGCTTGTAGGAATTCACCCATTGGTTGGTTACCGCGGTGATTTCCCGGGCGTGCTTGAGTACCCCCGCAACGAACGCCCGGCCGGTACCGGAGAGCTCGTAGGGGTCGTTGTCGTCGTGAAAGGCATTGCGGTCGCCCTCGAACAGGCTCATGTGGGTGTGCATGGCAGACCCGGGCTGAGCCGTATACGGCTTCGGCATGAACGAGGCGCGCACCCCTTGGGTGATCGCGACCTCCTTCACCACATACCGGAAGGTCATGATGTTGTCGGCCATGGTGAGCGCGTCGGCATAGCGCAGGTCGATCTCCTGCTGGCCGGGCGCGCCCTCGTGATGGCTGAACTCCACCGAGATGCCCATCTGCTCGAGCGCCTCGATGGTGTGCCGGCGGAAATGCGGGGCGGCATCGTGGCTGGCCTGGTCGAAATAGCCACCGGAGTCGGCGGGCACCGGCTCGGAACCGTTGTCGGGCAGGTCGCGAAGCAGGTAGAACTCGATCTCGGGGTGCACGTAGCAGGTGAATCCGGCCTCCGCCGCCTTGGACAGCACCCGGGTCAGCACGTGCCGCGGGTCGGCCCAGGACGGCGAACCGTCGGGCATCGTGATGTCGCAGAACATCCGGGCCGAGTAGTGCTCGCCCCGTGGGTTCTCCCACGGGAGCACCTGAAAAGTGGCCGGGTCCGGCTTGGCGATCATGTCGGACTCGTAGGCTCGGGCGAAACCCTGGATGGCAGACCCGTCGAAGCCGATTCCGTCGGCGAAGGCGCCTTCTAGCTCGGCCGGTGCCACCGACACCGATTTGAGGTACCCCAGCACGTCGGTGAACCACAACCGAACGAACCGGATGTCGCGTTCTTCCAGCGTGCGCAGCACGAATTCCTGCTGGCGATCCATGCGCGCAGGGTAGAGGACAGTCCGTGACGGCGCTGTGGTCTGCCCCCTACGATGACGGGATGCGCCTTGTCGCTCCGCTCGCCGCCGTCATCATGTTCCTGATCATCGCGCTCGTCACGGCATGCGGTGGAAACGGGCTAACAACGAACCTCCCCCAGGGAGCCACGTTGCTCGCCGATTCCGCCAAGGCGATGCGGACGGTGAATAGCACGCGCTTCGCGTTCGACGTCCAGGGCAACGCGCCGGGGGTCCAGCTGCGCTCGGCCGAGGGTCAGCTCACCCGCGAAGGATCGGCGAAGGGCACCGCCAAGGTGGACGAGGGCCGGCAGCTGCTCGAACTCCAATTCACGATCATCGGTCAGGATCTCTACCTGCGCCCTCCGACCGGTCCGGTCCAAAAACTCCCGCTGTCCTTCGCCGGCTCGGTGTACGACCCGTCGATCATCCTGAATCCGGACCGGGGTATCGCGGCCGCGCTGGCCAGCGGTAAGGACGCCAGCACCGAGACGCGCGAGCAAGTCGACGGCGTGGACACCTACCGGGTACAGACCACCTTCCCCGCCCAGCCGCTTGGCACGATGGTGCCAGGGCTGGCCACGGACAAGCCCAGCGACATCTGGGTCGCTGTCCAGGGGTCCCGGCTGATCAAGGCCCAGTTCCCCACCACCAGTGGCGGCATCACCGCCCATTTCTCTGATTACGACGCCCCGGCTCAGATCACCGCACCCGTCTGATCTCGTGCTGCTTCGATGAGCGCGACGGCAACCTCGGTGCGGCGCCGCGGGCTGGCACTGACTGCTGGCGCGCTCGTCACCCTGCTCGCGGCGTTGGACGCCTATGTCGTGGTCAGCCTGCTCGTCGACATGGTCCGGGACCTCCAGGTTCCGCTGAACCATCTGGAGCGGGCCACTCCGATCGTGACCGGCTTCCTGCTGGGTTATGTCGCGGCGATGCCGCTACTGGGGCAAGCATCTGATCGCTTCGGGCGCCGGGCGCTGCTGCAGGCGTGCCTGATCACGTTCGCGGCGGCGTCGGCGTTGACCGCGGCCGCCGGAACGTTGACGGTCTTGGTAGCGGGTCGGACCCTGCAAGGTATCGCGGGTGGCGCGCTGTTGCCCGTGTCCATGGCATTGGCCGCAGACCTGTGGCCGGACCGCGGCCGGTCCACCGCATTGGGCGCGCTGGGCGCCGCGCAGGAGCTGGGCAGCGTGCTCGGCCCACTCTATGGTGCCGCGCTGGCCGCCGTGGTTGGCTGGCGCGGCGTGTTCTGGGTGAACATCCCGCTCGCGGCCGTGGCCGTGGTGGCGGTGCAACTGGCCGTTCCCGCCAAGCCAAAGGGCTCCTCGCGCCGGGCACCGCTGGACCTCATCGGCGGCAGCTTGCTGGCAGTGACCTTGGGTCTGCTGGTGGTGGGGTTGTACAACCCCGACCCCGACGTTGCGGTGCTGCCGTCATGGGGCGCCCCGGTGCTCGGTGCGGCCGCGGTAACCGGGTTGGCGTTCGTGCTGTGGGAACGGCATGCCACGGTGCGGCTGCTCGATCCCGTCGGGGTGCAGTGGCGGATCTTCTCCGGTTCGCTGTGGGTCAGCCTCACCGCCGGTGCGGCGCTGCTGGTGACCTTGGTGGACGTCCAGCTCTACGCCCAGACCGTGCTGGGGCGCGAAGCGACCGCCGCCACCGCGATCCTGGTCCGTTTCCTGGTGGCGCTACCCGTCGGCGCGTTCCTGGGCGGGGTGGTCGCCAGCCGGTTGGGCAACCCGGTGGTGGCGGTGGTCGGGATGTTGCTGGCGGCGGCCGCCTACCTGCTCATCGCAGGGTGGCCGGCCGATGTCTTGGCCGCGCGCCACCACCTCGGCCCGCTGAACCTGCCCCGGCTGGATACCGACCTGGCGCTGGCCGGCTTGGGTCTCGGCCTGGTGATCGCGCCGGTGTCGACCGCGGCGCTGCGCGCGACGCCCCCCGACCGGCACGGCGTGGCGTCCGCCGCAGTGGTGGTGGCCCGGATGACCGGCATGCTGGTTGGCGTCGCGGCGCTGTCCGCCTGGGGCCTGCACCGTTTCCGCGAGCTCACCGCCCAGCTGGCCACGCCACTGCCCTTCGGTGTCAGTGTGGAGGTATACCAGCAGCAGCTCGCCGCCTACCAGCTGGCCATCCAGACCGCGCTGCGCACCGAGTACCGAGACATCTTCCTGCTGACCGCGGGGGTATGCGTGCTCGGCGCGCTCGGCGCGGTACTGATCGGCAAGGCCGGCACCCGCCAAGCCACTCAGGTGGCACAGAGCGAGGAACGCTTGGGTAGCGCCAGCCGGACCAGGTAGTCGATCACCGTGTCATCCACGCACTTCACGCCCTGCAGGACGACGGTGTGCCGGTTTCCCTCGTAGCTGAGCAACTTGCCGCGCAGCCGCCGGGCCAACTCCACCCCAGCCTGGTACGGGGTGGCCGGATCTCCCGTCGTGGAGACCACCAGCACCGGCGGCAGCCCGTCGAGCTGATCGGCCCCCAGGTTGCCGGTAGGTGGCGCCGGCCAGAAAGCGCACGCATCCCGGGCCGCTGAGGGAGGCTGCCCGTCGTCGAGAAACGGTGCCGCTTCCCGGTAGCGCCGATCGGCCTCCCGGACCACAACCGGATCCGTGACCGGGGGGTCGTCAACGCAGCGAACGGCGGTGAAGGCGTCCTGGCTACCGGAGTAGCCGTGCGCGTCTCGCTGGTAGTAGATGTCAGCCAGGGTCAACAACATCGAGCCGTTGCCGCTGGCCAGCTCGGTGAGGCCCTGGTTGAGCCGCGGCCAGAGCTGGTCGGTGTACAGGGCCTGGATCGTTCCGATCGTCGCGTCGGTGTAGGACAGTTTGCGGGTGCCGACCGGCAGCGCTGCCGTCGCCAGCGGTAGCAACAGATGCTGGAAATCCTGATTGGCCAGGAAGTGCGGAGTGCTGCCCAACCAGCACTGGGGTTGCGCCCGGCACCAGTCGACAAAGGCGTCGAACGACTGCTGGAATCCCGCGCCTTGATTGGCCAAGCTTTCCACCAGGTTGCCGTTCGGCTCCAGCGCGCCGTCGAGCACCATCGCTCGCACGTTGCCCGGGAACTGCTCAGCGTATGAGGTGCCGATGCGGGTGCCGTAGGAGTAACCGAGGTAGGTGAGTTTCGTGTCACCAAGCGCCGAGCGCATCACGTCCAGATCCCGTGCCACGTCCCTGGTGCCCGCGTTCGCGAGCATGTCCTTGCCCACTCGCTGGGCACATAGCGCGGCGTAGGCGCGGTTCTCTTGCTCAGTCTGTGCCACCCCGGCGGGCGAGGTGTCCAGGTCGACGTCGAGCCGCTCGGCGTCCTCCTCCTGGGTGTTCCGGCAGACGATCTTGGGCTGGCTGGCGCCGACTCCCCGGGGATCGAAACCGACCAGATCGAACCGGCGGCCCAGGTCGGTGCCGTTGACCGCCTTGGCCAACGACGCGACCGCGGCCATCCCCGAGACCCCCGGGCCGCCCGGATTGACCAGAAGGGAACCGAGCCGCTCCTGCGGGTTGTCAGCAGGCCGGCGCAGCAGCCCGAGTTCCGCGGTGCGCCCTTGCGGGTTCGCGTAATCCAGCGGCACCACCAATCGGGCGCACTGGAGAGCGAGATCCTCGAACAACTGCCGGTCACGATCGGTGGTGACGAAGGGCCGGCAGCCGCCCCAACTCAGTCGCTGGCTGTAAAACCGGTCAAGACCTGGGGGTACCCGCCCGACGGCAGTGGGCGGGAACGGGACGGGCCCACCGTCGGAGACGGGACCTTCGTCGGAGTCGGGCAATCCATTGCCCGTGGCCGTGGCAGTGCAGCCACTCAGGGCGCAGGCGATCGCCAGCACGGCAGTCGAGCGCAGCAGGCGCAACACCCGCGCGATCCTAGGGTGCCCCCGGCGGCTCGCCGCCGGGGGCACCTACAAGTGGATGATATGCACATGCCCCAGCTGCGCATCGCCTTGGCCCAGGTGAACCCGTGCGTCGGCGATATCGCAGGCAACGCGAGGATGATCTCCGCGCGCTGCCGGGACGCGGCCGCCGCCGGCACGCACCTGGTGGTCTTCGGTGAGATGGCACTCACGGGCTACCCGGTTGAGGACCTGGCGCTGCGGGGGTCGTTCATCGCCGCTTCGGTGCGCGCCCTCGAGACACTGGCTGCCCAGCTCGTCGATCATGGCTGCGGCGAGCTGGCCGCCGTTGTGGGGTATCTGGACTGCGATGACGGTGGCCGTGGTGACCGTGGCGGGCCTCGTAACGCGGCGGCGGTGTTGCACCGCGGACGGGTGGTCGGCCGCCAGTTCAAGCACCACCTGCCCAATTACGGGGTATTCGATGAACGCCGATACTTCATCCCCGGTACCACCTTGACCGTGTTCCGGCTGCACGGCCTGGAGATCGGGATGGTGATCTGTGAAGACCTCTGGCAGGAGGGCGGCCCAGTCACCGCACTGGCGCAAGCCGGAGTCGACCTGATCGTCTCGCCCAACGCATCGCCCTATGAACGCAACAAGGACGACATCCGGCTCGCGCTGGTGGCCCGCCGCGCCAGCGAGGCGGGCGTGCCGCTGGCCTATGCCAACCTGGTGGGCGGCCAGGATGAGCTGGTCTTCGACGGTGACTCGATGATTGTCGACGGCCGCGGCGAGCTGCTGGTGCGGGCGCCGCAGTTCGCCGAGCATTTCCTGCCCTACGACCTGGATCTGCGGGTCGGCTCGTCCAGACCGGAAGGGCGGTACGCCGACCTCGACATCCGCCGCATCGTCTTGACCCACAACCCGCTGCCGGCCTACCCACCCGTCCCGGCCTCGCCGGCACCCGAGCCGCTGTCCGACGAGGCCGAGGTGTGGGGCGCGCTGGTGACCGGCCTGCGGGACTACACCCGCAAGAACGGATTCCGCTCGGTTGTGCTGGGTCTATCCGGCGGGATCGACTCCGCGGTATGTGCGGCCCTGGCAGTCGACGCGCTCGGCGCCGACGCGGTGTACGGGCTGTCGATGCCGTCGTCGTACTCCTCGGAGCACTCCCGGACCGACGCAGCTGACCTCGCCGAGCGCACCGGGCTGCATTACCGGGTGCAGCCGATCGCCGACATGGTCGAGGTGTTCGTGCGCCAGCTCGATCTGTCTGGAATCGCCGAGGAGAATGTGCAGGCCCGTTGCCGCGGGGTGACGCTGATGGCGCTGTCCAACCAGCACGGCCACCTGGTGCTGGCGACCGGCAACAAGTCCGAGCTCGCGGTGGGCTATTCCACGATCTACGGCGACGCGGTCGGTGGCTTCGCGCCGATCAAGGACGTACCGAAGACCGCGGTGTGGGCGCTGGCGCGGTGGCGCAACGCCGTGGCCGACAAGCGCGGCGAGACCCCGCCGATCCCACCGAACTCGATCGGCAAGCCACCGTCAGCTGAGCTTCGCCCCGACCAGCTGGACACCGACTCGCTGCCCGACTACCAGATGCTCGACAAGGTACTCGATGACTACGTAGAAGGTGACCGCGGTTTCGGCGACTTGGTAGCAGCGGGTTTCCCACCGGAGCTGGTCGAACAAATCGTGCGGATGGTGGACGCCGCGGAGTACAAACGCAGGCAGTACCCGCCCGGCACGAAGATCACCTTGAAGGCGTTCGGCCGAGACCGGCGGCTACCGATCACCAATCGCTGGCGCGAACGTTCCCCGTAGTCGAACCGGGGATCCGACATCACAGCGGCCGGGACGGACGGCTGTGAGCCTCGTCGCACGCTCATGCCACGTCCTGGCAATCGATGTCAGGCTGGTGGCATAAGCAATCCGGCATGACCCGGGGACCGGCGAGCATGGCCGGCCTCGAGGGAGGACGGTCGATGATGACCGCAGTTGCTGGCCAACCTGCGCTGTACGGCGGACCGGTGGGACCGACTCAGAAAGTCCGGCGAGTCCGTGTCCAGGACCTGATAGCAGCCAAACGCCGCGGCGAGAAATGGGCGATGCTCACCGCGTACGACTACTCCACCGCTACGCTGCTCGACGCCGCCGGCATTCCGGTGCTGCTGATCGGGGACTCGGCGGCCAACGTGGTTTACGGCTACGACACGACTGTGCCGGTGACCGTCGACGAGCTTGTACCCCTGGTTCGCGGCGTGGTCCGTGGGGCGCGGCGAGCGCTGGTCGTGGCAGACCTGCCGTTCGGCTCCTACCAATCGTCGCCTGCGCAGGCACTGGACACGGCAGCCCGTTTCCTGAAGGAATCCGGTGCGCATGCCGTGAAGTTGGAGGGTGGCCTCCGGGTGGCGCCTCAGGTGGAAGCACTCGTCGCGGCCGGCGTGCCGGTGATGGGCCATCTCGGGCTCACCCCGCAGTCGGTACACGCGATGGGCGGGTATTCGGTACAAGGGCGCGGCGAACAGAGTGAACTGCTGCTCGAGGACGCGAAGGCCCTGGAGGCCGCCGGAGTATTCGCCATCGTGCTGGAGGTCATCCCCGCCGAATTGGCCGAGCAGGTTACTGCGGTGACCAGCGTGCCCACCATCGGCATCGGTGCCGGGCCGGCCTGCGATGCACAGGTCCTGGTATGGCAGGACATGGCGGCGTTTCGGACCCCCGGCAGTAGCGCTCCGAAATTCGTCAAGACCTACGCCGAGTTGGGTGACCGGTTACGGGAGGCGGCACGTCAGTTCGCCGAAGAAGTCCGCTCGGGCACCTATCCAGGCCCCCAGCACGCGTACCACTGAGCATGCCTCCCTGCCAGTGCCCATCCCGCCGGCATGTCGCGCTTTTGTGTCCGGTGTGTCGTGCCCTCATGTCCCGTGTGTCGTGTCCTCGCGTCAGGCCGGAATCCGAGCCGCCGAAGCCCGACATGCCGGACGTGGGGACGCGACACACGGGACATGGGAGCGCGACACGCCGGGCAGCGAGGTTAGGGGCTGATGGCCGGCGGTTGGTGGAATATCGGGTCTAGGCAGGACACCAGCACCTCGGTGGACTGCGGATCGGCTACCACGGAGTCGTTCCGATCGCGGTACACCAACTCGCCGCTACCGTCGATCTCCAGCAAGTAGCCCGCCTCCGCCAGCTGGCTCTCGTCCAGGTCGACCAGCCGCTCGGCGCGGCTGGGCAGCACCCGGTAAAGCGGCCATGGAAGATCGCCGTAGGTCCGGTGCAGCTCGTCGATGAGATAGGCCATCTGCTGCTGCCACGGCAAGGGCATCGACTCGGCCAGTGACCGAGGCAAGACGACGTAACTCTCGTCGACGCCCAGCTTGGCCAGTTCCAGATGATCCCGTAGCGGTCGAGGGATCGGATCCGACGCGTACACCGTCACCTCCGGATATCAGGCCTTCGCGACCGGCACCCCGGGCCGGACCGCGAGCGGCATCAATTCAGGTTCGTTGAAACTCACGGCTCGCTGCCGCAGCGGGACCGTCTGGTTTGCCGCCTCGACCATGCGACCGTTGCCCAGATACATCGCGACGTGGTGGATGCTGTCCGGATTGGAGGTGTCGTAACCCCAGAACAGCAGGTCTCCGGGTTGCGCTTGGCGCACCGGCAGCTGGGCACCGGCCCAGTACTGCTGCCGCGCCACCCGGGGAAGCGTGATACCCGCCGACTCGTAGGCACGCAACATCAGCCCCGAGCAGTCGTAGGCACTGGGTCCGGTCGCGCCCCAGACGTAAGGCTTACCGATCTCGCCCAGCGCATACTGAATCGCCCGGCCGGCGACCTCGGATGGCGCCGGCAGCGGCGTGGTGCAGGCGGCGCGGACGTAGGGCGTGACATCCCCGCCCACGGCGCCGATCACATTGACGGCCAGCGGTTCCCACTGGTGGTAGCGCGCCGGAAAGGCCGACCGCTCGATATCTTGTGCCGAATCACCCGGCCGCTGAGTTTCCCAGCCGGGCACCCGCAGCAACACGTCATAGAATTTGTTGATCGCGTATACGGGATCGGTGACCTGCGCCACGCTGCCCCACCCTTGTGAGGGGCGCATCTGGAAGATGCCCAGCGAATCGCGGTCGCCGTAATGCAGATTGTGCAGCCGAGACTCGGTCATGCCGGCTTGGATGGCGATTTGCCAGGCTCGTGGCGGAAGTCCCCGTTGCTTGCCGATCGCGACGATCAGCTCGACGATGGTCCGCTGCTCCGGGTCGAGATCGCTGACTCGTACGGCCACCGGGGGCAGTTCCCGAGGATCGGTGGACGCGAGTACCGAACCGCACGGCGCGCCGAACACGAAGTCACCGGAACCGACGACGCCCAGCAGTGAGGAGATCGCGGCCACCGCGATGAGCCCGCCGAGCAAGCCGACAACCAGCAAGCCGACCAGCCACCGACGCATGGCTCACCCGGCCCGTTCATAACTGGCGACGCGCCAGCCGGCCGGAGTGGAGACCACTAGCAAGCGCACGACCACCGCCGTGGTGGGCACGTCCACCTCAGCAGAACCAGCACTCACGCTGACCGTCCGCGGTACGTCGATGATCTGCGCCGCCGGCACGTTGGCCGGGTCGATCGAACGCAGTTCGGGGAACAGGTCGTCGGTGGTGAACGGCCGTAGCTGCTCGACCCACTGCGCCGAGGTGGTGCCCTTGCGGACGGTGAGAAAAGCCTGTACCCACGAGCGCGCGACGGTGAGCGCGGCAGCGGGGGCCGGGGTACTCGGGGTCGGTGCACGGGTCGCCCGCAGACCGCCGCCGGCCAGCGCCGGCGCCGACGCCGGCGCGGACGTGATGGCCCGTGGACTGTTCGACGACCCTGCGCGGGTGCCATCCGGGTGCTTGCCGGGCATCACCAACCCAATGCCGACAGCGATGACCACCGCTGCCAGCACAGTGCTGGTGAGATGTGTGGGCGAACGCACCGGCCAGCCCCAGAACTTGCGGTAGACCGCTGCGCGGCCGCGATGGGTACGGATCGGCACTGAGCTGTCCCCCGGTCAGTCCGTGGTCCGGGAGTTGTCGGTGCTTTTCGCGCTCGGCACGTCGGAAGCGCGTGGCGTACCCATCTCAAGCCCCGCTGAGGGCCGGTACACCACCCACACCGGGCGCCCCGCCACCTCTTCCAGCTCCGCTTGCCGCGGTGTTGCACGTAGATCGCTGACCGCCGACGGCACGTACACCGGCTCGTCGCCGGTGCGGGCGCGGCCTGTCACACTGAACCCGGGAGGCAACGCCGCCAGTCGATCTGGCTTCGGTGGGCTCGTCGCCGGCCCGGGCAGGGCCGCAGCGCCATGATCCGGGCCGCCGGGTGAACCGCCAGGACTGAGCAACGGGAGGCCTGCCCGCCGGTCCAACCGCTGCCCCGCGAGCACCACCGGGGCGCCGGCTTCCGGACGCATCACATTGCCAAGCACAGACCCTGCAGTCGCCGCCCCGGGGTCCGACTCGGCAGCGCGGGCCTCCTCCCAGAACCGCTCCGATGCGCTGGCCTCGACACCTGGACGGTGCCGCCGCAGCCGGGCCAGCACGCCCGGTGGTGCTGCCGGCAGTGCACCACCTACCGCGCCGACCGCAAGCTCGGTCATCTGCCACATCCGCCGAACCGGACGGGCCACCAGCAACATCACCAAGGTGATCATCCCAGCGAGCAGCATCTGCGCGAGCACCGAGAGGTTGCGCGAAGGGTCGAACACCCACACCATCACCAGCGTGTGCAGTGCGGCCAGCGCCGAGAGCACGATGATGTTGAGCACCGCGGCACCGACCGCGCGACCGACCCCGCGTAGCAGGTCGTGATGCAGGATGGCGATCAGTCCGATGATCGGTCCGAGCAGGATCACCACCCGCAGCAACACCTGGGCCAGTAGCAACGCCGCCTGGGCGAGCAGCTGGAACATCCCGAACATCACCGCTTGCAGGGCGGCCAGGAAGCCCACCCCGATCCGGTTGCCGTCGACACCCTGGAAGTAGCCGTAGGCGCTGCCCGTCCGGTCGGCGATGGCCTTGTATTCCTGCTTCTTGCGGTCCGTGACACCGGATGTCGGATCGTCCGCGGCGGCCGCGATCTCCTGTTTGGTGAAGGCCTGCGCGCGGACCAGGTCGCGGCCCAGCTGGGCCGCCTGCGGGCCGTCCGGGGAGCCGAACTCGCCGCGAAGCCAGTTGCGGTAGATGATCTGTTCGTGCAGCAGGGTCGGCAGCGCATCTCGCTGCGCGATACCGACCTCGTGCAGGAACCCGGTGCGTACCTGGTTGCTGCCATCAACCAGCACGCCATCGAGCACCTGGGTATAGAGCAGCGGCGTGAGATAGGTCGCCGCCGCCAGCCAGATGCCCGCCAGCGCCCAGGCGGCTCGTTTGCTCACCGTGGCGAGGTCACCGCGCCAGATCGAGCGGAACAGCACGATCGCCAGTAGCACCGCGATCAGCCCGAACCAGGGCGCGTAGACGCTGTCATACAGCGCCACCGTGCCGGAGACGATCAGGTCGTTGAGCGGGGCGAGCAGACCCCCGTCACCGAGCGCGTAGTGCAGCCCGTTGGTGGCACCGACGATCACTTTGCCGATGTCGAAGAGCAGGTTGCCGGTCCAGGTGTCGATCACCGCGTTGGGGTTTCGCAGGCCCGAGGGGCCGCATCCCAGGTCATAGGTGTGCCAGACCAGCCCGGCGTAGCCGACCTCGGCGTAGACACTGTTCGGTGCGCCCGCCTGTAGCGGCGTCGGGTCGATCGCGCCGACCATGCCGGATCCGGGCCGTTCCGGGTTGGGCGCTTGCTTGCAGTCGTCGACACCCGGAACCTGCGCCGATGCCGGTGCGCCCAGCGCCGTCGGCGAGCTGACCAACACAATGGCCAGGACCAGCCCGAGCAGCGTCAACAGCGCTGCAAGCCACCTGCCCCCCAGCGTCCGGAATCTCATGCTCTGGCCCTGACTGCGCCCGCCGGGCCGATTCCTTTACGGGCTGAGCCGTTGCGCTCGCCCGACACCAGGTCGGTGCCGCGGGGCAATTCCGGACTCAGCAAGCCACCGCGAAGCGCATCGGGAGTGGTGTCCAGCGCGGTGCACAGGTGCTGCACGTGCGCGCCGGAGAAGTCCACCCGGATCCGCTCCACCCCGCCGGCGCCATCCCCGAAGATGAACTGCCGCGGTGCCCGGTCCCGTTCGGTGTCTGCCCGGTCGCCGCCCGGGCGGCGACCCAGCGATGCGATCACCTGCTCATAGCCCGCTCCCACCGGCACCTTGAGCAGGCGCAACGCATCGGACTGCGCAGGGCCGTCGTCCAGCCTGCCCACGAACACCGAATCCAGCAGCGACACGAAGCCCTGGATCTTGAGGAAGTCGGCCGGGATCTGTGAGGACAGCAGAACCCGCACGTTCCACTTGCGGGAGTCCCGCGCGAATCGGTTCATCAACACCCGGCCGGTCGGAACCTCCGACAGGAAGAACGCCTCGTCGATCCAGACTCCTTTGCGCTGGTCTCGGGGACGCTCGTAGATCGACCGCTGGGTCAGCCAGGCCGCGAGATTGAGCAACTCAACGCCGAGCGATTCGGCATCGGTCCAATGCTCCCGGCCGATGTTGTCCTTGGGCAGGGTCAGACCGGACATGGTGAGCACGGTGAGCCGGTCGTCGCGCACCTCGGTGTACGGGTCGGCATCCTTCTCCGGGATGAGCAACGACATGCGCTCGCGCATCTCATCGAGGAAATCGGCGACGACGATCGCGTGCTCGCGGTGCTCGGTGGGATCCCGGCGCAACATGTCGAAGACCTGCCCCGGGTGCGCGTCCGGCCGCCCACCCACCGCGCGAACCGCCCGCAGCAGCACGATGCGGGTCTTGGCCATCCGGGCCACCTCGAAGGGCAGCACCCCAGTGAGCACGTCGAGCACCAACCGGCGCCGGGTGGCGGCGGTCAGCGCCTTCTCCCGCCGCCAGGCCCGATCCGGGTCATCCTCGTCGAGGAAATGCGCCAGCTCGGGCTCGGCGACCACCCGGTACGGGTTGAGGATGCCGGGTTGGGCGTTGAGCAGGTTGATCGGCCGGGCGTAGGGCCGCAGCTCGGGTAGCTCGCACAGCTTGGCCAGCGGGCCCGAGGGATCCAGCAGTGTCCAGTACGCCCCGGAACGCAGCGTCTTGTACACGATGCCGCCACCGAGAAAGGATTTGCCGCCGCCGAGGCCGGCGACCAGCGCGGTCAGCCCGGAGGAGTCTCTGATCTCCTGGGCCATCCACGGGTCCCAGGCGACCGGGCGCCGGGTAGCGGTACACGTCTCGCCGATCAGGATCCCGCGCCGATCCCCCACCTCCGCGGTGGCGGTGGGTACTGCGGAGGCCGCCCAGATCACCGAACCGCGGCGCAGGTAGGCACTCGAGGACAACGGCTCCCCGGGGATGAACTCGCGGGCCAGCGCGTACTGCCCCTCCGGATGCTCGATGGCGATCTTGGGTTTGTAGAGGTCCAAAAGCTGCTGCGCCAGCCGCAGCACATCGCGCTCGGTAGGAGCTGACACCGCGACCCGCCACCACGATCGCACCCGGGTGCCCAGCGCGGTGAACCCCGAGGTCATCTCGTCGTCGATTTCCAGCACCCGGCTGGCCTGCCGGACCAGGCTCTGCGGGGGTTCCAGGTCGTGCTCGTCGGTGTAGTGCCGCACCTGCGACCGCACCTTGTTCATCTGTCGAGCAAGCTCCCCTGAGACCTCTTCGGGTCGGCGCACGTAGATCCGCGCCGACCATTCCACGCCGGTCGGCAGGCGATCCGAACGCTGCATCCACGGGTCGTCGATCTCCGGGATCTGCAACCCGTGCATCTGGCCCACGGTGAGCACCACGACGTGCCGGACAGTCCCGGCGTTGGACCCGGTACGACCGCGAACGGTGAGCGTGGGCGCGTAGGGCTCGGTGTGGAAATCCGCGGCATCGGTGAAGCTGGCCAGATCTTCGGGCTCCCAGCTTGCGTTGGGCACCGAAGGGAGGTTGCGCGGAGCGGGCAAGCCCAGCGAGCACGATCGGTGCATCAGCCAGGACATCTCGCCCGCGGTCACCGGCCTGCCCTCCAGGCCGGCGACGCTGATCACCCCGTCGAGGTGCTCGACCTCGGCGTCGATTGCGACCAGTTCAGCGTCCACGGCGGTAGGGAACACCCGCCGCAGCACCGGCGCGGCCCGTTCCACGACCCGATCCATCATGGAGCGGGTCTGCACCTGGACGCCGAGATAGACCTCTTTCTCGGCCATCGAATGACCCAGCAGCTGCTGCTGCTCACCGATCATGTAGTCGTCGAAGGACAGCGCGCCGGGACTGTCGGGCAGCCGCCCCACCGCGTTGCGCACATGCGCTTCAGCCCACATCCGGATCGGGTACGGGCGAGCGGTAACCCGCAGGTGCAACCACCGGCCCTGCAACTCGGCGTACTGGCCGGCGATGGCGTGGATCAGGTCCTGGCGTTGCGCATCCGATCGGAACGACCAGCGCTGCGAGGCCAGCCGGTACCAGGCGTAGACCTCCTGCCCGTTGCGCACCAGGTGGCCGTCGATGGAGCGCAGCGCGATGGACGGGGTGTAGTGGGGGGCAGCAGCCTCGCCGGGGAGTTTGTGCCCGCGCCGGTTGGAACCACCGCGAGCATCCGGCATGGCGGGTATCGAATACCCGCGGTCCCGCGCTGCGTGCTGGTCGCCGTCACTGCTGCTGGCAGGACGTCGGAGCCCGAACACCCGTGCGCTCCTTCCTGCCTCGGCCCTGGTCACGGCCCCAGCGACGGTCCGATCGTTGGCCGGGCCGGGGGCGGTGACGTTCGACCCGGATCCGGGCTGCGCTGGCCGCGCCCCCACGGACCGCTGTCTGCTTCCTCGGCGCGGTGAGTTCGCGTAGCCACATCAGCGCGACCGCGGTCAACGGCCGTTCGTGGCTGATCCGGGAGCCGATCAACCTGGTGAGCGCGATCGTGATCAGTAGTCCCCAGCCCGTCGAAAAGAAACTGAAACCGATGCCCAACTGCCGCTCGACGCCGAGAACGACGAGAAACATCACCGTGCCGACGCCCCACGCCACATACCGCGCCCGCCAGGGAAATGTCGCCCTGGGCGGGCCGAGCCATACCGCGTCTACTCGATAGACGTCGTCATCAGTGCGGATCCGCAAGGTCGCGTCACCCCCCGGCTCAACCGCTGAACAGGCCGGCGATCCACGTGCCGAGGTTCACTCCTGTTCCGGACACGGCCAGCCCGATGACACCCAATGCGATGATCACACCCCCGAGTCGCCGCATGACGCCGGCGTTGTCTCCCTTGCCGCCGCCGAGCCACAGCAGCAATACCGCCACCGCCAACAGCAGCAGCGGCACGACGTTGTCCAGCATCCAGGTGCGCAGGTTGTGCGTGTTCAGTTCGGCGCCTTGCGCGACCAGGGTCAACGCAGTCATCTCAACCCCCCTGGGGGTTTGATCATGGTTCAGCGCCGAGCGGCCGCCCGGCGGGTAGTGAGTAGACCATGCCAGGGTTGCCTGACAGTATCCGGCTCGCCACGCCCAGTGGTCACCCGGACAGCGGAACCACAAAGCGGACATGTGTCTCGAGAGCGCCCGGCAAGTACGCCATGCAGTCAGTCGAACACGGTCAGTGCCATGGTTGCGCCCGGGCGTGGCTTCAGGGGCCGGCCGGCGACCCGCTGGATACATCCAGTGAACCGCCCGGTTGGCCCAACCCAAGCCAGCCATTCAATTGGTGCGGCTCTTGGCTAGCAGTACGCGCAGTGCCTTGGGCAAGCGGTAGCGTCCGAGTAGTCTGCGTGGTGTCGGCTGGGCCGTGTGATAGTGCGGTCCTGGCGCCGAGCAATGGGAGGGACTGGTCGCAGTGAGCGAGACCTACACCGCAGTGTACGAACGGGACGGGGACGCATGGGCGGTGCGGATCGCCGAAGAACCGGATGTTCACATCCTGTGCCCCAGCGTGCCCGAGGCGCGCGCGAGCATCAGGGATGCTCTCGGTCGCCGGCTGGGCACCGACTCCACCCACCTTCGCATTGTCGACAATTTCCCCCTCCCGGCCCCGATCCGGACCGCCCAGCAGACGGTGAAAGCGACTCGAACGGACACCGAGCGGGCCCAGATGATGGCCAGCATGACCGATCCTCGCTCGGCGATGGACTGGGCCGAAGATCTCGGGATCGCGATGCGTGACCCGGTGACGGTTCAGGCACTCATGGACTTAGGGGACAAAGAGATATCGATCGATACCTTCTGTCACACGATCACGATGGCCGAAGAGTTGTCGAGATTGACCGCGACCGCGGCTCGCCGGTCTCAGGACGCCACCGTCGACAAGGACTAGGCGACTCGGGCCCCTGGTAGTTGCTGGAGTCAGCCCGGCCGGTTGGCGAGGTACTGTGCCTCGGTGGCCGAGCAGTCGCGCAATGAGCCCGCCGCTGAGCAGCTTTTACACATCGAGGTGCGCCGTGAGCCGGCTGCGATCGTTGTGTTCGCGGACGGCGAGGTGGACGTCCTCACAGTCGGGCGGCTTCGAGCGGCGGTCGACGAGGCACTGATAGACGCCGCAGGGCGGCCCGTGGTCGTCGACCTGACTGAAGTGACGTTTCTGGGATCTCACGGCTTGGCGGCGTTGACTGAGGCCGCAGCGAAGGCAGAGCGGGGCCACGAGCCGCTGCGGGTGGTTGTCGACCAGACCCGCGCCGTGATCCGCCCGTTGCAGATAACTGGGCTGGATGAGGTAATAGCGCTGTACTACTCGGTCGACGAGGCGCTGCCTCAGTGAGCGAACCGGCACCGGATAGGGCACCCTGAGGCCACGATGCCACCGCCACCATGTGACCATCACCAGCCGCCCTCGCACGCTGATCCTGAGCCAGCCGATCACGAAAGACCCCGGACACAGCCTTCACCCGCGTTCCAGCTGACGCTGGCTGCGCAACCGGCAGCGCTGTCGTTGATCCGGGAACGGTTGCGCCAGTGGCTCATAACGCATCGGTGGCCTGATGCTGAGATCGAGGACCTGGTACTGGCCATCAGTGAGGCCGCATCGAACGTCGTGGATCATGCCTACCTGCACGCAGCGCCGGGCGACATCGAGATCGCCGGTCGCATCACCGTGAACTCGGGTGGTGCCCGAACCGCCGAGCTGACCATTCGCGATCGCGGTCGCTGGCGGCCGGCTCCCGAGCAGCCGGAGGATCGCCGGCGTGGCATTCTCCTGATGGAGGCATCGGTGGCGGAGCTTGCCATTAACGGCACGGATCACGGCACCTGCGTGCGAATGCGCGGCCGGTCGGTAGGTCAGTAGTTCGCCGGGCGACTGTCTTGGGGTTGAAACCCGAGCCAGTGATCGCGTCCGGCCAGTCATTAGGTGCACAAGCATCCATAAGCCCCTATGAAACAGTTGATGTTGGCGCTTGTGGTTGTATGCACGCTGATGTGCTCGCAGTTATTCACCGAAGGTGCCGTGCCGGGCCGAAGGAGTGTGAAACCCCGGGTCATCAGACTGGCGCGGACGAGCTGGCCTGTAAGCCGGATCCTGTACACCGGGCGCCTCGCGGCTTCCCGGCCGGCGGTCATCCATCTCGGCCTGCCGTCGCCGGCAGGCTCTAGCGGCCTACCCGCAGGCATCGGGCGGGCCACCCTCAATCGCCTGCGCAGCGCGCCGGAGGCGGCGCGCCTTTTGGCCTTGCTCCAGGTGGGGTTTACCGAGCCATCCCGGTCACCCGGGATGCTGGTGGTCTCTTACACCACCGTTTCACCCTTACCCCGGCCCCGTCGATCTCATGGGGCGAGGCGGTTTGTTTTCTGTGGCACTGTCCCGCGGGTCACCCCGGGTTGCCGTTAGCAACCACCCTGCCCTGAGGAGTCCGGACTTTCCTCGACAGGCCCGCCTGACGGGCCCGACGCGACCGCCCGGCCAACTCGTCCGCGGCACCAAGCATAGATCGTCCGAGGCCGGGTCGGCGTGGCGACTCGGCCCTGCGGGCCGGGCAATCCCGGCGACCACTCTCGGTGGTGATCTCGTCAAGCACCCCGGCTCGGCAGGAGCCTGCCGAGAGCCGCGCGAGCACCTCTGGCGCTAGCGTGGCGTGTCGTGCCCGTCCACTTTGCCCTGCTGGTTGTCGTGGGCATCGTGTCGGGCATGGTCAACGCGCTGGCCGGCGGTGGCTCGCTGCTGCTGTTTCCGGCGCTGCTCGCCGTTGGCTTTCCCCCTCTTGCGGCGAACGTCACGAACTCCGTGGCGCAGTGCCCCGGCTATGTGGGCTTCGCGCTGGGCAGCCGCCGGGAGCTCAGTGGGCAGCGGGGCAGGGTGCTGTCGACCACCGGCGTCGCCGTGCTGGGCTCGCTGGCGGGCAGCCTCTTGCTGCTCGTATTGCCCGCCAAGGTGTTCGATGCGGTGGTACCCGCCCTGGTGGCACTGGCCAGCCTGCTACTCGGAGTACAACCGTGGCTCGCCAGATGGATGGGCGAGCCCGAACCCGGTCTTCCGGACCGTCGCGGGGTATTGCTACCTGCGGTGTTCATCGCCGCCGTCTACGGTGGCTACTTCGGCGGCGCACTGGGAGTTGTCTTGATCGCCGTGCTGGCGCTGGCCGCGCATGACGATCTGCGCAGGCTCAATGCCGTCAAGGGCATCCTGTCGCTGATCATCAGCGTGGTCAGCCTGGTGGTGTTCGCGCTCGGCGCGCCGGTGGACTGGCTGGCCGTCGCATTACTCGCACCAGCCACTCTGGTCGGGGGCTACCTCGGCGCGAAGCTCGCTGGCCGGCTGTCTGCGGCAACGTTGCGGGTAGCGGTGGTAGTGGTCGGCTTAGCGGTGTCGATCTACCTGTTCGTGACGTGACCACCGGACACCGGAGCGCGACACAGCGGGCACTGGGGCACGACACGCGGGGCGCTGGGGCACGACACGCCGGCTAGGGGAGGTAGGAGGTGTCGTTGACCAGCCTGACGATGGCGGGGCCGTCGGGATAGAACTCCGCCACCGACAGCGATGCGATGTCCAGGTGCAGGCGGTGCAACAGCGATGGCCCGGCCTCCAGCGCCATCCGCAACAGCGACTTGATCGGCGTCACGTGGCTGACCACGACCAGGGTGGCGGCGCAGTGCTCGGCGATCAGCTGGTCACGCACCCGGCGCACCCGCCGATGGACCGCATCCATACTCTCGCCATTCGGTGGCGCCACCGAGGCGTCGGTGAGCCACCTGGTGTGCAGCTCCGGATCGCGAGCGCTGGCCTCAGCGAAGGTCAGTCCGTCCCAGGCTCCGAAATCAGCTTCGGCCAGTCCGTCGTGGACGCGCAGCGGCACGCCCAGCGCGGCGGCGACAGGCTCAGCGGTTTGCCGCGCCCGCAGCATCGGCGAGCTGACGACCGCGGCGACACCGTCGGCACTAGCCAGCCGAGCGGCGGCCGCGGCGGCTTGGCGTTCACCCAACTCGGTCAGCGGAGGGTCTGCGTGCCCCGAGTAACGACCCTGCGCGGAAAGCTCCGTCTGCCCGTGCCGCAGCATCAGCAGCCGGGTCGGCGAGCCGGTGGTACCGGTCCACCGGGGCGGTGACGCGCTGGCGTCAACGGGCTTGCGGGCGACGCCGGCCTGGGCGTCCATCGCCTCGTTGGCCAACCGGTCGGCATGTGCGTTACGGGCCCGCGGTATCCAGGTGTAGGTGACGTCGCCGAGCTCACGGGCCAGCCCGGCCGCCTCACTGGCCAGCGGGCGCAGATGCGGTTGTTTGATCTGCCAGCGGCCGCTCATCTGCTCCACGACCAGCTTGGAATCCATCCGCACCTCGGCGGCGGCGGCGCCTTCCTTCACCGCGGCCCGGAGCCCCGCGATGAGGCCTGAATACTCCGCGACATTGTTGGTGGTGCTGCCCAGCCCCCCGGAGGTTTCGGTGAGTAACTCCCCGGTGTCGGCATCCCGAACCACCGCTCCGTAGCCAGCTGGTCCTGGGTTGCCACGGGAACCGCCGTCCGCCTCGACGATCACTCGCCGCATCACAGGCCGGACTCCGCGGTACGCACAAGCACGACGCCGCACTCCTCGCAGCGCACCACCTGATCGGGGGCCGCCTCCCGGAGGTGCCCGACCGCGGTGCGATCCAGCTCCAGCTGGCAGGCGCCGCAACGGCCCTCCCGCAGCAACGCCGCGCCGGTACCGTGGCGGGCCCGGATCCGCTCGTAAAGCGCGACCAGTTCGGTGGGCAGCTCACCGATGATGGTCTGTCGCTCGCGGGTACGGCGCTGCTCGGTGGAGTCAAGATCCGCCAGCGCTTCATCCCGGCGGCGGATGGCATCGAGGTGGCGCTGTTCGAGGTCGGCCAGCGCGGTACTGCCCCGCTCCAGCTCGGAGTCGACGGCCTCGCGCCGCTCCATCACCTCGAGCAGATCGTCCTCCAGCACGGTTTGCCGGCGTCGCAGCGTGGCCAACTCATGTTGCAGATCTTCCAGCTGCTTGCCGGAGGAGATCGATCCCGAATCCAGCAAGCCGCGATCCCGTTCCCCTCTGGCCCGCACCTGGTCGATCTCCGCCTCCAGCTTGCGGATATCGCGGTCCAGATCGGATGCGGCCGTCTGCGCGGTGATCAACGAATCGCGGCCGGCTCGTAAGCTCTGGTCGGCCTGCTCGACTTCGGCCAGCTCGGGCAGCGACCGGCGACGGTGGGCGGCGCGGGTCAGCTCGGCGTCCACCGCGGCCAGGTCGAGCAGCCGGCGTTGTGCGGCGGAATCGGCGTTCACCGCGGGATCCTCCCAGGTGGCTGTGCCGAGCCGATCGTCCAGGGATCGGTGCGGCGATGCGAGACATGAACGTCGACCGTACCGCCGAGCGCCACACTGAGCATTGTCGCGGCCTGCTCGCACCACGGGTGCTCGCTAGCCCAGTGAGCAACGTCCACCAGCGCCGGACCCCCGGCGGCCAGGTGTTCGGACGCCGGGTGGTGCCGCAGATCGGCGGTGAGGAACGCATCGACGCCAGCGGCGCCGGCGGCGCCGAGTAGCGAGTCTCCGGCACCGCCGCACACCGCCACCGTGGTCACCGTGCGCTGTGGATCGCCACCGGCCCGCACCCCCCACGCCGTCTCGGGCAGCGCGGCACGCACCCGATCGGTGAACGCCCACAAGGACTCGGGTTGGGACAGCTCGCAGATCCGCCCCAGCCCGGTGCGTGAGTTTCCCTCACGAGGATCGAGCACACCGGTGACGCGCAGTCCCAGCACGCGGGCCAGCGCGTCGGATACTCCCGGGTCGGCCGCGTCGGCGTTGGTGTGCGCGCAGAACAGCCCCACCCCAGCGCGAACCAGCCGGTGCACCAGACTGCCTTTCGGGTCGTCGGCGGGCACCCCGTGCACCCCGCGCAGCAGCAGCGGATGATGGGTGACCAGTAGTTGGGCATCGTGCTCCAGCGCCTCGGCAACGGTCTCGGCAACCGGGTCGACCGCAACCAGCACGCGGTGCACCGGCTCGGCCGGATCGCCGCAGACCAGCCCGGCGGCGTCCCAGCTCTCCGCGAGCGCCGGGGGGTAGGCCGCCTCCAGCGCAGCGACCACGTCACGCACGGTCGCAGTCATGATGCCGCCAGCGCTAGGCGCAGGCCGTCGATCAGCGCACCGGCCAGCTGCGGATGCCGGACTGCCACCCGTAGATGGTCGGGGGTCAGACCGGGGAACGTGTCACCGCGCCGTACCGCGATACCGGCATCGGCAAGCGCGGCCCGGATGCGCGGTCCGTCTGGCACCCGCAACAGCAGGAAAGGCGCCGCGGCCGGCTGGTGCACCGCGACGCCGGGCAACTCGGCCAGCCGGTTCGCCATCCACTCCCGATGCTGGGTGATCTGGACCGCCGCGGCAGCGGCCTCGGCGACCGCGGCCGGGGCACTGCACGCCCGCACCGCCTCGAGCACCAGCGTGCTCACCGGCCACGGCGGGCGCGGTGCGGCCAGCCGGGCCAGCAGCTCCGGGGCGCCCAGCGCGTAGCCGGCCCGCAGCCCTGGCAGGGCCCACGTCTTGGTGAGACTGCGAAACACCAGCAGACCCCGGGTCTCGCGATCGGTAGCCAACGATTGCTGTTCGCCGGGCACTGCATCGGCGAAAGCCTCGTCCACCACGAGCACCCGGCCGGGCCGGGCCAGCGCCCGCACGACCTCGGCCGGATGCAGCACCGACGTCGGGTTGGTGGGATTGCCGAACACGACGAGGTCGGCCTCGCTGGGAATCCGCTTCGGCTTCAACCGAAACGCGATGTCGGTGAGCACCCGCCGGACCGGTATGCCGGCCCTGCGCAGGGTCACTTCGGGTTCGGTGAACGACGGGTGCACCACGGCGGCCGATCGGGGTGCCAGCGCGGGCAGCAGGGCGAAGCCCTCCGCGACCCCGCTGAGCACGAGCACCTCAGCAGGATCGCGCCCATGCCGGGCGGCCACCGCAGCCCGGGCAGCGGCGTCCTGCGCAGCCGAGGGGTAGGCGCCCAACCCGTCCAACGCCGCGGCCAGCCGAGCACGCAACCACGCCGGAGGCCGGCTGGCCCGCACGTTCACCGCGAAGTCGAGCAGACCCGGCGCGGCGTCGACATCACCGTGATGACGCAGCAGCTGATCCATGTGGACATCAACGCTAGCGCGCGTCAGCGCTCGCGGGCCACGCTTGCCCCAGTGCACACATCATGGCCGACCAACATCCCGCCCAGCGGAAACACGGGCGTAGCCGCGGGATGAGCACGGCGCTCAGGGCCGGGCTGCCACTCAGAGTAGAACCACAGACGCCAAGGTGACGGTTCAGACTGGGTAGGTGAGCTGCACGCAAAAGAATCTGTCTGTCGTCTTCGTCTGCACCGGGAACATCTGCCGCTCCCCGATGGCTGCGGTGGTCTTCGCCGACATACTGCGCCGGGAAGGTCTGGCGGATCGGGTGCAGGTGAGCAGCGCCGGAACCGGCCCCTGGCACGTCGGTGACCCCGCCGACCCGCGGGCCGCCGAATCGTTGCGCCGGGCTGGGTACGACTGCGCGCATACCGCCGCCCAACTCGGCGCCCAGCATCTGTCCGCCGACTTGCTGGTGGCCCTGGACCATGGTCATTTCACCGCGCTGCGCCGGATGATCCGCGACCCGGAACGGGTGGTGTTACTGCGATCGTTCGACCGGGCCGCCGGGCGGGACCTCGACGTGCCAGACCCGTACTTCGGCGATGAACCCGGTTTCGACGAGGTGCTGCACATGGTGCGCGCCGCGATGCCCGGGCTGGTGGCGTGGGTGCGAGCGCGGCTGTGAGCTCCCCGGCCGACGCCGTCGCTGCCATCACCGGCCAGCGGGTGCGCACTGCGACGCCTCGAGGCGCCATCTGGCTCGTCGAGCTGGGCGACGGGTGCACCCTGGTGGCCAAGCGGGGACAAACCGGACAGGTGCTAGCTGAGGCGGCAGGGCTGCGCTGGCTACACGTTCCCGGTGGTCCTCCGGTGCCTCAGGTGTATGGACATGACGACCACTGGCTGATCACCGAATTCGTACCAGCTGGACGGACGGATGGTGCCGGGTCCGAGTGGCTGGGCCGCGAGTTGGCCGCGCTGCACCTCGCGGGCGCGCCAACCTTCGGCGCCGCGCCCCCAGGAGGACCACAACAAGCGTGGATCGGCGCCGCCCCGATGGCCAATATCGCCGGGACTCGGTGGCCGCAGTGGTATGCCGAACACCGGGTGCTGCCCTACCTGCGCACCGCAGTCGACCGTGGCGCGGTGGACGCAGCCGGGGCCCGCGCTGTGCACCGGGCCTGCGAGCGGATCGAGGAACTCGCCGGACCGGACGAGCCCCCGGCCCGCCTGCATGGCGATCTGTGGTCGGGCAATGTGCATGCTGGGGCCGACGGGCGGGCGTGGCTGCTGGATCCGGCCGCGCACGGCGGGCACCGGGAAACCGATCTGGCGATGCTGGCACTGTTCGGCTGTCCGAACTTGGAGCGGTTGCTCGCCGGTTACACCGACGTCGCCCCGCTGGCCCCCGGCTGGCGACAGCGAGTGGCGGTGCACCAGCTATTTCCGCTGCTGGTGCACGCGGTGCTGTTCGGTGGTGGCTACGGCATCCGCGCGGCAGCCGCCGCCCGGGCGGCGTGCCGGTAGTACCGGCTACCGTGGTGGCATGCGGTGGCGTTTCCTGCTGCGCCCGGGCTGGCTGGCGCTGATAGCAGGGGTGATCTGCTTCACCATCGCGGCGTTCACCCTGCTGGCGCCGTGGCAGTTCCGCCGCGCGGCCGAACGCGCGGACCGCAACACCGCCATCGAGTCGTCGTTCGGCACACCACCACGTCCGTTGCGTGACGTGCTGGCCAGCCACGCTGAGCCCGGTCAGGCCACCGAGTGGCGGCCGGTCCAGGTCAGCGGGCACTACCTGCCCCGCGCTGAGATGGTCGTTCGGCTGCGTACCGTGCAGGGTGAGCCGGCCTACGAGGTCGTGGTGCCGATGCAGCTGGCCGACGGATCGAACCTGCTGGTGGACCGGGGTTATCTACGCCCGGCAGAGGGTGTGCGGATTCCGAGTTACCCGCCGGTGCCGGCCGGCGAAGTCTCCGTGACCGGCCGACTCCGAGCCGATGAGCAGGACCCGCAGGGCGGCACGGTCGTGCAGCAGGACGGTCACCGCCAGGTGTATGCGGTCAGTAGCCGTACCGTGAGTGCGGCCACCGGCGTGCCACTGGCACCGGGCTACCTGCAGTTGATGGACGGCTCCCCCGGGGTGCTGTCCGCGCTGCCGCTGCCGCAACTCGACCCCGGGCCCTCGTTCGCCTACGCACTGCAGTGGATCGCTTTTGGCACGATGGCCCCGCTCGGGCTGATCTACTTCGCGTGGCGGGAAGCGACCGAACGTCGCCGTGAGGATAGCTTGTCACCGGATGCCGGCGATACCTTGCAGCAGTCGCCCAGCGCGGCTGGGTTGTGAATACATCCGGGCGCTAGCACCGGAGACCACTCACCAGGGCGGCCAGCGCTGCGGCCGCTAGGCCGATCACCCGCGACAACTCGACTCCGCGGGTGAGGTCGCCGGCGTCGGGAATGCGACCATGGCCCATGACCGGCCGCTGTTCGATGCCATGCGGGTAGCAGGTACGGCCCCCCAACCGCACTTCCAGCGCCCCGGCGAACGCCGCTTCGACCTGCCCGGCGTTGGGGCTGGGATGCGCGGCCGCGTCACGGCGCCAGACCTCCCACGCACCGCGGGCCGAACCGCCCACCAGTGGCGCGCACAGGGTGGTCAGTCCAGCAGTGGCTCGGGACGGCAGCAGGTTGGCCACGTCATCCAGCCGCGCCGCAGCCCAACCGAAGCGCCGGTACCGCGGCGAGCGGTAGCCGACCATCGCATCCAGGGTGTTCACCGCGCGGTAGCCGAGCAACCCGGGCGCTCCGGCAACCGCACCCCAGATCAGCGGAGCGACAACGGCATCGGAGGTGTTCTCGGCGATCGACTCCACACTTGCCCTGGCCACCCCGGCCAGATCGAGAGCGGCCGGATCCCGGCCGCACAGATGACCTAGCCGGGACCGGGCGCTGTCGAGGTCCCCGGCGTCCAGCGCCCGGGCCATCGCCGCACCTTCCTCAGCCAGCGAGGTCGCACCCAGCGCTACCCAGGTGGCCAGCGCGGTGGCGGCCGTTTGCCGGACAGCACGCCCGCGACCGGCCCGTTCCAGCAGGCCGCCGGCCGCCGCGGCAACACCGACCAGAGCGCCGGTGTAGAGCACGCCGGCCAGCTCGTGCTCGGCATAACAGGCGCGTTCGGCACTGCCGGCCAGCCGGCCGAAGGCGGCGACCGGGTGATAGCGACGGGGATCGCCGAACGCGGCGTCGGCGGCGACGCCGAGCAGCAACCCAACCGCCCGCGCTGCGCCCACTCCCGACCCCCATGTCCGCACCGAGCGAATACCCTACCGGGACTTCCGGGTGTCCAACCGAGGAGTGTTGACCAGCTCGTTTTTGCAGATCTTGCCCATATCGTTGCGGGGTAACGCAGCGACGAAGTGCACCACCCGCGGTCGCTTGTGCGGCGCGATCAGGCCGGCGACGTAGGTCGCGAGTTCCGCTGCGGCGGGCGGTGGATCGCTGCGGGTGACCACCCAGGCCACCACCCGCTCCCCGAGGTCGGGATCGGGCTCTCCGGTGACGGCCGCTTCGATCACCCCAGGGTGCTCCAGCAATGCGTTCTCGACCTCCCCCGCGCCGATCTTGTACCCACCGCTGGAGATCAGGTCCGTGCTGCGGCGCCCGACCAGCCGTAGATAGCCATCCGCGCCGCGGGTGGCGAGGTCTCCGGTACGCAACCAGCCGTCGTGCATCACCTCAGCGGTGGCGTCGGGCCGGTTGAGATAGCCCTGAAACAGCGTCGGCCCGGCGACTTCGATCTCCCCGACAGTCTCGTCGTCCCAGACCTCGAGGATTTCGCCGTGGTCGTCGACCAGCCGCAGCGCCACCTGCTCCAACGGCGGCCCGACGGTAGCCGCCCGGCGCGGTCCGTCCGCCCGCACCGCGCACGTGATCAGTGACTCGGTCATCCCGTATCGCTGGACCACGTGCTGCCCGGTCACCGCCACGATCCGGTCGTGATCGCGCACGGACAGCGCAGCGGAGCCCGAGACAAGCAGCCGGGCGCCTCCCAACGCCGCGGCCACCTGGGGATCCCGCTCAGCCGCGTCCGCCAACCGGTGATACATCGTCGGCACCGCGAACAACATCGTCGCGGCGCCGGCCAATTCCCCGGCCACCCCGGCGACCGAGAATGAACCGAGGTGATGCAGCGCGCCACCGACCCGCAGCGGCCCCAGCACGCCGAGCACCAGGCCATGCACGTGAAACAGCGGCAACGCATGCACCAGTACGTCCTGGGCGCTCCATCGCCAAGCTGCGGCCAGCGCGTCCAGGTCGGCGACGAGCGCTCGCCGCGGCAACACCACGCCCTTGGGCGGACCGGTGGTGCCCGAGGTGTAGATGATCAGCGCCGGCGACTCGGGATCCGGCTCGGGTGGCAGTGAATCAGCTGCCGCCCGCAGGTCGACGTCGAGCCGCGGTAGTGCGCGCAGCGAATCCGGCAGCGCAGCTTCGCGGGTGGCGACGACCAGGTCGGGGCCCGCGTCGGAGACAACATGGCGCACCTCGCGGCTACCGAGCCGAGGGTTGATCGGTACCGCGGGCACTCCGGCCATCAGCGCTGCCACTACCGCCAGGCACGTCTCCAGCTGCGGTGTAGCCCAGATCGCCACACGGGTGGCCCCGGACAATCGCCTGGCAAGCGCCGCTGCCACCACTGGCAGTTCTCGATAGGTCACCGAATGCTGCCCGAATCGCAACGCGACAGCATCAGTGGGATGATGCAATGCAGGTAACAATATGGGCGTACCCACTCGCAATCCTTTCGAGATCGTTCCCGAGCTGAGGTAATGTTCACACCATGGCCGAGGGGGTTTCCATCATCGATAGCACAGCTCGGCCGTTCGAATTGTGGATGACCTCGAACCTGGCACTGGGACTGGCGTTCAACTGCTTACTGCCCGTGCTGCTGCCGTCCTACGTGCTCTCCACCGGCGGCAGCGCCACCGACGTCTGGGTGGCGATGGCGATGGCAGGGCTGTTCGCGCTGCTTGGTCCCTGGATCGGCCGGCTCGCGGGTCGGCGCCGGGCACACCGATCGGCGCAGGTAGTGGGCATGCTCGGGATGGCTGCGGGGTTGGTGATGCTGGCGCTATCGCCGGGTGACTCGGTGTCGATCGTGCTGGCTATCGCCGTGATGGGCATCGGTGCCGCGGCGGTGACGGTCGCGGCTCCCACGTTCGTCTTGGGCGCCGAGCTGCCCGCTGGGATGCAGTCTCGGCAATTGACGTGGCTGCAGCTCAACTTGGATCTGGGCAAAATTGTAGGCGGTTTGCTACTGGGCGTGATGGCGACGCAGAAAACGGGATTACATGCCCAGTTCGCGATTGGCGGACTCGTTATCGGTGTGCTAGGCGTGCTGGTGTGGGCAGCGAGTCGTTATGCGGCCCAGCGAATACGCAAACCAGAGATTGATCTCACTGCGGCGCTCGGGCCGTCCGACACTGCCGTGCCGTGGCGGACGTTGCTGCTGTCGCTGTTCGGCGTCCCGGTGGTCGCCCAGCTGTTGGGCAGCGTGACCGTGATGGAGGCCCAGGTTTCCACGATGTTGGCCGTGTCCGGCGCGGTCGGCATCGGCCTGTACTTCCTCGCCGGTCACTGGATGGCCCGATCCGGTCCCGGCCTGGTCTGGGCGATCGGTCACACCCTGCGCGGAGCAGGCGGCGCCGTCCTCGGTGTCCTGGGCCTGATGCGTGGCTCCCCCTACCTTGTCGTGCTGGCCGCGTTCCTTGTTTTGGAGTCGGCTCCCGCCGTCGCCTGGATCGTGCAGGCGCGCTCAGCCTCCCGATCTCGCCTCGGGAGCAGCGCACGAGCTGCCGTGGCGGCGAAGGCTTGCCGGCACAGTGTCCCGGTCGGGCAACCGGACCAGCGAACAAGTCGTCACGTCGAGTCCGCCGGTGTGCTGGTCTCCCCGTCGCCAGGCCTCGCGGTGGCCCGATCGACTTAGCGGGTGAGGGCACGGATCTGGGTCGCGGCCTCCGGCCAGCCGGCGATCAACTCGGCGCGCCGGCCGAGACGCAGCGCTGACCACTCGAACGGCGGGGCCATAGTGGTACCCGTCAAGGTCCACTCGCCGAGTGTGCTGGATCCCTGCCACACCCCGGCGGAAACGACGCACTGCGGTGTTGCTCCGCCGGCGATGTCAGGTCCGAGGATCGGCTGCTCGATTTGGCCGTCCGGGTGTAGCAGCAGCATCCGCAGCGGCGACCCGGCATACCAGTGGTAGATCTCCGCGCTGTCCAACGCATGCAGTGCTGAGAAGTCCGGGGCGAGCACCATGAAGTAGATCACCGAGCTGTACGCGTCGCGGTAGGTGCGGCGAAACAGGCCGCCTTCCCCGGGCAGCGGCTCCAGCCTGAGCCGCTGCGCAATCTGCTCCCCCTGGCTGCGCGCGTTCACGGTTGGCGGCGCACGATCGACCGGGCTTGTTCGATGGCGCGCGCAAAGATCGGAAGCGACCGTTCCGCTGTCTCATCGGGCACCGTCAGGGAGATGCGGAAGTAACCCGGCAATTCGATGACACGGCCGGGGAGGACGGCAACCCCCTGCTCGGCGAGAAGCGCGCAGAAGGTGCGGTCATCGTCCATTGGCGCCCGCGGCATCAGGTAGAAGGTCGCCTCAGGGCTGTGCACCTCATAGCCCTGCTCGCGCAATACCGCGACCATGTCGTCGCGACGGCGCTGCAGCGCGGCCATGTCGATGAGCAGACCGTCGATGTCGGGCATGGCGTACTGCATGACTGCGTCGGGCATGGCCAGCCCTGAAGAATAGATAACGCGGGGCAGTACTTTGCGCATGATCTCAGCCTCGGGGAGGCCAGGCGCCAGAGCCAGGAAGCCGAGTCGTTGGCCGGGTGCCAGCGCACTCTTGGTGTATGTGCGGGCGAGAATCGAATACGGGTGATACAAGCCGGGACTGATGAAGCTGCGATTGTCGAAGAGAATGCGGCAATACGCTTCGTCGGAAATCAGCCAAATAGGACGCCCGTACTGCTCACCTGCTTCGGCCAGTCCCTGCGCTAAACGCTTTAGCGCGGCCGCGGAGTAGATCCGCCCGGTGGGGTTGTGCGGGGTGTTGATGATGACGGCGCGAGTGCGTGGTCCCAGCACCGACACGATGGCGGCGACGTCGAGGTCGAAGGCCGGAGGTTCCAGCCGGACGCGGACAGGCGTGGCGCCGCTGGTATGGATCATTGCCTCGTAGAAGAACCACGGAGGGCTCAGAAAGACGACCTCGTCACCGGGGTCGATCACCGTGTGGAGAGCGAGTGCGATAGCTCCAGAGGCACCGCGCGTGAGGAACACATCCTCGGCCGAGAACTCGATGCCCAGTTCGGAGGTGAGCGAGGCCGCCGCAGCTCGGCGCGCGGGCTCGTGCGTGAGACGGTAGGCGAACCAGTCGGTCGAGGTGGGAATGCTGCAGCGCTGCAACGCGTCGACGAGGCCCGGCAGGGCCGGCTCTTGCGGGTCCCCCGCGCGGAAATCGGCGATCATCGGCAACCCCGGGATTGGTGGTTGCATCACCGTGTCGAAAAAAGGCCGCAGGATTCGCTGCACCACCTCGGCTCGCTTCGCGATCACCTGCGCCATATTGATCATCCTTTCGGTACTTGCGTCCACTGGGCCGTCCCGCACCGGGACTGTCTCCAGCCCCGGGCGAAGCACCGCGATCGACTCAATAGGCCCGGCGGCCGTACCGAGAACACGACCCGGCTACCCCGCACACCACCAGCAGAAACCTCTGGCTCGCTGCCCTCAGCCCAGCCGTGGTTGAAGCGCATGACATCGAGTGTCGGCAAGCTGACACCCCTCATGTCGCTTACCTGACCGCGGACCGCGCGATCAGTCGAGAGAATCATGTCCGATGTTATTCCTGCGCGAGTGCGTCTGCCGTTACAGATTGGAACGAGCTGGTCAGATGGAGCCACCTCAAGGAGGTTTGCGATGAGCGCAGCCGGGGCCAGCTTCCCGCCCGAGACGTTCCATGAGCTCGTCGGTCGGCTTGCGCTGCCTCTGTGGGGCCTGACGGCACTGGCGCCCACCTCGCACGTCGTGGCCGGGAAACCGCAGCGATGAACACTGCCCGATACCGCCCCTGCCCGTGCCCACCGTCGGCGCCACACCCGCTGGAGACCTTCGTCGTTCGCGACGCAGCCACCGAGGAGTTCGACCAGGCATCGGCCGTGATGCTCGACGCATACCTAGAGTACAAACCGGATCCGCTGCCCCCCGCCTGGACTGGTACCTGGGACGCCTATTGGCGCGAGATCGGCGCGGTTGGCTCACGCGCGCACGAGGCGCAGCTCATCGTGGCAGCCATCGGCGACCGCATCGTCGGAGCAGTCACCTTCTACCCCGAAAAGTCACGCTCCAACGTCGTCGACTGGCCGCCTGAATGGGCCGTCATCCGACTTTTGGCCGTCGCACCAGACCACCGCCGCCGGGGGATCGGCCGGGGCCTGACCCAAGAGTGTGTGCGACGGGCTCGACGGCAAGCAGCGCGAGCTGTCGGCCTACACACCGACTCCCGGATGCCTGCCGCGCAGCTGCTGTACGCACAGCTGGGCTTTCACCGAGCACCGGAATTCGACTACCAACCCCGTCCCGGCGTGGATATCACGGTCATGGGATGGACCCAGGACCTCACGACAGCGCCCAACCAACCCGACTGAGACATCAGTTGCGACGTGTTCAAAAGCGCACCGCCGCCAGACTGGCCTGGACCGCGACGACCTCATCGCAGAAACTGGGCTATCGCATTCTGGTAACTAACTTGGCGAGTGACGAGTGTATCGGATTGCGGGTGATCAACCTAGGCACGTCCATGCGGTGTGCCCAGCGTTTGGACCGCCCGTGGAGGCGAGATTAAACCCACGCACGCACCGTCAGAGGTTGGTGATTCCTCGATGCGAAGAAAGCATTGTTCCAGGACAGTTGCGGTCGATTTTGCGGCTCGCCGGTGCGGACATACATCGGCCGAATTCGGCGATGGCCTGTCGGTCGGGGGCCAGCGGGCGCGACCGGGTCCACTGGTGTCACGCTGTCGAGCCGGCGGCGCTGCCAGGTCAGGTTGAGCACGTGGCCATGAGGACTCCCTCCCGATAATTCTCTACGCATGGGGACGGGACGGCACAATCCTGGTTGTATGTATCGCGAAGGAATGCGCGATACAGTTGGGTTTGCTCTTCCGGCGCCGCGCCAGAAGCAGTGAACGTTATTCAAAATCAGTTTAACAATGGGTCCGAGAACGACTGTGTCCTTGGGCGAGGCTCCTCCCGATGAGGGCTTGATAAAGTTCGGCGTGTCGCACAGGGCAACGGCCTTTCCTGGTGATATCTGGTCTCTTGCCACAGAAGCCAGTATCGGACCGAGGAAAGACCGTTGCGGTATCAGCGTACTACAGGGTCGATGCTGTCGCAGATGCAGGAACTTGTCGCCCGCGTGGCGATCACCTTGCCCGCGCCGTGGAATAAGAGGATCGGCCGCCCGAAAGCGTGCGGGTTGTACCGCGCGGTGGAGATCGCATGTATGTATCTGCGGCACAATGGGACGGAGGAATTTCTTGGTGATTTGCTGGGTGTTTCCCAGTCCACGGTCTCGCGGATTGTCACGACGCTGGTGCCTGTCGTCAAGGCGGTGCTGGCGGAGTTCGTGCCGGACGCCAAGCAGGCCATGGAGTGGGTTACCGGGCAAGTGTGCCTGGTCGACGGCACCATCACGCCGTGCTGGTCCTACACCGAACACCGGGAGCTGTGGAGCCGTAAGCACGGCACGACCGGGTTCACCGCGCAACTGGTCAGCTTGCTTGACGGCAGCGCCGTCTACATCTCCGAACCCCTGCCCGGCAAGACCCACGACGCAACGGCATTTACCGAAACCCCGGTTGCGAAAATCGTGGAGCACTCCGGTGGCGGGATCGGGGACAAAGGCTACCAAGGTTGCCAGGGAATGGTCACCCCCCGAAAGAAGCCACCCGGCGGAGAACTCAGCAAACCGACAACGAAAGCAACGGCGAAATCTCGGCATTGCGGGCACCCATCGAACGACTCGTCGCTCATTTCAAGTCATGGCGGATCTTTCACACCGACTACCGCCGCCCCTACGCCACCTACCACGAAGCCTATGATGCCACACGCGGATTGTTCTTCTTCTCAATAATCTGGGGTTTTGAATAACGTTCAGTGTGCGGAAGACGGGACAGCGTTGATGAATGCGACCGCTCAAATTGGCGGTCGATGTCTTGATGCCCGACCGTACACGATAATCAGGCTTCTGGAGGTAGCCGACCAATGTCATCTGTAGACCAGCATTACAAAAAAGCACCGTGGGTGAAACGAACAGGATTCAGCGCGTTGCTTGGTGTTATCTTACTGCCCATACTCGGTTCGTGTGGCCAGAAGGCGGCACCCGACCACAACGCAAATGGTGTCACGATGCTCCGCTTCTATGAGCATGACACGCAGCAGGCATCTTTAGACCTTGGTACCCCGGGGACGGGTCCGGGAGACCAATTCTTGTACGCCGGTGATCTGTTTGATCATGCGGGAGGAACGAAAGTCGGACATACCGCAGGCCAGTGCACCACGTTCAGCGGAAACACCGCTGCTGCTGGTGATGTCTTGTGCACCGCCACCTTCGTCCTCGATCGAGGACAGATCACAGTCCAAGGCTTGTTTGATAATGCTGCGATCTTCGGTAGGGGTGAAACCCTCCCCTGGGCGATTGTGGGTGGCACAGGAATCTACCGTAACGCCTGCGGCGACGGCACCGTCCAAGTGCCGGTCGACGTGCCGAATCAAACTGATGCCAACTTCGTTCTTAATGTGGTAACTGGCGTGCAGTCCGCTTCGATCTAG
>Ga0134126_10000721_pt1 | contig 41572 bp, 34 predicted proteins | sample KB31752_FD_96881 | JGI IMG/M metagenome (GOLD analysis project Ga0134126, IMG submission 96881) | Terrestrial soil microbial communities with excess Nitrogen fertilizer from Kellogg Biological Station, Michigan, USA - KB3-175-2 | ecosystem: Environmental > Terrestrial > Soil > Unclassified ...
GGAGCTGCCGGACAGCCTGATCGCCCTGCAGTTGGTGCGGACCATCCTGCGCATGACGCAAGGGCTCGACAAGCTGGCCGTGGCGGAGGGTGTCGAGACCGTGGCGCAGCGGGACGTGCTCCACGAGCTCGGGTGTAGCGCCATGCAAGGCTACCTGTTCGGCAGGCCGGTACCGGAGTGGCAGATCCGCAGCCTGCTCGAAGCGGCTGCAAATCAAGGCCGGGCCCCGCGCTCGGGCCGCACCGCGCGTGCTTAGCTCGGGCGGTGGACTCAGCGCCTCACCCCGAGGCGCTTCAGCGGCTCGCCGACTTCGACGCCGAAGGCCGTGGCGTGCTCCTCACCCCAGGCATAGAGCTCGCTGAGGAGCTTGCGCAGGGTCTGACCCTTGGGGGTGAGCGAATAAGTCACGACTGATGCGTGCCCGTCCTCCTTGCGCCTCATCACGAGTCCCTTCTCCGTGAGCTCGCGCAGGCGCTCGGTCAGCACTTTGTCGCTGAGGCGCGGTACGAGCAGGCGCAGCTCCCGGTAGCGGCAGGGTCTTTCCTTGAGGTAACAGAGAAGGACCGTCTTCCATTTGCCGCCGAGCACATCGAGGGCGAATTCCGTCGGACAGTTGAATCGCTTCGCGAGCTTCTTGGGCATGTCGCCTACTTTACGCCTCGGGCGCGCTCCCTGTCAGCAAGTCCCCGCGCGCGCCCGCGCACTTACCAAGCGGTGCGTTGAAGTGGGGCGGCCCCTTCGTATGCTTGTCTTCATGCTTTCCCCGAGACAACAGGTTGACCGGCGTGCTGTGTTGAAATGGGCCGCGGCCGGCGGTGGGCTGGTCCTTTGCGCCGCATGGTGGCCGCGCTCGGGCGCCGCGCAGGAGGCACCCCCCGCCGCTGGCAGCAGCCGGACCGGCGCTTCAGCCGGTGCGAAATCCGAATCCGATGCCGCGCGTCTCGTGACGGCCTGGGTGAGTATCGCACTGGACGGCTCGGTGACCCTGATCGCCTCTCAGTCCGAGATGGGACAGGGCACGACGACGACGCTCGCAGCCGCCCTGGCGGATGAGCTCTATCTGCCGTGGGACCGGGTGCGCATCGAGTTCGCGCCCTTCGATCCTGCCTATCGCGATCCGGTGTATCACTGGATGTTCACCGGCAACAGCCAGAGCATCACCTCCTTCTACGAGGTCATGCGCCGCATGGGCGCTGCGGCGCGCGAGATGCTCATATCGGCCGCTGCAGCGCGGCTCGGCGTCGATGCCCGCTCGCTGTCGGTCGCAACGGGCGCCGTGCATGCCGCGGACGGCCGCTCCGTGCGCTTCGGCGAGATTGCCGAAGAGGCAGCGCGTCTGCCGGTGCCGGCACACGCTCCCCTCCGCCCGGATCCTGCGTTTGCGGGCCGGCCCGTGCCGCGCTGGGACATTCCGTCGAAGGTGGATGGCAGCGCGGTGTTCGGGATCGATGTGAAAATTCCCGGCATGCTGCTCGCCGCAGTGCGCTGCGCTCCGCGCTTCGGTGCCCGCCTCTCACATTACGACGCGGCGGCGCTGCGCAGCAAACCCGGCGTGGTTGCCGTCGTCGAAGTGCCGAACGGATTGGCGGCCGTGGCGCGCACGTATTGGCAGGCCCATCAGGCGCTCGAGTCTGCCGACCTCACCTGGAGCGATGAGGGCAGCCGACTCGGGATGCCACGAGCGCTGCCGGCCATCTATCGCGAGCGGCTCGCGTCGGGACCGTTCCACGTCTACAAGGATACGGGCGATTCCTCAGCCGCTCTGCAGGCGTCAGCCGTGCGCCGAACCGCCGTGTACGAAATTCCGTTCCAGGCGCACGCCACCATGGAGCCGATGAACTGCACGGCGCACGTTGCCCACGGCAGATGCGACATCTGGGTCCCGACTCAGGGCGTCGAGATTACGCAGAACGTGGCAATGCAGGTCACGGGATTGCCGAGTGAGCGCATCACCGTCCATCGGACACTGATCGGCGGCGGCTTCGGGCGGCGATTGCTCGCAGATTTCGTGAAGCAGGCGCTGCTCATCGCGATGGCGGTGAAGGCGCCCGTCAAGCTCATCTGGTCACGCGAAGAGGACATGACGCACGATGCGTACCGGCCCGCGATGCTCCACGAGATCACGGGTGCTGTCTCGAGCTCCGGAGTGCTGACCGCGCTCACGCACCGGGTCGTCTCGCCCTCTTACATGCTCTACGTTTTCCCGCGCAGCGCGTTCCCGCAGGCCAGGGACTGGACGCAACCGCTGCTGCCGCCGCCGCAGTATGACCCGATGTCGGTGGAAGGCGTGATCGACATTCCTTACGACGTTGCCCATCAGCGGGTCGAGCAGCATCGCCTCGAGCTCGATGTGCCGGTCTCGGTGTGGCGCACGACGGGACATGGCACCAACAACTTCGTCCTGGAGAGCTTCATCGATGAGCTCGCCCTCGCTGCGCAGGTCGATCCCCTGCAACTGCGGCGGACCGCGCTCGCCAAGGACGCGCGGGCCCTGAAGCTGCTCGAGGTGCTCGCCGAGAAGGCGGACTGGTCGCGCCCGCTTCCTCGAGGGTCAGGCCGCGGGATGGCTCTCGCGCGGGCGTTCGGCGGGATTACAGCGCATGCCGCAGAAGTCTCGGTCGCCGGTGGCGAGGTGCGCATTCGGCGCATCGTCGCCGTTCTCGATTGTGGGCGCATCCTCGATCCCGGCATTGCGACCTCCAACGTGCTCGGCGGCATCGTCTGGGGACTCTCGGGAATGAAGACGGCCATCACCTTCGACAGCGGACGCGCCGTTCAATCCAACTTCGACGGCTTCGAGCCGCTGCATCTATGGGAGACGCCCCCTTGCGAGGTCCATTTCGTCGAGAGCGGCGCGGCGCTCGGCGGCACGGGCGAGCTCGGCCCCGTCCCCGTGCAGGCAGCGGTCGCCAATGCGATCTTCAACGCGAGCGGCCGGCGGATCCGCACCCTGCCGCTCAGCGAGTCCGCTCTGCGGCTCGCCTCGGGACGTGCATGAGGAACACGAAATGATGCAGCTCAGCGTCAACGGCAAGCCCGTGCGCATCGAAGCCGATCCGGCCACCCCGCTCCTCTGGGTTCTGCGCGAGCAACTCGGGCTCACCGGTACGAAGTACGGCTGCGGGAAGGCGCTCTGCGGCGCGTGTACCGTGCACATCGACGGCAACGCCGTGCGCTCGTGCTCCTTTCCGCTCGCCGCCGCCCGCGGGCGGCAGATCACGACCATCGAGGGGCTCTCGGACAGGCGCTCGCATCCCGTGCAGCAGGCATGGATTCGCGAGCAGGTACCGCAGTGCGGCTATTGCCAGAGCGGAATGATCATGGCCGTTTCGGCGCTCCTCGCGGCCAACCGCGCGCCGACCGACGCCGAAATCGACGCCGCCGTCACCAACATTTGCCGCTGCGGCACATACGAGCGGATCCGCAAGGCGGTGCACACCGCTGCGGCTCTGGCCACCCGAGCCGGCTCGTGAGGAGTTGATCGTGTCAGGGCGGAGGCCGGCAGGCCGCATAGCGCGCGGGCAGCGGCACTCGCATGCGTAATGGCATTGGCGAGTGTACCGGCGGGCCGTGCCGCCGATGTTGGCGAACCGGCACGCGCACCCGCCAGTGCGGCATCCGCTCGCGAGTCGCGGTCCGCTGCGCTCTTCGAGCAGATGCTGCCGGTGCTCGAGCATCCGCGCTGCATGAACTGCCACACCAACACCGGCTTTCCGCGCCAGGGCGATGACCGGCACCGCCACATCATGAACGTCTCCCGCGGGGCGGACGGTCATGGCGCGGTGGGCCTGCGCTGCAGCACATGCCACCAGAGTGGCAACCAGGCCGCCGCGGGCGTGCCCGGCGCCCCCGACTGGCATCTGGCACCGCTCTCCATGGCGTGGGAAGGACTGACGCCCTCGCAGCTCTGCCGGGTGCTGTTCGATTCCCGAAAGGGAGGCCTCGAGCCCGCCGGGCTCGTAGCGCACCTCGAGACCTCGTTCGTACGCTGGGCCTGGTCCCCCGGCACCGATGCACACGGCCGGCCCCGCTCGACGCCGCCGATCTCTCACCAGGCCTTCGTCGCGCTTGCCAGGCGCTGGGTTGCAACGGGCGCCGTGTGTCCCTGACTGCGCGTGCCGGAAGCAGATCCGGCCACGCGAATCGCGGATACCGGGCGGCCCGGTGCCTCGCGATGCTCGCAGGCGCGTTTCTCGCTGCGCCGCTCGCCGCTGCTGCGCCAACACCAACACGAGCATCGGCACCGGCAGCGCTCTGCCCGGTGAAGCTCTTCCGCTGGGCGGAGGACTGCAGCGCCCTGCGGGATGATCAACGCTCCCTGAGCAGACTCGATGAGCTGCGCTACATTCCTCTCGACTCATCCGGCTCGGTATGGCTGACGCTCGGCGGTGAGTATCGGCTGAAGTCGGAATATCTCGACTCCCCCGATTACGGCCTCGGACGCGGCGATGAGGCCTACACGGCGTTCGGCGAGCGATTTCTGACCCATGCGGACCTGCGGACCTCGCTCGGCCTGCGGACCTTCCTGCAACTCTCTGCCGCGACGGATGGGGGTCGCAAGCCCGCCGAGCGGCCCTTCGATCGCAGTCGGGCGGACATCGCCCAGGCCTTCGTCGATGTGCCGCTGCCCGATGCCGCCGTCCTTCGCATCGGCCGACAGGAGCTCGATGCCGGCGGCAACCGCCTGGTCTCCCTTCGCGAGGCGGCGAATCTCCGGCTCGCCTTCGACATGGCTCATCTGGCGGCGCGCATCGCGGGGGTCGATGCGGTGGCCTTTTATGGCCGGCCGGTCCTCAACCGGCAACGATCTTTCGATGATCGCGGCAACCCGGCGGAGAAGTTCCTCGGGGGCTGGCTGCAACAGCGGGTCGGGACGGATCCGCGGGCGCCGCTCCTCAACGTCTTCTTCTTCGAGCGCGACCGCGCTCGTGCCGTCTACGAGCAGGGGGCAGCGAGCGACGATCGCCGCACGATCGGCCTTCGCCTGAGCGGGCTCGATGCGACTTGGGACTATGCGCTGCAGGCGGCGCGCCAATATGGCACTTTCGGTGCGGCGAGAATCGATGCGTTCGGGGCCGCGGGCGATGTGGGCTGGCATGCGCCATGGCCATGGCAGCCGCGGATCGCGGCGAGCTTCGGCTACGCGAGCGGGGATCGCCGGCCCGGCGACCGGACCCTGGGGACGTTCGATGTCCTCTATCCCAACCTCGGCTACTTCAGCGACGCGCCGGTGTACTATCCGGGCAACACCGCTGATGCCCAGCCTAACATCACCTGTACGCTGACCCCGTCGCTAAGCGCGCGCGCAGGCGCCGATGTCATCTTCCGTGTATCGAAGCTCGATGCCATCTATGGTCCGCCCGGCGTCCCCGCACTGCTCGGCCGGGGAATGGGACCCTCGTACGTTACCACCCTCGCCTATCTGCGCGCGGACTGGACAGTCTCGCCATACGCACAGCTCTCCATCTCCTACGTGCACGGCGATGCAGGCACACTCATCCGCTCGGCAGGAGGTCATCCGGTCAATTACGGCGGGATGACAGTCGACCTTCATTTCTGAGGGCGTGCGCCGGTCAACCCGGTGCGCGGCGTAAAGAATTTGAGCGGGATGGCTGCTGCCATCGCTCGATAACCGGCCGGCGAGGGATGCAGATGATCGCCGGAATCGTAGGCGGGCAGCAGCCGGTCCGGATGCTGGGGATCACCCACCACCCGGTCGAAGTCGATCACGGCATCGAAATGTCCCGGCTGCCTGATCCAGGCGTTGATCGCCTGCCGATCGGCTTCGCTCGCCGCCGAGGGATGAAAGTAGTCCGAGCCCGTATCAGGCGTGAGCGTTCCTCCCATGACGAGAATGCCGTGCGCGTGGGCGCGCAGAACGATTTGCTCGTAAGCCCCGATGATGTCGTGCGCGAGCTGGGTGTGCCCTGCCGCGGAAATCGGCGCCAGCCGCGTCGCTTCGCCGAGATCGTTGATGCCCTCGAGCACGATCAGGTAACGCACGCCCGCTTGCGCGAGTACATCGCGATCGAAGCGCGCCAGAGCGTTTGGCCCCAGCGAGTCGAGAAGCAGACGATTGCCTCCCATGCCGGCATTGAGCACGCTCAGCCGACGCGTCGCCGGTGAGGATTGCAGGCGGCGCGCGAGGTCATCCGGCCAGCGGGTATCTGAGTTGGTGAGCGTCGCATGCCCGTCCGTGATTGAGTCACCGAGGATGACGATCGCAGCGCGGCCGGCGCTCTCGCGAACATCGACCCCGGAGATCAGGAACCAGTGCTCGACCGTGGTGGCGCCCGGCAGCGTGGCGTCTGCGACATGATCGCCGTGTAGGAGGAAGGATGTCTCGCGCGAGCCCGGATGACTCGTCTGCCGCGCCGGCGGCATCTCGAGATGGAGCGTGATGGCGAGCTCCGAGAGCGCCCGTGCATCGAAAGTAACCGGATCGGAGTAGTACTCCGCACCCGCCGGTATCGTCACCGAGGAGCTGCCCGCGAACGTCAGTGCCGTATCGGTTGCCGGATCAATGCTGCCCAGGCTCTTGGCCACCGGGCGCGCAACGTGGACGGCCAGGATCGTGAGCGGCCCAGTCCCGAAGGCGTTCGACAACCGCACGCGCAGCTCCTTGCCCCCCATCGTCAGATGCACGATCTGTCTCAGCGTCGCATCCCGCAACGCCTCCGACGGCAGCGCATTCCGCGGTTCCGGAATCTGCTGCGCGGATGCCCAAGAGCCGACCCAGCCTGCCGTTATCGCAGGTTTCGCGAGAGCCACCAGCGGAAAGCACGCCGCCCAAATGAGGCAGCGCACACCCCACGGCAAGCGATGTTGATGCATCGGCAGTTCCCCTCGACCTGCTCTAGGACTGCGGGTACGTTAGCGTCGCCGCAATGCGGCGGATCTCAGCGCAAGAGCTCGGCGTAGCGGGGCAGATCGATGTTGCCGCCGCTGATCAGGATGCCGACCCGCTCTCCCGGCTGGTGAAACTGCCTGGAGAAAGCCGCGGCGGTGCCCAGGCAGCCGGTGGGCTCGACCACGATCTTCATCCGCTCGGCGAAGAATCTCATGGCATCGATCAACATCTGATCGCTCACCGTGACGACGTCATGAACCAGCGCCCGGATGATCGGGAAGTTGTTTTCCCCGATATAGGTGGTAAGGGCCCCATCGGCGATGGAGCGCGGCACCGGGATGCGAACGACCTTACCTGCGCGAAACGACTGCTGCCCATCGTTGCCCGCCTCAGGCTCCACGCCGATCACCCGGCAGCGCGGACTCAATGCCCTCGCCGCGAGCGCGCTGCCCGCCAGCAGTCCCCCGCCCCCGAGGCTGACCAGCAGCACATCGAGCTCACCGCTCGTCTGGAAGAGCTCCCGTGCAGCCGTGCCCTGTCCGGCGATCACGCGTGGATCGTCGTATGGCGGAACGACGCTCAGACCCCGCTCGGCCGCGAGCGTCGCGCAGATCTCCTCGCGGCTTTCCGTGTAGCGGTCATAGAAGACGATTTCGCCGCCGTATTCCCGGGTCGCGCTGACCTTGGCGGCCGGCGCATCCTTCGGCATCACGATCGTCGTGCCGACACTCTGCAGGCGTCCCGCAAGCGCCACGGCCTGTGCGTGATTGCCGGATGAGTAGGCAATCACCCCGTTTCGACGCTGCTCCTCACTCAGAGTCGCAATGGCGTTGTAGGCCCCCCGAAATTTGAATGCGCCACCGCGTTGCAGATTCTCACACTTGAAGAAAAGCTCGCCACTGGCTTTCGCATCGGCCGTCCGCGAGGTCATCACCGGCGTACGGTGCGCGATGCCCTCGATGCGGTGCGCGGCGGCCTCGATGTCCTCGAAGGTAACCGGTGATGCGCTCACGTCAGACCCGCTCCAGCGCGAGTGCGATGCCCTGGCCCACGCCAATGCACATCGTGCAGAGCGCCCGCCGGCCACCGGAGCGCTGCAGCTGATACATCGCAGTGGCGGCGAGGCGCGCACCGCTCATGCCGAGGGGATGGCCGAGCGCGATCGCGCCCCCCTGAGGATTGACGTGCGCAGCATCGTCAGCGATCCCGAGCTCGCGCAGGACGGCAAGAGCCTGCGCCGCAAATGCCTCATTGAGCTCCACGAGATCGAAATCACCGATGCTCAACCCGAGCCGATCCAACAGCCGCCGTGTGGCTGGAACGGGCCCCAGACCCATGACGCGCGGCGGCACGCCCGCGGCGGCTGCGCCGAGGATTCTTGCCCGCGGAGTGAGGCCGTATCGTGCAACGGCCGCTTCGCTCGCCAGCAACAAGGCGCAGGCGCCGTCATTGACGCCGGAGGCATTTCCCGCCGTCACTGTCCCGCCGCGGCGAAAGGGTGTGCCGAGCTTCGCCAGCGCTTCCAGGCTGGTCGCACGGGGATGCTCGTCGCGGTCGACGATCGTCGGGTCCCCTTTGCGCGCAGGGATGGAGACCGGCACGATCTCCTGCGCCAGGTTGCCGTTGGCTTGAGCTGCCGCAGCGCGCTGTTGACTGCGTAGCGCAAACGCGTCCTGATCTGCGCGACTGATCCGACATTGCTCGGCGACGTTCTCTGCCGTCTCCGGCATGGAGTCGATGCCGTACTGCTCCTTGATGACCGGATTCACGAAGCGCCAGCCGATCGTCGTGTCGTGGAATTCCATGTCGCGCGCAAATGGAGTCTGCGCCTTGGAGACCACGAACGGAGCGCGGCTCATGCTCTCGACGCCGCCGGCAATCATGAGGTCCGCTTCCCCCGAGGCGATCGCGCGGGCGGCGATCGCGACCGCATCGAGCCCCGAGCCGCACAGCCGATTGACCGTCGCCCCCGGTACTTGCTGCGGCAGTCCGGCGAGCAGCAGCGCCATCCGCGCGACATTGCGATTGTCCTCGCCCGCCTGATTGGCGCATCCGTAAACGAGGTCATCGAGCGCGCCCCAATCGACCTCGGGCTGCCGGGAAAGCAGCGCCCGAATGGGGATGGCAGCAAGATCGTCCGTCCGCACCGCGGCAAGGACGCCGCCGTAACGGCCTATGGGCGTGCGCACGGCATCGCAGAGAAAGGCTTGTTTCATACATTCAAATCTGACACACGCGAGTTCGTCACGCAACGATTGCTGCTTTGCAGCGGCTTTTGCGGCTCGGGCGCCTGCGGGATGACCGACTAGGGGCGGCCCTCGCTGAGGATGTGCGCGGCCGACTCCCGCGCCCCCTGAAAGGCGATCATCCACCCCGGATACTCCGTCGGCAGAGCGCTCACCTCATCGAGCTTCGCCATCTCCTGCGCCGTGAGTTTCACTTCGGTGGCGGCGAGATTGTCATCGAGCTGCTGAATGCTCTTGGCGCCGATGATCACACTCGTAACGAAAGGTTTCGCGAGCACGTAGGCGAGCGCTACGCGCGCGACCGAGACGCGGCGTGCATCGGCAATCGTGCGCATGGCATCCACGCAGTCGAAGACGCGCTCGCGGTTGACGGGCGGAAAGTCGAACGAGGCGCGGCGCGCATCTCCGGGCCCCTGACCCTGCCGCGTGAACTTGCCGGTGAGAAGGCCGCCCGCGAGCGGGCTCCACACCATGAGGCCCACCTTCTCGGCCTGCATGAGCGGCACGAGCTCCCGCTCGAGATCGCGGCCGGCGATCGTGTAATACGCCTGCAGTGAGACCGGGCGGCTCCAGCCGTGACGATCGGCGAGCGCGAGCGCCTTCATCAGGTGCCAGGCCGGCCAGTTGGATACCCCGACGTAGCGGATCCAACCCTGGCGCACGAGATCCTCGAGCGCGCGCAGCGTCTCCTCCACCGGGGTCACCGGATCGAACGCGTGGATCTGGTAAAGATCGATGTAGTCCATGCCGAGCCGCCGCAGGCTCGCCTTGAGGCCATCCATGATGTGGCCGCGCGAGGCGCCGCGGTCGTTGATGCCCCTGCCCGTCGGGCCGAAAACCTTGGTGGCGAGCACCACGTCCGTGCGTGGCCGCCCGGAGTTCCTGATCGCCTGGCCGGTGATCTCCTCCGAGTGCCCTTCCGAATAGACATCCGCCGTATCGATGAAATTGACCCCCGCATCGAGAGAGCGGCGAACGATGTCATCGGCGGCCGCCTGATCGACGCCGGCGATCGCCGTCCAGAACCCGCCGCGACCGCCGAAGGTCATGGTGCCGAGGCAGATCTCCGAAACGAGGAGGCCCGTATTGCCAAGTGTCCGGTAGCGCATGTGCTTGTCTCGCGAGGGTGGCGGATCGTCGGGGGCTGGTGATTCTACCTGCATCGGCAACCAATGAGCGCCGCGCGGGCGCAGCGGGCGCATTCGGCCGCCGTGCTAGCATGAGCGATATGACCGGGAAGCCAGGCGAAGCGTCACGCCCTCTTCGCGACGACGGCATTCAGCCCGGTGTTGCCGTGCGCCTGTCGAGCCATCTCTGGCGCCTCACCGCGCGCAATCCGGGCATGATGACCGGGCCCGGCACCAACAGTTATCTCATCGGGGCGGGCGAAGATTGGGCCGTGATCGATCCCGGCCCGGCCGATGAGCAGCACATCCGCGCGCTCATCGAGGCGGCTCCCGGAGCCATCCGTCACATCCTGGTCACGCACACGCACAAGGATCACTCACCGGGCGCAGCGCCTCTGAAGGCGGCCACGGGAGCGACCTTGCTCGGTCGAGTGACGGCCCACCACCACTGGCAGGACGGCACGTTCCAGCCCGATCGGGAGCTGCGCCACGATGACCGCCTCACGGTCGGCGCCGGCGTGACACTGCGGGTCATCCACACGCCGGGGCACGCTTCCAACCATCTCTGCTTCCTCCTGGAAGCGCAGCGCGTGCTCTTCACGGGCGATCACATCATCCAGGGGTCGACGGTGGTCATCGATCCTCCCGATGGCGACATGTCCGCCTACATCGCCTCCCTCGAGGCGCTCCTGCGCGAGCCCCTCGAGCAGCTCGCCCCCGGCCACGGCACGCTCATCGCAGAGCCCCACCGCGCGATCGCGGCCCTGATCCAACATCGCCTCCGTCGTGAAGCCAAAGTGCTCACCGCCCTGCCGGGCGGGCATCCGGCCGATCTCGCCACCCTGGTCCGGCGGGTCTACGACGACGTTCCTTCCCAACTCCACTCCCTTGCCGAGCGCTCCCTGCTCGCGCACCTCCTCAAGCTCGCGGCCGAAGACCGCGCCCGTCGTGTCGGCGAGAGCTGGATGGCCGCTACGTGAGCCACCGCCAGGAGAGAATCTCGGGCATGTCTTCGCCCGCCTTCCGAATGTACTCACGGTGCTCGATCAGCTTCTCGCGCATTGCCTGCTTGATGTAGCCCGCGCGCGGGGCCAGCTGCGGCAGCCGGTCGATCGTGTCCGAGACCAGATGGAACCGGTCGAGGTCGTTGAGCACCGCCATATCGAACGGCGTCGTGATCGTGCCCTCCTCCTTGTAGCCGCGCACGTGGAAGTTGACGTGGTTCGCGCGCCGATAGGCCAGACGGTGGATCAGCCAGGGATAGCCGTGGAAAGCGAAGATGACCGGCTTGTCGCGGGTGAAGAGCGCATCGAAATCCCGGTCGCTCAGGCCGTGCGGATGCTCCGTCTCCGGCACGAGCTTCATGAGGTCGACCACGTTGATCATCCTGATCTTGAGCTCCGGCACGAGGCTGCGCAGCAGCTTCACCGCCGCCAATGTCTCGAGCGTGGGCACATCCCCCGCGCACGCCATGATGACTTCCGGCTCACTCCCCCGGTCCGTGCTCGCCCACTCCCAAATGCCGATCCCGGACGTACAGTGCCTGACCGCCTCCTCCATGGTGAGCCACTGCGGTGCCGGATGCTTGCCCGCCACCACCACGTTGACGTAGTGGCGGCTGCGCAGGCAGTGGTCCATCACCGACAGCAGGCAATTGGCATCCGGCGGCAGGTAGACCCGGATGATGTCGGCCTTCTTGTTCACCACGAGATCGATGAACCCCGGGTCCTGATGCGTGAAGCCGTTGTGATCCTGCCGCCACACGTGCGAGGAGAGCAGGTAGTTGAGTGAGGCGAGCGGCCGCCGCCAGGGGATCTCCCGCGTCACCTTGAGCCACTTGGCGTGCTGGTTGAACATCGAGTCGACGATGTGCACGAACGCCTCGTAGGAGTTGAATATGCCGTGCCGGCCGGTGAGCAGGTAGCCCTCGAGCCAGCCCTGGCACTGGTGCTCGCTCAGCACCTCCATGACACTACCCTCCGGCGCCAGGTGATCATCGCCCGGGACACGCTCGGCCAGCCACTGCCGCTCGGTCGCCTCGAACACGGCGCCCAGCCGGTTGGAGTTGGTCTCATCGGGTCCGAAGAGGCGGAAGATCCGCGGCCGCTGATTGAGCTTCACGACATCCCGCAGGAATCGCCCGAGGACCCGCGTGTCCTCCGCGTCGACTTCGCCGGGGCGCGGCACCGCCACGGCATATTCGCGAAAGTCGGGTAGCGCCAGATCCCTGAGGAGGAGCCCGCCATTGGCATGCGGGTTGGCTCCCATCCGCCGCTCCCCTTCCGGTGCGAGCGCGGTGAGCTCAGGCCGCAGGGTGCCGCGATCGTCGAACAGCTCCTGCGGCCGATAGCTGCGCATCCACTGCTCGAGCAATTGCAGATGCCGTGGGTTGGTACGCACCTCTGCCAGCGGCACCTGGTGTGCGCGGAACGTACCCTCGACCTGCTCGCCATCGACGACCTTCGGTCCCGTCCACCCCTTGGGCGTGCGCAGCACGATCATCGGCCACCGCGGCCGCTCCCGGACCGGGCCCGATCGCGCCGCCGCCTGGATGCGCTTGCCCTCGCCGATCACCTCATCGAGCGTACCCGCCATGACCTGATGCATGCGCGCCGGATCGTCGCCCTCGACGAAATACGGGCTGTAACCGCAGCCCCGCAGATATTCGGCGAGCTCCTCGTGGCCGATGCGCGCGAGCACCGTCGGGTTGGCGATCTTGTAGCCGTTCAGGTGCAGGATGGGCAGCACCGCCCCGTCGGTCGCGGGATTCAGGAACTTGTTGCTGTGCCAGCCGGCCGCGAGCGGGCCGGTCTCGGCCTCGCCATCGCCAATGACACAGGCGACGATGAGCCCGGGGTTGTCGAACACCGCGCCGAATGCGTGGCTCAGCGAATAGCCGAGCTCGCCGCCCTCGTGAATGGAGCCCGGTGTCTCCGGCGCGACGTGGCTCGGTATGCCGCCCGGGAAGGAGAACTGCTTGAAGAGCTTGGCCAAGCCGGCCTCGTCCCGTGTGATGTTGGGATAGCGCTCGGTGTAGCTGCCTTCCAGGTAGGTATTGCCGACCAGCGCCGGGCCGCCGTGGCCGGGACCTGCGATGTAGATCATCTGCAGGTCGTACTGGCGGATGATCCGGTTGAGATGCACGTAGATGAAGTTCTGTCCGGGAGTCGTACCCCAGTGTCCGAGCAAGCGGGGTTGATGTGCCGGGGCTGCAGAGGCTCGCGCAGCAGCGGATTGTCGTAGAGATAGATCTGACCGACGGCGAGATAGTTGGCGGCCCGCCAGTATTCGTCCATCCGTCGCAGCAATTCCGGGGAAAGTGGGTCCGCCATCGCGCACCTCCGGCAGTCGGTTACAGGCGCACGCAAGGCGCCCGCGGGGATCAGGCCACGCTCGAGCTTGCCTTCGGCGTGAGACCGGGCTCGGGCGGCGCCTCGACAGCGGCAGGCCGCGGCCCGAGGATGTGCCCCAGCTCGGTGACGCCGAGGGTCTCTTCGCGCAGCAGCGCCTCCACGAGCGCATCCAACCGATCCCGCGCCGAGCTCAGCAGGCGCAGCACCGCGCTTTGGCGCTCCGCCAGCATCCTCTCCACCTCCCGATCGACACGGGCGGCCGTGGCCTCGCTGTAGTCGCGCCCCTGTCCGCTATGGTAGCCGAGGAACGGCTGCTCATCCTGCGCATCGAAGGCGACCGGGCCGAGGGTGCCCATTCCCCAGCGCGTGATCATGCGACGCGCGAGCCGTGTCGCCTGCACCAGGTCGTTCTCCGCTCCGGTGGTGATCTCTGCGAACACCAGGCTCTCCGAAGTGCGTCCGCCCAACATGACATCGAGCCGCGCCACCAGTTCCGCGCGGCTCATGTTGTAGCGGTCCTCCTGGGGAAGCTGCTCGGTAACCCCGAGCGCCCGCCCGTGAGGCACGATGCTCACCTTGCGCACCGGATCGGCGGCCGCGGTGAGCCACGCAACCACCGCATGACCGCTCTCGTGATAGGCCGTCACGCGCCGGTCCCTGGGTGTCATCACCAGGCGGCGCTCCGCGCCGAGCACGGTCTTGTCCCAGGCGCGCTCGAAGTCCTCCATTGCGACCTGCTTGCGGTTCTGGCGCGCGGCCATCAGAGCGGCCTCGTTGCAGAGGTTGGCGAGATCGGCACCGGAAAGTCCGGTGGCCGTGCGCGCCAGGGGCTCGAGACTGACATCCTCGGCAAGCTGCAGATGCCGCGTATGGATACGCAGGATGCCTTCCCTGCCGCGCCAGTCCGGCAGCGGCACCATGACCTGTCGGTCGAACCGGCCGGGCCGCAGCAACGCCGGGTCGAGCACGTCGGGACGGTTGGTTGCCGCGAGCAGGATGATCTGCTGGCTCTGATCGAATCCGTCCATCTCCACGAGCAGCTGGTTGAGCGTCTGCTCGCGCTCGTCGTTCACGGTGCCGACACCCGCTCCGCGCCGGCGTCCGACGGCATCGAGCTCATCCACGAACACGATCGCCGGCTGAGTGGCCTTGGCCTGTGAGAAGAGGTCCCGCACCCGGCTCGCGCCGACACCGACGAACATCTCGACGAACTCCGAGCCGCTGATGTGGAAGAAGGGCACTCCCGCCTCACCGGCCACCGCGCGCGCGAGCAGCGTCTTGCCCGTGCCTGGAGGACCCACCAGTAGAACGCCGCGCGGAATGCGCGCACCGATCGCGAGATATTTCGACGGATGGCTCAGAAAGTCGACCACTTCGCGCAGATCCTGCTTCGCCTCATCCGCCCCGGCCACATCCGCGAAGGTGACCGCCGGCCGATCCTCGGCGTAGCGCCGGGCGCGGTTGCGCCCGAACCCGAACACTCCCCCAGCCGATTGTGCTCGGGCCGCCTGCCGTCCCATCCAGACCAGCACCCCCAACATGAGCACGACCGGAAGTCCGTCGGTGAGGAGCAGCGCGAGCCATGGCGGTGAGGGCGGCTGCACCTCGACGGTGACGTGGTGCGAGCGCAGGAGCGGCATCAGCGTGGCATCGCCGACCTCGCTCGGGTAGTTGGTGCTGAAGCGCGAGTAGCGCTGAGGCTGCCCGCCACGAGAGAAAGCTGCGCTGGACGGTGTGAGCGGGTTGCCTCGTTGGGCCGGCGCAGGCGCGCTGTTCTGTTGGGCCGCTGCAGGCGCGCCGCCCGGCTTGGCCGCCGCAGGAGGCGCCGCCCTCTGAGGCTGCCGCGCTTTCGGCTGCGGCCAGGTGACCGGACGGGCGAAGCTTCCCGTGATCGCCGCGCCCACGATACTCACTGCCGTCACGTTGCCGCCCGCGATCTGACTCACGAACTCACTGTACGGAAGCGCCACCTCGACATTCCGGTGGGGCATGAAGGCCCAGGCGTTCCAGACGATGAGGAGAGCCAGGATGAGCCAGGAGAGCGGCCCGATGCGAATCGGCTGCGGGCTGCCGGCTCCCTCCGATGAGGGGCCCCGCGGCGGGCGTGGTGTTGATTTGCGCCCGGGGACTCCGGGTTCCTGCGAGCGCCGGGACGTCTTGTCGGCCATGCCGCTCACCCGGCAAGCGCTGATCCCGGCTCAGTGCCGGCCCGAGCCCCGCTTGAGCGTATCCGCCAGGTCCTTCGAGAACACCCCGGTGACGAGCAGCCGGTATTCGCTATCGTCGACGATCTCGAGGCGATTACGCCCCTTCGACTTCGCCCGGTACAGTGCCTCGTCGGCGAGCTGAACCGCACCGCCCGGGCTGCGCCTGGGATCCGGCGCGATCACCGCGGCCCCTATGCTGATGGTGAGCATGGCGCCCGCGCGTGAGCCACGATGCTCGATGGCCAATTCCTCCACGGCTTTGCGCATGCGCTCCGCCGCGCTCGCCGTGCGACTGGCGTCCGTGTCATAGAGGATCGCCGTGAACTCCTCGCCACCGTAGCGGGCGACCAGATCGAGCGGCCGGCGCACGCAGGCCTGGATCGCGTGTGCGACCTTGCGCAGCGCAATATCGCCCGCCTGGTGGCCGTAGCGATCGTTGTAGGGCTTGAAGTGATCGACGTCGAGCAACAGGATCGCGAGCGAGCGACCGTCCTCGGCCGCCTGGCGCCAGAGCCGCGGCAGGTACTCATCGAATACGCGCCGGTTCTTGGTCCAGGTGAGTACGTCGTGCTGCGCCAGCTCGGCAACCAGGTGGCTCTCGAGGAAGGCCCGACGGCAGCGTTTCTCGATCTGCTGGGCCGCGACGGCCAGGGTGGCGATCGAAATCCCTGCGAACGCCCCGGCATGAAACGCGACGGGCGGAGGCAGATGGTAGGCAGCGGCCGCGGCCAGCATCGAGGCGCCGGTCAGGCAGACGATGAGCAGCGCCGTTCGATATCGCAGCCCCATGAAGAAGAAGGGACCGATGAGAAGGAGCGGCAGCAGCATCAGCATATCGAGCTGCCCGTGGGCGGCTACGCGCACGAGCTCGGTCGCGACCAGGCAGCTTCTCAGCAGGATGAGAACCGGAGCCCAGGAGAGGTAGAAGCGCTCATAGCCGCGGCCCCACGCGAGCCAGACGAGGATCACCGAGTCGCCGAGCGCACAGAGGAAGGCCGGCGGTGAAGGCTGGCCGGCGCCGATGCCGATCAGAACCTCGAGGCCGCGCAATCCGATGAGCAGCACCGCGAGCGTGCAGGAGAGCCGCACCAGCGTACGGTTGTCCCGCAGGAAGCTCTGCCGATAGTCAGCCTCCATCGCCGCAGCAAAGCGCGACGCCGGATTCGGCCTGCGCAGCTCCGCCGCATAGGGGGAATCCTGCAGGCCCTCGAGGCTCGGGGGCGACATATTCATCCCCCTAACAATAGGCTCGTTCCGCCGGGCCCGGCGTGATGCGCTCCAAGGTCTATCCGGGATTGCAAACGCAACCGAGAGCTCTACGGCAGAAGGATATCTGCCGTATTATCAATAAGTTATACTTGTTTCCTATTCTAAGGCTGGAGCTGACCGCGAATCTCACCGGCCTTGTGCGCATCGCTGTGCACATTGACGTAGAGGTGTCCGGCGAGGAATTCCTTCAACTGATCGGCAGTGAGCTTGGAGCCGGGAGGCACGGTCCAGGTGCCCTCCGGGCCCTGGGCGAGAGCGATGATCGGCTGGCCATCCTCACCCGGTGCTCCCTCATGAATGTGAGCCATGATGCCCTTCATGCCATGGGTGGTGACCTTGCCGGTCACCGTGCCATCGGCCGCAACCTCGACCACGCCGGAACCGTGGGCCATCGTCTTCACTGCCGGCACCTCGTGCTTGCCCGTCAGTTTGACGTGAACCGTCGCCGCGCTCGCGAGTCCGACGCCGGCTGCGAGCAACACGGCGGTGGCGAACGCCGTTGCGCGCTTGAGAGTAGTCGTCATGGTGCTGCCTTTGTTGGTGATTCTTGCCGCAAACATATCATCGCGGCGGGTGACCCGTACACCCGCGCTGCCATCCGGCCGTCACTGCGGCCTGACAGGTGTCTCGCGCCGCGTGAGCCCCACGACGACGGGCATGGCGAGCAGCACGAGCGGCAGCTGCACCAGGGCCCCGGCGATGATGGCGATCGCAAGCGGCTGCAGCATCTGATCGCCCGAGCCGCTGATCGCGGCACCGAGCGGCACGAGCGCGAGGATCATGGCGAGCGTACTCATGGTGATCGGCCGCAGCCGGTTGAGCGCGGCCTCGTAGAGCGCCTGGCGGGGCGGCAGGGTCCGCTCGAGCTCACGATATTCCGAGATGAGGAAGATCGCCATTTCGGTCGAAATGCCGATGATCATCACCATGCCCATCATCGCCGTGATGTTGAGCTCGACACCCGTCAGCCAGAGCCCGATGAACACCGCGCCCGTCGAGATGAGGGAGCTCGCGATGATGATGACCGGCAGCCAGAAGCGCTCGTAGAGGAATAGGAGCAGGACGAGCTCGGCGATGAGCGCGGCGCCGAATACCCGTACCATCCCGTGCACCGCTTCCTGCTGCTGTTGGTACTGGCCGCCGAGCGTGTAATACACTCCTTGTGGCAGCAGGCCCGGCGCCGCCAGCGCCTTGCGCACGGCGGCCGCCGTCGAGCCGAGGTCGTGTCCGCCGCCGATCTCGGCCGTCACGGGCACTACCTGCGCGAGATTGTCGCGGGTGAGCTCCGGCTGACCGGCGACGAACGTCACTTTGGCCACGGTCGCGAGCCTCAGGACCTTGCCATTGGCGGAGCGGATGGGAAGGTTACCGAGCTCGTCCCGATAGAGCCTCGCCTGTGGCGGGTCGAGCCAGAGCCGTACGCCAACATCCTGCACCGTGCCGAGATACTGCGTCACGACGGAACCGTAGAGGTACTGGCTCACCTGGCTCGCAACCTCCGTCGCGGTCAAGCCCTCCAGGGCCGCTGCCGCCGGGTCGACGTGGATCTCGAGCGCATCGCCTGCCGGCACCACGCCATTGTTGACCGAGGAGGACTCTATCCCCGGCACTTTCGCGATCGCATCGGCGACCCTGGTGGCCACCCCGGGAAGGACCGAGGGGTCACCGGCGCTGAGGGATACGACGATCGGCTGCGGCCGGCCGACCATGTCGCCGATCATGTCATTGATCAGCTGGTGCGGATCCAGATTGATGCCGGGCACTTTGGCCGTGATCTCACCCGTTAGATCATCCATCACGCTCTGGATGGCCGGCCGGCGAGATGGATCGATGAGGCGGACGAAGAAATCGCCCTGATACGCCTCTTTCAGATCCCCGCCGAGTCCCGCACCGGTGCGACGCGAGTAGGTGTAGACGTAGGGGTTGGCCCTGAGAATGCCTTCCACCTCCGAGAGCTCGCGGTTCGTTTCGGCGAGCGAGGTTCCCGGCGCGGTGTAGTAATCGAGCACGAAGCCGCCCTCGTCCATGTTGGGCAGGAACCCGCTGCCGAGATGCGCGTAGCCGAGGTAGCCGACTGCGACCAGCACTGCAATCCCCGGCAGGATGAGGATCGGCCGCTCGAAGAGCCGCGTGAGCAGGCGCCCGTGCGTGCGCTTGAGCCAGGTGTCCTTGCCGTGAGAGGGGTCCTCGAACCGCTCGAAGTCGATGATGCCGCGTGCCAGGAGCGGCACTGCCAAGGCGCTGAGGACGAACGAAATGATGAGCGCCGAGGCCATGGTGAGCGACAGAAACTTGAAGAAGGCTCCGGTGATGCCCGAGAGGAAGGCGAGCGGCGCGAACACGACGATGGTCGCCAGACTCGAGCCGAAGAGCGGACTCAGGAACTCCCTCGCCGCCTCGAGTACCGTCGACTCAGGATTCTTCAGCCCGGGCACCCCGGTGCGGCGCGCGATGTGCTCGATCATGACGATCGCATCATCGATCAGCAGGCCGATCGCCGCGGCGATGCCGCCGAGCGTCATGATGTTGAGGGTCATGCCGAGCAGCGAGAGCAGCAGCACGGTGATGAGCACCGAGAGCGGCACGACCATCATCGCCACCAGCGCTACGCGCCAGTCGCGCAGGAACGCGAGCAGCACGAGCGCCGCGAATACCAGCCCGATCACGATCGCTTCCTCGAGCGCGGCGACCGAGGAGCTCACCAGCTGAGTCTGGTCGTACCACTTGTAGAGCTCGATCGATTTCGGCTGGCTCTTCATGAAGCCATCGAGCCGCTGCTGCACCTCTTTGGCGAGTGAGAGCGAGTCGGCGCTGTCCTGCTGGTAGACATCGAAGGTCACGGCCGGCTTGCCGTTGTCGTCCACCAGCATCCATTGCGGCACCGTTCCCATCGTCACCTTGGCGATGTCGCCGAGCCGCACGATGCCATCCGAGCCGGTGTGCAGCGCGACCTCGCGCACGGACTGGATCGAGGTGAAGGTGTTGTTGTTGATCGCGAGATAGAGCAGGTCATTGTCTTCGAGCCTGCCCACCGCCTGGATGCTGTTGGTCTGTGAGAGTGCGTTCGAGATGTCGGTCAGGGTGAGCCCATGGGCGCGGAGGCCGTTCGCATCGACCGAGACTTCCACTTCCGGCGTCTGGCCGCCCAGCACCCCGACCCTGCGAACACCCGCGATGCCGGAGAGCAGCGGGACGATTTGGTACTCGGCCAGCTGGCGGAGGGCCGACGGGGAGATGCTCTTGGAGATGAGGGCGTAGGAAACGAACGGCATGATGACGTTCGGGCTCATCTGGATGATGTCGTAGCTCGTGCCCTGGGGGAGCGATGGGAGCTTCTGCGCGAAGGCGGCGTCCACCGCGAGCAACGCCTGGTTCATGTCGTAATGCCAGGGGAAGTTGACGAAGACCTCCGCCGATCCCCGCGAGGTCGTCGACGTGACTTCCTGGGCCCCCGGCACTGCACGGGCCACCTGCTCGAGCGGCTCGGTCACCTCCACCAGCATCTGCCGCGCGGGCATGGTGCCCGCATCGACCTCCACGCGGATCCGCGGAAAGCTCGTGACCGGAAAGAGCCCGACGGGCAGCGAAATCGCGGCGAAGACGCCGGCAACAGCCAGCGCGAAAACGACCGTCAGGAGAGAGCGGCGATGGCTCTCCACCCACGCCGAAAAGCTCATTTGCCGCCGGCCCCGGGTCGCGGACTGTCGGCCAGGCGGACCTTCATGCCATCGTCCAACTGGTGATTTCCGGTCAGAACCAACGGCGCACGTGCGTTGAGGGCACCCGCGATGACATCCTGGTCGCCGTGCGCATCCAGTACGTGAACGAGCACCTTGTGTGCTACGCCATTCACGGCCTGTACGACGTACGGCTGCCCGCTATCGTTGACGAGCACCGCCTCGTGCGGCACCACGTAACCGCGCATTTCGCCGGCGGTGATGGCCGCCTGCGCCATCTCACCGGGCAGGAAGCGGCCGGGCGGCAGCGCGACCTCCACCGGCACGAGGCCCGTATCCGCCTCTGCCACGGCGCCGCAGAGCAGTACCTTGGTCGCCACGGACTGACTCGCTCCGATGAGCTGCACGCTCGCCTTGTCGTTGGCGCGAATGTCCGCTGCCTGCGCGGGCACCACCCCCACGTTGAGTACGAGATTCCCGGGCGCCGCAAGGTCCAGCAGCGCCGCCCCTTCCGCCACGATGGCTCCCGAAGTCGTCGAGAGGCTCGTGACGATTGCACGAAACGGCGCGCGAATGACGTGCAGCCCCCCCGCGCCCTCTGCGTCGAGCGCCTGCAGCTGCGAGCGGGCATCAGACTCCGATTTCTCGGCATCCGCGAGCTGTTGCGCGGTGGCGAGATGGCCGGCGATGAGCTTGCGGGTGCTCGCCACCAGGCGCTCGGCGACCGAGAGTGCGGACTTCGCCTGGCTGTAGGAGGCGGCGGTTGCCGGACTCGGCGTCAGCCGGATGAGCGGTGCGCCCGCAGGCACCTCCTCGCCCAACCGGACATCGATCTGCGCAACCACGGCGGAGACCGGAGCCATGATCATCTTGTGGCCAGCGGCCGAGGGCTCCACCGTGCCGTAGCCAACGATGACATGCGGCAGGCTCCCCTCCTGCAGACGTGTCAGCGTCACCAGCACGCTGGCGTTCGCATCGGGCGCATCGTCAGCGTAGGCGGGGAGCAAGACGAGCTCAGCGCTGAGCATGAGAGCAGCGGCCCATACGAATGATCGGCGACTCATGATTTCCTCGTTACTTCGCAGCCGCGGCGAGCCGGGTGGGCGGCAGCCCCAGCCCCAGCTCGACGGTCAGAGTGATCCGTGTCTCGCCGAGCGAGCGCGCCAGCGAGAGCGCCTGGACCCTGCGATCGAGGGCAGTGGTCTCGAAGTCGGCGAGGGAGCGCTGATCCATGTTTCCCTGGGCGTAAGCCTTCTGGGCGGATTGCGACATCTTTTCGGCCGCCGCCGCGGCGCTCGAGGCGTCGCCGAGATCCTGCGTGAGACGGCGGGCCTGTGCATCGAGCCCCCTGACGCTCCCAAAAGCCTCATCGAGCCGCGCCTGGTACTGCTCGTGCAGCACGAGACGCGTGGCGCGAGTCTGCGCGACCTGGCCCTGATTGCGGTCGAAGATCGGCAGGTCGAATGTGGCGACCGGACCTGCCGAGCGGACATTGCTCGTGTCCTGGCCCCACTGACCGCCCAACACGAAGGCCGGGAACTGACCGATGATGGCCGTACGCACATCCTCGTCCGCGGAGTGATAGCCGAGCTGCAGGGCCACGAGGTCCGGGCGGCGGTCAGGAAGGTCGGCGAGCAGGGCAGTCAGATCCGCCGGCAGCGCCGGCAGGGACGGCGTCGCGATTGCAAACCGCACCTTGGGATCGAGTCCGAGCATTGCATCGAGCGACTGCCAGCTCTCGAGTTGGGTGAGGCTGAGCGAGGCGACAGCCTGCTCCGCGGCGGCCTTGGCGGTGAGGAGCGGCGCGAGCGCCGTGAAGTCGAGATTTCCCGCCTGGATGGCGCGCTGCACTTCCCTGACCTCTTCGTCGAGCAGATCGAGCTCGCGCCGACTGAGGTCGAGGGACTGCTGCCCGTAGTAAAGATCGAGCGCCAGCAGCCGCGCCTTCTGTGCGATCTGCCACTCCTGCCAGAGCAGGTCGGCATTGACCTGCTGCGCCTGGAAGCGCGCGGACCTCTTGCGAGTGTGATACGTCAGAACAGACTTGACGTCCTGCGAGAGAGAGGCGGTCCATGCGGGCGCAACGTCGGTCCCGCCGAGGATCGGGGCGAAGCTGACGCTCGCGGATGGGTTCGGCAGGAGCGAGCTCTGCAGGAGATTCGCCTGCGCGAGATCGGCCTGGCCCTGCTCGGCGCGCAGCTCCGGATCGTTGAGCACCGCGAGCAGGCCGACGTCATCGATCCCGAGGGGCTTCTCGATGTCGATCCGGTGCCCGGCCTCGCCGGGCCGAGTGGCAGGAACCTGCGTCCGCAGGCCCGAAAGCCCGCCGACCAGGTCAGGTGCGCGGGCAAGTGGCAGCGGATGATAGAGCGCACAGCCGCCGAGGAGCGCCCCGCCGGCCAGCGCCACCGCGAGCGCCGATTGGCGCAATGCTCGAATTCCTCTAAACCCGGATCGCACTACTGAAAGCCCTCAGCCCCACGGGACAGCATGACTGCGGTTACTGACCAAGTCCTGACAGTATCCCGGGAAGCCCTCCATCTCGCGCCGGCGGGTCTCAGACCCTGCCAGGGACGGCCAGCACCGAACATGCCTTACCTCCCCTCCCCGTCAGCACTTCGTCAGCGGCAACCCGATAATATGGCATGGAGCGCACATTGCGCTCCGGAGCCCAAAGCCGAATGCGGGTGTTGCTGGTCGAAGATCACCGGGCGATGCGCGAGATGATTGCCGATCATCTCAAGGAGCGCGGCTTTGCGGTCGATGCCGTGGGGCGTGGCGAGCAGGCCATCGCCGCTGCCGCGGTCGCCCCCGTGGATGCCGTAATTCTCGACCTCGGCTTACCCGACATGGACGGCATGGATGTGTTGACTTCGCTGCGTGCCTCCCGTCCGGAGCTGCCGGCGATCATCCTGACGGCTCGCGACAGCGTCGATGACCGGTTGCTCGGCCTGAACTCCGGCGCCGATGACTACATCGTAAAGCCCTTCAACCTCCTCGAGCTCGAGGCGCGGCTGCGTGCGGTACTGCGCCGCACCGGCAGCTCGCGCGGCACGACGTACTCGCTGGGAGGCGTCACCTTCGACACGGTCACCCGGGAAGCGGCGGCTTTCGGCAGATCGCTCGACCTCACGCGCCGCGAAGCGGCACTGCTCGAGGAGCTCATCCGCGTCCCCGGCCAGGTGATCACCAAGGACCGCCTCGAGGACCGGCTCTATGCGCTCGAGGATGCAGGCAGTGCCAACGCGCTCGAGGCGGCGGTATCGCGCCTGCGGCGCAAGCTGGCGGCAGCGCGGGCCGCCCTGCAGATCGAGACCAAATGGGGCATCGGCTATCGCCTGATCGCCGGCTCGCCGCCCGAAGGCAGTCCCGATTGAGCCGGGAACACAGCCTCAGGGTCCGCCTCCTCGGGGCCATGGTGGTCGTGTTCGTGCTGGGACTCGCGGCGGCACTGCTTTCCTATCGCACCGAGGTCCACAGGATCACGCGTGATCTGCGTACTCGCACGCTCGACAACCAGGCACGTGAGCTGTTGGATGCGCTCAGCGTCCGTGAGGATGGGGCCGTGCAGGTACATACGCCCGCCGATTGGCAACAGGTGTATCGCGACCCCTCCAGGCAGTTCGTCTATACGATGTTCGATGCCGCGCACCGCCCGCTTGCCTGGTCCGCCAACCTCGACACGCCGCTGCCCTACATTCCCGTGGACTCGCACGGCGAGTTGGGACCGGTGGAGTTCATCGGAGCCGGCGCCGCCCGCCGGGCCATCGTCGCTGCCCGCGGCCCTCGCGGCGCAACCCTCCTCGTCGGGCGCAGCAACATGGACCGCGACGAGCTGGTCGACAGCCTCTTCGAGGAAGGCTCGGAGCAGCTCACCATCATCGTGCCGTTTGCGCTCCTCGGGCTGGTCCTCATCTGGCTGATCAGCGGGTGGAGCCTGCGCCCGATAGCGCGCGCCTCGCGCGAGGCGGCGCGAGTCGGACCGGCGCATCCGGACATGCGCATCTCACCCCAGGGGCTGCCCCGGGAGATCCAACCGCTGGTCGAGGCGGTCAACGGCGCCCTGGACCGTCTCTCGCGCGCCTACGCCACGGAGCGGCGCCTCACCGCGGATGCGGCCCATGAGCTGCGCACACCGCTTGCCGTACTCAATCTGCGCCTGCAGCGCGCCCAGATCACCGGTACCACCGATTGGGGTGCGGTCGAGCGCGAGCTGGCGCAAATGGGGCGGCTCGTCGACCAGCTGCTCGACCTCGCGCGCAAGGAATCGCTCTCGCGGGAGCGGCGGGCCGAGGAGCTTCCCGTGGTCAACCTTTCGCGTGTGGTGCGCGAGGCAGCGGCGATGATATTGCCGCTGCTCGAGGCCTCCGGCCGCAGTCTCGAGGTCGATGTCCCCGACTCCGTCCAGGTCCGAGGCAACAGCGACGACCTGCGCGACATGATGCGAAACCTGCTGGAGAACGCCGTTCTGCACGGCCGCGGCAAGGTGAGCGCGCGGATCGAGAGCCCGGAGGCAGGCACCGACCTCGTAGTGATCGACGTGCTGGACGAAGGCCCCGGGGTTCCCGCCGGCCAGGAGGAAGCAGTCTTTCAGCGCTTCCGGCGCCTCAACATCGATACCCCAGGCTCGGGGCTCGGGCTCGCAATCGTGCGTCACGTGGCGCGCAGTCACGGTGGAGATGCGCGCTTCCTTCCCGGGCTCGGCCACGTGCAGGTACATCTGGCCGCAGCCGACAGCCCCCGCGCCCAGCGGCACCGGATGAGCGAGACGTCGCTGCCGGAAGGCTGATCGGCTGCAGGCCGCAATCAGCCGATCAGCTTCGCGATCGTGCCGGCGAGCGCCATGCTCGCAAGAACTCAGGTCGAATGAGCGCGTCCTTGCGCTGACGTGGGTACGACTGGCGACTCGAGCGCGCCGGCTACTGGGGAGGGCGCCCGTTGCCGGCCCTGAGCAGAGCGTCGACTTCAGCTTCCGCGGCCAGCCAATCCTCGACTTCGCTTCCGGGGGTGAAGCCCCTGCGCTCGGCGCGCAGGTACGCTGCCTGGGAAATCATTGCCCGGCGCGTGTCCTCGGAGACGGTGATTGCGGGAGTGGCGCCGGATACCGGGGCGGTGCTCGCAGCGGGTACGCGGCGGCGGGGGGCAGCTTTTTCGGCGGGCTGCGGGGCTTCTGTGGTGCGAGCGGACCCGGGGGTGCGACGAGTGGCCATGCAAATGCTCCTTGAGTTGATGCGCGGCGCGTCGCGGGGCCCGGCGACGATGACCCACCCGCCGCAGCTCCCGTCGATTCCTGCGCGCAGCGCTTGAACGCCGCGAAGCTTGCAGGCTGCCTGCCCACCATGCAAGCCAGGACCGGAGCGCGACCGCAGAGTGTCCGCGCAAGTGTCCGCTGTCCGGCGGGCGGACGCGCGCCGGCCGCTCGCTCACGCCCCGCGATCGCAAAATACCTGTCTGATATCAATCGCTTGAGCACTCATCGACGCGTTGGCACACGAGCTGCAATACCTGGCTCGAGCAGCGTTATGAGCATCGCAAACCTCAAACCTCCCACTTCTTCGAGTGCCGCCCCGACGGCGATCCGCAACACGGCCGCGCAGGACATCGCACGGGCAACATCGCAGCAGGCGTGGTATCGGCGAAGGAGTGTCCAGTACCTGGCCGGCGGCCTGCTCGCGCTCACCGTGATTCTCACCTGGCTCGTGCGCAGCTGGGCTCACTCGGGACATGTCGTCTCGAGTCAGAACCTCGAGATCGCCAGCGTCACGCGCGGCGACTTCGTACAGGACGCCGCCGCGCGGGGCACGATCATCGCGGCGGTGAGCCCCACCCTCTCGTCCACCGCTGCGGGTACGGTCACCTACCTCGTTCACGCCGGCGACCGCGTGAGCAAGGGAGAGGTGTTGGCGCGTCTTGCGAGTCCCGAGCTCGAGAACGAGTATGCGCGCGAGAACACTACTCTCGCGAGCATGGATGCGGCGCTCGCACAGCAGCGGGTCGAGCTGCAGCAACAACTGCTCGAGAACCGCCAGCGGGCCGATCTTGCAGCGGTCACCATGAGCCAGCAGCTGCGCGAGCTGCAGCGCCTGCAGGCCGCGTGGGCCGTACACGTCATCAGCGAGCACGAGTACGAAGCCGCCTATGACAATTATTCCTCGGCGCGATTGAGCTACGAGCACGCCAACCAGAATGCCGCTCTCGAGCGCGAGCGGATCATGTTGGAATTGCGCACCCGGCAGCTGGCGCGCAACGCCCAATCCCTGCTCGTCGATGGCTTGAAGGAAAAGCTCGAGGCGCTCACCGTGCGCTCGCCCGTCAACGGCATGGTCGCGGACCTCGCCCAGCCGGATCAGTCGCACGTCGCCAGCAGCATGCCGCTCGTCACGGTGGTCGATCTCTCGGCGCTCGCCATCCAGTTCCAGGTGGCGGAGTCCTTCGCCGGCGGCATCACGACCGGCATGCCGGCGCAGATCACCATCGATGGGCAGACCGTGCATGGCGTAGTCACTCAGGTATCGCCCGACGTGCGCGACGGCTGGGTCACCGGGCGCGCGAAATTCACAGGCTCCCAGCCCGTTGGCTTGCGCCAGAACGAGCAGGCAGCGGTGCGCATCGTGATGGGCGAGCACAAGGACGTCCTGAAAGTGGAGCGGGGTGCCTTTCTCGATCCGTCCACCCGCTTCGTCTACGTCGTTCATGGCGGTGAGGCGACGCGGGTGCCCGTCGAGCTCGGCGCGGCCTCGGTATCCGAGATCGAGGTGCTGCACGGGCTCAACGCAGGGGATCGGGTGGTGATCTCCGATACCCAGGACTTCAACGACGCACCGCAGTTGCGAATCTCGCGCTGAGGGAGCGCGGCCGAACCAACGCCAAGAGGCTTACATGCTGAAGATGCAAGATGTCAGTAAGGTCTATCGCACGGATCTCATCGAGACGCACGCGCTGCGCAACTTCTCGCTGGAAGTGAAGTCCGGCCAGTTCGTATCCGTCAGCGGCCCGTCCGGCTCCGGCAAGACGACCTTCCTCAACGTCGCAGGGCTTCTCGAGACGTTTGACACCGGCGTCTATGAGCTCGACGGCCGGGACGTGAGCCGCCTCTCCGACGATGCGCGCTCACGCATGCGCAACGAGAAGATCGGCTTCATCTTCCAGAGCTTCAATCTCATCCCCGACCTGGACATCTACGACAACGTCGATGTGCCGCTGCGCTACCGGCGCATGAAAGCCGCGGAACGCCACACGCGCATCACCAAGGCTCTGGAGCTGGTGGGCCTCGCCTCCCGCATGAAGCACATGCCCTCACAGCTCTCCGGCGGGCAGCAGCAGCGCGTCGCCATCGCGCGCGCCATCGCCGGCGATCCGGCCCTGATCCTCGCCGACGAGCCGACGGGTAACCTCGACTCGCTCATGGCACGGCAGGTCATGGACCTGCTCGAGCAGATCAACGAGATGGGCACCACCATCGTGCTCGTCACACATGATCCGGAGCTCGCGCGGCGCGCGCAACGCAACATCCATATCGTGGACGGCCTGGTGATCGACTCCCCGCCCCCGTACGAGCGGCGCACCACGACCGTTGCATTCAGCGCCGATGCCACCAGCTCGCGCGCCGGCTGAGGCAGTCAGGAGAGCAACGTGCTCGCATATTATTTTCGGCTGGCGGTCAAGAGCTTCAGGCGCACTCCGGGACTGACCGCGCTCATGGTGTGCGCGATCGCGCTGGGGATCGGCACCTGCGTCGTGACCCTCACCGTCTATCACGCAATGTCGGGCAATCCCATCTGGTGGAAAAACAACGTGCTCTATGCCGTCACCATGGACTCCTGGGATCCCAGCCCGAACGACGCCTACGATCCCGATCATCCGGAGCTGGCTCCTCCTCAGCTCACCTACAGGGACGCGGAGTACCTCTATCAGTCCACCATCCCCAGACGCAAGGTCATCATGACACAGCTGATCGGGATGCTGAGCGGAGTCCCGGGAAAGAGCGTGCCGATCCAGGCCCCGACGCGGGCGACAACCCGCGATTTCTTCTCCATGTTCGACGTGCCTTTCCAGTTTGGCGGCGCGTGGGACTCGGCAGCCGATAGCGGACCCCAGCCCGTGATGGTGCTGAGCAAGAGGGAAAACGAGAAGCTCTTCGGCGGAGCCAACAGCGTCGGCCAAACGATTCTTTGGAACGCCCATCGGTTCCGCATCGTAGGGGTCCTCGCGGACTGGCGCCCGCTGCCTCGATTTTATGACCTGACGACTCACTCTCCCTGGTCAAACCCCGACGATGTGTACGTGCCCTTCCAGTGGGGACCCACGCTCAAGCAGCTGCCCGGAGGAAACAGCAGCTGTTGGGGGTCGAATGCCGTGAATACCTACGAGGACTTCATAGGATCGGAGTGCGTGTGGATCGAGATGTGGGTGGAGCTTGCCACCCCGCAGGCGCGCGAGCAGATGCAGGCGTACATGGACTCTTACTGGGCAACCCAGCACAAAGCCGGCCGCTTCGCGCGCCCGCTCAACAATCACCTCACGAACGTGAGCGGATGGCTCAAGGTGAACGGCGTGGTGACCGGCGACAGCCGGATCCTCCTGCGCCTCGCCTTTGCATTCCTGACCGTATGCCTGATCAATACGGTCGGCATCCTGCTCGCCAAGTTCCTGCGGGCAGCCCCGACCAGCGGCCTCAGGCGGGCGCTCGGCGCGAGCCGCAGGGAGATATTCGTGCAGCATCTCGCGGAAGTGGCCGCAATCTCCCTCGCCGGAGCGGCCCTGGGGCTCGCGCTCGGCGTGGCCGGCCTCGGTGCGGTACGCGCCCTGTACGCCAACAGCGACGGCTACAGCCAGCTGGCGCATTTCGACCCTCTGGGGATAGCCTGGGCTCTCGGCCTCGCGGCCCTATCCACGCTTGCGGCGGGACTCTACCCGGCGTGGACCGTCGGCAGACTTCCTCCCTCACTCTATCTGAAGAGCCGATGACATGAACATCAAACCGGTGGTTTCGGCACTCCTGCGCAACCGTGTGGGCGCGGTTCTCGTGGCCCTGGAAATAGCCATCGCGCTTGCGGTGCTGGTCAACGCGGCATTCATTGTCGGCCAGCGCATCGCCGCAATCGAAGAGCCGACCGGCCTCGACTATCACAACATGTTCTCCATCACGATGGCTGGAGTGACGAGCGACTTCTACGCGCCGAGGTCCGCCCGGGATGACATTGCATATATCCGTAGCATGCACGGGGTCGTGAGCGCCGCACCAACCGGCACGATTCCCATGAGCGGCGACGGCTCCAACGGCACCCTTTACACCGAGCCCGGTCAGCGCGGCAAGGCTGCTGCATACAGTGTAGTCGAGACCGACGAGCAGGGCATGAGCACTCTGGGGGCGACGCTCGTTGGCGGACGCAACTTCCGCACAACCGAGATTCTTCAGGCGTCGCGCGGACAGATCGACCAGCCGGTGCCGGAAATCATCGTGACTCAATCCCTGGCGCGCGCGCTCTTTCCGGAGCACGGCGCATTGGGTCAAGTGGTTTACGATCGACAGAACCGGCCGATGACGATCATCGGAGTCGTGCGTGACTTCATCGGTCAGGTGGGCTTTGGTTCGCCTCCCTATCAGGTCGCGCTCGTGCCGCGGATCCCGGGGGCGTATGGAGTGTATGTCTGTCTCGTGCACACCGCTCCTGGCAGAGCCGAGTCGATAATGCAGCTCGCCGAGCAGCATCTGGCGGCAAGCAACCCCACGCGGGTAATCCTCGATGCCTACCCGCTCGATCACTACAAAGATCTGCTCGACTCCGAAAATCGCAACATGGCGATCTTTCTGGTGGTGGTCACGAGCCTCATCCTGGCGATCACCTGCCTCGGCATCTTCGGCCTGACGACCTTCAACGTCAGCACCCGTACGAAGCAGATCGGCACGATGCGTGCCGTGGGCGCGCGCAAACGCGACGTGGTCACCCACTTCCTGCTGGAGAACGCGATCATCGTCGCTTCGGGCGTGCTGATCGGCTGCACGTTGGCACTCGGCGTGGGTTACTGGCTTTCCACGGAATACGCCCAACCGCGGCTCGACATGTCCTTTCTCGCCGCGGGCGTGCTGATCCTCGTAGCCGTCGGCCAGCTCGCCGCCTGGCAGCCCGCGCGGCGTGCGGCATCGGTGCCGCCGTCCGTCGCCACCCGCACGGTATGAGGCCCGTTCCGGTAGGATTCCGGGCATGAGCGGTATTGCTTCCGACCCGTCGCGCTCGAGTCTCGCCGACGGCCTGATCCTCGTCACCGACGACAACGACGGAGTGCGGACTGCGCTCGATGTGCTCCTGTCGCTGCATGGCGCTCGCGTGCTGCAGGCCGCATCGCCGGCCGAAGGATTGGCGGTACTCGACCAGGAGCCGGTCGACATCCTGATCCAAGATATGAACTTCCGTCGCGAGGCGACGAGCGGCGAGGAGGGGGTGCAGCTCTTTCACGAGGTGAGGAGGCGCCATCCTGACATCCCGATCATTCTGCTGACCGCATGGACGCATCTCGAGACCGCCGTGGAGCTGGTCAAGTCCGGCGCGGCCGATTACGTGGCAAAGCCCTGGGACGATGCACGTCTGCTCACTACACTGCGCAACCTCCTCGATCTGAGGAGGGCGCGAGCGGAAGCCAGCCGGGTCCAGAACCAGCGCCGGCATGCACGCGAGGCGCTGGCTGCGCGCTTCGACTTGCGCGGTGCGATTTACGAGAGCGAGGCGATGCATACGCTGGTCGCCATGGCGACGCAGGTGGCCCACGCCGACGTGCCGATTCTCATCACCGGTCCCAACGGAGCGGGCAAGGAGGTGCTCGCAGACATCGTCCATGCCAACTCCGCGGTCAAATCGGGACCCTACCTCAAGGTGAATCTCGGTGCGCTGCCGCAGGAGCTGATCGAGGCAGAGCTCTTCGGCACGGAGGCCGGCGCCTTCACCGGCGCACGCGCCCGCGTGGGCCGGTTCGAGGCGGCCAACGGTGGCACGCTCTTTCTCGATGAGCTCGGCAACCTGTCGGCGGCGGGCCAGGCGAAGCTGCTGCGGGTCCTGCAGACCGGCGAGTTGCAGCGGCTCGGCTCCAACCAGACCCGCCGGACGCAGGTACGGATGATCGCCGCCACGAACACCGACCTGCGCGCCGCCATTCGCGAGGGTCGGTTCCGGGAGGATCTGTACTATCGGCTCAACGTCATCGAGCTCGAGCTGCCACCCCTCTCCCGGCGCCGGGAGGACATCCTGCCCCTGGCGCGGCATTTTCTCGCCAGCGGGCGCACGCTCGCGCCCGAAGCGGAGCGGGCGCTCATGCGGCACTCCTGGCCGGGCAACGTCCGCGAGCTGCAGAACGTGATCCGCCGCGCCTGTCTGCTCTCGAGCACGCCCTCGATCGGGGCGGAGGCCTTGGGCCTGCCCGCGCCGGAGCACATCGAGGCGGCGGGCGACCCCGCCGTCGACCGCGCTGCCATCGAGCAGGCGCTGCAGCGGGCCGCCGGGGTGGTGGCTCACGCCGCGCGTGACCTGGGCCTCTCCCGTCAGGCACTCTACCGCCGGATGGAAAAGCTCGGCATCAAGTCAGACTGAATGCTCCTCAGGTCTCTCTCGGCGAGGGTCGCTGCCGCCCTTGCGCTCGCCACGGCGGTCGCCGCCGCAGTCGGGGCGGTGGCGGGCCAGGGCTTGAAGTCGGTTCCGCTGGGCTTCCTCGCGGGACTGTTGCTGAGCGCGCCGCTCGTCGTGTGGCTCGGCATGCGGGTATCGAAACCCTGGACCCACGTGCTCGATGCCGTCAGTAGCGGCATCGCGGGCCTCCGTGACCGGGATTTCAGCGTCAGCATCACGCCGACCGGCGGCCGGGAGCTCGTCGACCTCGTCACCGCCTACAACTCCCTCGGCGACGTGCTGCGCCGCGAGAGGCTCGACATCTACCAGCGCGAGCTCCTACTCGACACCGTTTTGCAGACGACGCCGCTCGCGCTCGTTCTGACCAACGCCGCCGGCTGGATCGTCTATGGCAACATCGCCGCACGGCAGCTGCTGCGCGGCGGGCGCAAGCTCGAGGGACTCGCTCTGGCGGCATTGCTCGAAGAATCGCCGCCCGCGCTGCTCGAGGCGATCAAGAGCGCGGGCGACACGCTCTTCACGATCGAGATCGGCGGCGAGCCCGAGGTCTACCACCTCTCCCGCCGCAGCTTCGTCCTCAACGGCCAGCCGCACGAGCTCATGCTCCTCAAGCAGCTCACGCGCGAGCTCGCGGCACAGGAAGTCGTCGTCTGGAAGAAGGTCATCCGCGTCATCGCGCACGAGCTCAACAACTCCCTCGCCCCGATCCGCTCGCTCGCGCACTCGGGCGCCCTGCTCGCAACCGACAACGCGCAGCTCGAAAAGGTATTCGCCACCATCAGCGGCCGGGCATCCCACCTCGCCACGTTCATCGAGGGCTACGCAAAATTTGCCAAGCTCCCCAAGCCCCGCCCGGTACCCGTCGCCTGGCCGGCCTTCATCGACCGGGTCGCCGCGACCCAGCCGTTCAGGCTCGAGGGCGCTCTGCCGCAGCGCGAGGCGAGCTTCGATGTCGCGCAGCTCGAGCAGGTCATGATCAACCTCCTGAAGAATGCGGCGGAGTCCGGCTCCCCGGCTGATGCCATCACGGTGAGCGTGCACCCGCGCGCGCAGGGATTCCTGATCGAAGTCGCCGATCGCGGCGCCGGTCTCACCGAGCAGGTGTTGCGCGATGCCCTGCTGCCTTTCTTCTCCACCAAGTCTTCGGGTACCGGACTCGGCCTCACCCTCTGTCGCGAGATCGTCGAGGCGCACGGTGGCCGGCTCACGCTCGCCAACCGGTCAGGCGGCGGGGCGGTGGTCTCGGTGCACTTGCCCTGATTCGTTGCGGGGGACGGCGCTCGCCTCGTCTGCAGGATGGCCGCCTTGCGGGCCGGCGATCTATCAGTGCGCTGCCAGAGCCCGGCGCGCGGCGGTGAGCTGGCGCCGCAGTGCGGCCACCTGTTGACCTGCGGCGGGACTCGTGGCGAGCCTGCCGATTGCCCGATCGACGGAGTCGAGCCCGAGCGTGAGTCCGGCGCGGGCCGTGACGCGCCGCAGCGCGCTCTGGAACCCGGGGTCCGACTCGAGCTCGGTCTCACCGAGCGAGCGCGCCTTACCGATGATGTCGCTCAGCGCGGCGGCGGCGCGCGCGACATTGGCCGGCGAGCTCAGATTCTGCGCGCGCGCGACCTGCTCGACTTCCGGCAGGCTCGTCACGAAGCGGCGCAACTCCTCCGCCTGACGCGCATTGCGCGGATGCTCCGCATGCATGAGGGCCTGAGCCGCACCCATCATGGCGAAGGGAGCGAGCGCGGCGTGGCTCAGAACCGGGCTGCCCGAAGTTGCCCCTCCGGCAGCGAGGCCGACGATCGCCAGGCCGCCGATCCCGTGCACGATGTGCAGGACACCTCGCTCCAACGCGAACAGGGCATGGAGCAACGCACGGATCGGCGCGAACCCGAAGCCGCCTGCCGCGAGGAGGCTCGCCAGTGCGGGCCCCGACGAGCCTTGAAGGCTGAAGTGCTCATACGAGGAGAGAGCACCGGCAGCAACCACGAGATTGCACATGTGCAGCACGATCCGGCCGAGAACGGCGTGGGGACGCACCCGCGCAGGCGATGCCGCCCCCACGGGCAGGACAGGAATTCCGCCCGCCGCCTGGCGCTCGATTCGCTGGAATACAGCCACCGCAGTATCACCTCACAGCTTGGACATCGCCTTCTCGAGCACACTGATCATCTGCTCGCGTGGAATTCCGAGCCCATCGACCCCGATCATCACGTCATTCTTGACCGCTGCCAGCCCTCCCGCCCGGGTGCCACCCGCATAGGCCACCTCCCAGTACGGGCTGGCGGGCAGCTCGCTGCCGCTCAGAGCCGCCTTCACGTCCTTGCCGTGCGGCAATCCGGCGGTAATTCCGCTCACGAACCCCTGTCTGATCGAGGCATTCTCGCGCAGCTCCTGGTAGCCGTAGCTCCAGTGGACGCCGATCGACAGATACGTACGCAACTTGCCACCGGTCGGGCTGTCGATCATCCGGTCGTACTCGCAGGTGTCACCATCGCTCTTCGGATCCGCCGACAACGACCCGATGATCGCCTCTGCCTCGGGCCGGGTGAGGAAGCTGCAGGGATCGCGCCGCTGCGGCCGATGCGCAGCCACGTATGTCTTGGCTGCTGCGACGCCCCCATTCCCATCGATCGACAGGGGCTTGTCCAGTCGCTTGAGTGCGGCATCAGCGAGTTTCGCTGCGGCCGTGATCCCGACGTTGGAATCTGACGCATCGACGGTCACGCCCTGATCGCCGAGCAATGTCGCGAACTCACAGCATCCTTGAACCCGCGCCTCATCCCACGTGCCGGCAAGATCGCTGCCATCGGCGAGGTGCAGCATGCCTTTGGTCGGCCCCTGATTGATCAGGGTCTGGACGTTCCCCAGCATCTTCCAACTGATGGTCGCACCGTCCCAATCGACTTTGACCACGACCCGGTGCAAGTGCGCATCCTCGTAGGTGCACTCATCGCCATTGGTGAAAGGATCGCTGTTGGAAGTCCGGAACGGCGGAGTCGCCAGCGGCGCCCCGAGCGCCGCCTCGACTTCTTTCGGATCCAGCAATGAGCAGGGATCATGCTCGTCGCTCGAGTCCTCATCCGAGGCGCTCGTCTGCGTAGCCGCGGCCGGCGGCGCTGTATGGCGGCTGCTGCACGCTGCCAGCGCAAGCATGCCCAGCATGACCCCGAACAGGAGCCAGGGCCGACGGGCAGTCTGCAAGCCGGACTGTGATCGGCAGGCTACGGCGCTGATTCGGCGCGGCATGGCGGCCCTTTTCCAGCTCGAGATGATGCGCCGAATAATCCCTGCGCCGCCCGGTACGCGCATCAACCGTTCGGTTGATGTCAGGTAGACCTCCCGTCAATAGAGTGCGGCGCTCATGAAACGACGCACCCTGGCGCCCGGCTTCGCCGTCCTGGCGCTCGCATTGGCGTCCTGCGCGCGCCACGGCGCGCCCGCATCCGGCACGCCAGCCGCGCCCGGCACTGGCGCCGTCTCAGCTTCGACCGCAGGTGCGGTGCCACCCTGGGCCGGGCACGCGCTGCGCGGCAGCGATCCGCAGGCGTTGCGGCAGTACCTGCTCACCGTCCGGGAGGTGAAGCCGACCCGATTCCACGTGCGCTGGAATCCGGCCACGGTCGCCATCGACAAGCAGGCAGCGCTGCGCTCATTGCGCAGTGTCAGCCACGACGGCTCGACCTTCGTGTTCGCCGCCAGCGAGCCGGCGGTGGGGCGGCTCAAGGCCGGCAGCATTCTGTGGGTATGGGATCTGGCCGTACGCAAGGTCGATCGGGTAACGACGGCCGGTGGCATGACGAGGGTCCATACGATACCGATCGCGCTCAACGAGGCAATTCCGGACGCCGACATCGAATTCGACGCTCGCGCGCCGCTCAGTCAGTTCCTGCTGTCAGGGCGTCCTGCCGACATGGCTCCGCCCGGGGCCACAGCCTCGCCCGCTGGCGGGTCATCCGCCGGCGCGGGAGCGCCGGCACGAACCAGCGAGGCGCGCCAGCCATGGACGGTGCGGCCCGTGCTGTACCGGCCTGAGGGATCCAGTGAGCCACCGCCGCAGGAGCCGCAGTCGAACCCCGACGAGCAGAGCCAGGACAACCCTGACAACAAGAATAACGACGATGCTGACGACGATGAGGCCGACGACGAGGAAGAAGATCACTTCCAGGGGAACACCTACAGCACGGAGCTCAAGCACTATGACGTCTCGATCGGCTACGCGCCGAGCGGGGACGATGGCCTGAGACTCCTGCTCGAGGCGCGCAAGGCCGAGGAGAACGACGAGGAGAAAGAGGAAAACAGCCGGGACACCGAGGAGCTGAAGGAGAAGCACGAGGAACTCGAGAAGAGCGAAAAGGAGGTGAAGGCGGAAATCACGAAGCTTCACCAGGAGGAATTCGAGCAGCAGGAGGGCTTGAACCAGCTCGATGAGAGCTACGAGAAGGAGCTCGATCAGATGCGCCAGGACGAGAAGGACCGCCACGACCCGAGCTACACCGGGCCCACTCCGCCGCCGCAGCCGACCGATTCCAACGGCACGCCGCTCACCGAGGCGGCCATGGAAGCGAAGCTCACCGCGCAATACGAGAAGCAGCGCAGCATCGAGCTGCAGAAGCAGCAGCAGGTGAGCCAGATCCTCGCCGAGGCGCAGATCAGGAAATCGGATCTGCGCCACCAGCTCGCGGCGCTCGGCAAGGCGTTCGGCAAGGCGGCCGGCAAAGAGCTCTTCGAGATCGTCTCGGAGAACCTGGACATCCGCTTCAAGGCCGATGCCACGCTCAATGGCTTCGACGTCGCCGGCACTTATCAGTTCGCCGATGGCGACATCGAGAAGGCCCAGCTGCAATTGAAGAACCTCAACGGCTCGGTGAAGACCGACTTCATCGCGCGTCTCGGCAAGCCCGGCAACGAGGGCAGCAAGATCCCGGTCATCGACATCCCCATTGTGTTCGATCTGCCGATGCCGATCGGCGGCATCCCGTTCGTCTGTCAGATCGGCACCGACTTCCTCATCAATGTGTACCTCGCGGGCTACCACGCCACCCTGAACCTGACGGGTCAGTTCCAGTTCAACGGCACGGATGGGTTCACATACGGCAAGGGTCAATCCTCCTACGACGACACGCTCGCCGCCGCGAGCAAGCCTGTCATCTCGCTCTCGCGGGGTGCGAGCCCGGGCGTATCCGCCGTGGTGCTCGCGATCCAGCTCCCGCGCTGGGGGTTCGGCCTGGGGATGTGGGGTGTCTCCTCGATCGCCTACTTCGACATCATCCATGTCTTCACGATGACGAAGTCGGCCGACGAGGCGATCGGCCTTGCTGCCCCACCCTGTCTGCGCACGACTTACCAGGCCGTGGGAGATGTGGGCATCGAGACGCAGGCGCTGCCCATTCCCATCGAGAGCGTGCAGAAGTTCGCCAGCCAGAAGCTGAGCCCCAAGAAGAAGATCTTCGACGTCAAGAGCGAGCAGCTCGAGCCGCCGATCAAGGCATGCGAGATCGGCGGATGAGGACTCGGATGCACGGGAGGCTGGGGTGGGTATTCGGTCGCGGCGTACTCGGCACGTGCGCCGTTGAGACGCTGCCGGGGAGCCTCGTGGCCCTGACGCTCGCCGCAGCCCTGGTGCTCGCCCCGGCCCTGCCTGCCTTGGCTGCCTCTCGCACGGGCGATCAGCCGCTGCCGGCCGCCAACCTCGTCCCGCTCGCGCAAGGCCTGGCTTTCACGGTGACCTCCCACGTCGGGCTGGTCACCAATCGCGGCTCCGTGCCGGTGGCCGATACGGAGATCGTCTACTCGGTCGCCGCAGCCGACGCGAGGCGGGTGACCCTGCACTTCCTCCTCAGTGCCGCGAGCGGCACGGCCGCAGGCAAGCTCATCGAGCCCGCCCCCACGAGTTTCACCCGAATCGTGCGGCGCGAGGACCTGCAGTCCGCCGCACGGGAGAAGGTGCTTTTCGGCAGTGACGATCCCGAGTTGCTGCCCGGCCAGACCTTTGCCGGCACCTCCGCGGCCGTCCTCGCCTCGCTCGCCGGGTCTGGCAAGGTCGCCTTCGTGCTCGGCATCAACGAGCCCGAGCAGGGTTTGGCGGGACTGAGCGGCGTAGCGGACGCGCTGCCGGGCGCAGGCTCCGGGAGCAACATCTCCCCGGTATTCGCCTCCGGGCTGCAGATGCTGCTCGCATCGCCGGCGCGACATTACTATCGCGGGGTCCTCACACGGGTCGGCCCGGACGAGCCATTTTCCGTGCTCCTCGACGGCCGGCGAACGACTCTGCCTGCGGTACACGTCCACGGCGAGTTGAAGTTCGCAGATCGGACGATCACCCCGGAGCTCTGGTGGCTCGATGAGCCGGGCAACCCGCTGACCCTGAAATGGGTGATCGGCGGCAGCTACGAGATCGTCACCCGAATCGACCGGCCGCCGCCGGCCCAGGGCGCAGCTGCGGGCACGGCGCCGGTGGCGGCCGGGCTCGCCGGCCGCGCCTGCCGCGCCGAGCTCACGGGCGTCTACTTCACGACGGGGAGCGCGCAGGTGCTCGATGTGTCGTTGCCTGCGCTGCAGCGTTTTGCGGCCCTCCTCGCGCAGCATCCGGATTGGGAGCTGACCATAGAGGGGCACACGGACAACATCGGGTCAGCCGAATACAACCTCGCGCTCTCCACCCGCCGCGCCGAGGCCGTGCGCCAGGTGCTGGTCGGCCACTTTGGCGTCCCACCGGCGAAGCTCAAGGCGAAGGGCTATGGCCTCACCCGGCCGGTGGAAAGCAACTCGACGGATGAGGGGCGCGCCCACAACCGGCGCGTCGAAGTCAGCCGGCGCTGCAGCACCTGACTTGTGGTCCAGGCAGGCATCGGATACGCGCAAGGCGTAAGATCTGGGCAGGGAGGGGGCGGATATGTCCGACGTAGAGCGGATTACCGGTCTCATCAACGAGATTTACGACGCAGCACTCGCCGCGCTCGGCGAGGTCTTCGAGCGCCTGTCGACCGCAGTAGCCTTCCTCGATCGCGATGGCCGGCTCATCCATGCCAATCTGCCGGCTGCGCAATTGCTGGCGATGAGCGAGGTGTTGAGTTGGTCGGGCGGCAAGCCCCGACCGCGGGATGAGCGCGCCGCGGCGCACCTCGATGCGATCCTCGCCGCGGCGCTTCGTGGCGAGGCCTTACCCGGCTGCCATGCGCTCTCGGTCGTGCACTGCACGCCCAATGACGAGCGCATGACCGTCCACATCCTGCCTCTTGCGGCCGGTAAGTGCCGCGGCACGGCAACCCCATGCGCCGCCGTTGCGGCCATCATCGTGTCGCAACAGACGTTGGACCTGCCGCAGCGCCTGCAGTCGGCGGCGAAGCTCTACGCGCTCACGCCGGCCGAGTCGAGGGTCGTCGGCGTGCTCCTCACCGGCTGCACCATCGGCGGCGCCGCCAGGGCCCTCGGGATCAAAGAGGCGACGGTCAAGACGCACCTGCAGCACGTGTTCGACAAGACCGGCACGCGGCGCCAGGTCGATCTCGCTCAGCGCATCGCGCAGTGTGCCTGAGCGGATGCCTGGGGCGAGCAAACAGCAATACCGGCAAACAGGAGATCTCAATGGCAACTCAACGAGCGGCAGCGGGCTTCGCGCTGGCTGCGGCGGCAATCACGCTGACAGTCTGGGCCGGTGAGAAGGTCAACATAGGCATCGAGATGGGGTTGTGGGAAGTGGCGGCGCACGCGCAGACGAGCGGCGCCGCGCTGCCGCCGCAGATGCAGGAGCAGTTGCAGCACATGGCGCCCGAGCAGCGCGCGCGGATCGAGGCTGCCATGCAGGGGGCAATGGCGGATGCGCAGCGCGGGCACGTGTTCCGGGAATGCGTGACCCCGGAGCGGTTGTCTCAGGGCCTGGGCAAGGAAGACGAGTCGGCGCAGTGCAAGGCCTCGGTGGTCCGTAACACGCGCACCGAATTCGAGTACCGCAAGGTGTGCTCAGGGGGCAGCGACGGCTCGCACACCGAGGATGCGGTCTTTCACATGACCGATCCGCACCATATCAGCGGAACCGTCGACGTCGTCGTGTCCGGCAGCGCGCAACCCATGCAAATCCACCAGATCCTCGAGGGAAAGTGGGTGAGCTCGAGCTGCGGTGACGTGAAGGACGTCGAGCAGATCAGGTAGGCCGTTGAGTCAGGTTCCGGCGGGCCGGGCGCGGGCGGCGGCCGGCGGGTGCCGCCGCGCGACCTGCGCCGCTGCCGTTGGTGGAGCTCCCGTTGCCCGCCGAGCGATGGCGGGCGGCACGGCCGCGCTCGAGGCCGTTCTCGGCGGCCTTCTGCGCGGGGCCGCTCTCTTTGAACTCCGCGGCATCGACATCGAGCCCCTTCAGATACCGGCGGAACTCCTTGCCCAACGCCGGGTGCCCCATGGCGTATTCCACGGTTGCCTGCAGATAACCGAGCTTGCTGCCGCAGTCGTAGCGCTTGCCGTTGAAGCGGTAGGCGTATACCGCCTCCTCGCGCATGAGGGCCGCAATGCCGTCGGTGAGCTGGATCTCGCCGCCTGCGCCCTGCCCGATCCGCTCGAGATGCTCGAAGATCGCCGGCGCCAACACGTAGCGGCCCACCACCGCGAGATTGGACGGCGCCACGGCGGGCTTGGGCTTCTCGATGATGCTGCGCACCCGGCTGGTGTTGGATTTGTCGGCCTCCACCGCGACGATGCCGTACTTGTCCGTGTCCGTGCGCGGCACCACCTGCACCCCGAGGATGCTCGCGCGCTTGGACTCGTAGACCTCGGCCATCTGCGCCAGACAGGCCTTCTGGCTCTTGATCAGGTCATCGGCGAGGTGCACGAAAAAGGGCTCGGCGCCCACCGCCGGCTGCGCGCAGAGAACGGCGTGGCCGAGGCCGAGCGGCGCGGGCTGGCGGATGTAGATGCAGGAGGCATAGGACGGCAGAACGCTCTGCAGCTGGTTGAGCAGATCGCTCTTGCCCTGACGCTCGAGGAGCTGCTCGAGCTCCTGGTCGGAATCGAAGTGATCCTCGATGGCGCGCTTGGAGGCGCCGGTGACGAACACCAGGCGGGTCGCGCCCGCTGCCAGGGCCTCCTCCACTGCATACTGGATGAGCGGCTTGTCGACTACGGGCAACATCTCCTTCGGGCTCGCCTTGGTGGCGGGCAGGAAGCGAGTGCCGCGTCCGGCCACCGGAAAGACGGCGGTACGGATCACGGACTTCGGTGTCATCCTCATCGCATCTCTCCCGGGAA
>Ga0134126_10000723_pt1 | contig 41509 bp, 36 predicted proteins | sample KB31752_FD_96881 | JGI IMG/M metagenome (GOLD analysis project Ga0134126, IMG submission 96881) | Terrestrial soil microbial communities with excess Nitrogen fertilizer from Kellogg Biological Station, Michigan, USA - KB3-175-2 | ecosystem: Environmental > Terrestrial > Soil > Unclassified ...
CAGCTCGTCCAGCGTCCAGCCGCGCACGGCCCGTTCCGACCGGACGTTGCCCGCGATAGCGCGCGTCACATCCTCTAGCGTCCCCACGCGCACTCCCTTGCCAGAATTCACTTGATAGTGCAGCCTACTGCACTATCAGGCCGACTTCAGGGAGGAGCGGCGTGGAAACCCTGCCGATCCGGATGGCCGCCTACGCCCGCGCAGCATCGCAGTCAGCGGGACAGATTCGACTACGCAGGCGAAGCCGCAGGTCTGGCGGGTGCCGGGGAAGAAGACCGGGTGCGCGCGCAGCCGGCGGATCAGCGTGGCGAACTTAGCGCGGGCCGCGGCCGGCGTGCCGGCGGTGAACGCGCACGCGGTAGCCGGTGCTTTGCCGCACAGGTCCAGGAAAGAGCTTCAGCCTCGGGCGGGACCTGCGGTCGGCTACTGCCGGGATCGGCATGACTGTGTTCGTTCAGGAATGGGATCACCAGCGCGGCGACCTCGCCGGGGCACTGGGCATGGGGGTAGTGCCCGGCGCCGTCGATGAGCGCGACGCTGCCCAGCCCGGCTGGCATGGCAGCGGCGATCGCCTCGCCCTCGGCTCGGGGGTCGGGGAAGTCGGGGTCGAGGGTGCCCATGAGGATCAGGGCGGGGCAGCGGATGCCGGGCAGCTTGGCCTGCGCATCGGCGGGCGTGGACTTGCCGGTCTTGGCGAATTCGGCCATCCGGCCGGCTTCTGTCAACTTGGCCCGCACTCCGGCCGTGTACTCGGCGTAGTCGGCGGGCTTGGACGGGTAGGCCAGGTCGAGGTAGCGCATCCACATGCTGAGGCTGCGCAGCATCTGGGCGCCCAGCACCAGGGTCATTCCCTGGCGGTAGCGCGGGTTTCGCAGCAGCGCGCCCAGGTCAAGCCGCTGGGTACGCGTGAATGGGTCGATTTCCACGATGCCGCGGACCAGTTCCGGCGCCTGCGCTGCGGCGATGGTGGCCGCACCGCCCGAAAGCCAGTGACCCACAATGACAGCGGGCCCGCCCAGGCGACCGATCAAGGCAAGGCCGGGAGCATGCCGATGTCGTCCACGACGATCAGCGTCGCTTCGGCAGATCCGGGTTACGGTCCGGGCGACCGACCCGTCGGCCTTGGCGTTCTACCGGATCACCGACGCCGCCTACGAGCGCCGCGCCGTCGCGGTGACCAGCAACATCCATCCCAGTTGCGTTCGACGAGCTGATGCCCAAGACCCTGGCCACCGCCACTGCCGACCGGCTGCTGCATCATGCCCACCTCGTCCTCACCAAGGGCGACTCGCACCGGCTCGCCGAAGCCCTCGCCGGCAAGGGGGTGATCCCGCTGGCAACCTAACCCCGCCCGCCGGGAGAACACGCGGCCGCCAGCCTGGAAAACTGGTGGCCGCGAGCCCGGAGAAAACCAGGCCACCCCACCGGATTTCCCGATGGCCGTTGACACTTCACCCGAAAGTGCTACTGGGCCGGCCGCAGCATCCCAGCGGCCCGTCGCCCCGCCCCGTCAACCAGGCCGGGACGCGCACAGCGGTAACCTTTTGTCTCCGGATAGCTGACGACGACGCACGGCCCTGAGCCGCCGCCTGGGCCGCGTGGGGACGCGATATGACAGACCGCGGCGCGCTTCCGCACGATCACTCTGTCGGCCTGGGCCGTAGCTCACCGATGTCCGGGCCGTCTGGGGGGACTCCAGGGGAGGGCGCCATATCCCGACAGGCTGCCCTGCTAGCCACTAAGCTGCATGTTCCTCGGTTGCAGCCGGGTTTTGTGCCGCGCCGGCGTCTGGTGCATGCGTTGGAGGAGGGGCTGGCGTGGGGCAGGATGCTGGTTTGCGCTCCGGCGGGATTCGGCAAAACGGCGCTGCTGGCCGACTGGGCGCGGCACGGCGAGAGGCCGGTGGCGTGGCTGTCGCTGGAGGCCGCTGACAACGACCCGGCTCGGTTTTGGCGCCACGTGTTCACCGCGGTGGGCCAGGCGCGGCCGGGGGTAGGCGAGCTGGCCAGGCCGCTGCTGGGCTCGCTCGATCCGCCCTCACCCGAGGGACTAGTGACTGCGCTGATCAACGAACTGGCTGGCGAGTCCGGCGACGACGAGGCCGTCCTGGTTCTCGATGACTACCACGTGATCGACTCCCCACCGGTCCACGAGTCGGTGTTGTTCCTGGTGGAGCACCTGCCGCCGGGGCTACGGCTGGTGCTGGCCAGCCGAGCTGACCCGCCGCTGCCGCTGCCGCGGTTGCGCGCCCGCGGCCAGCTCGCCGAGCTCCGTGCCGCCGACCTGCGCTTCACCTCCGAGGAGGCGGCGGCCCTGCTGCATGAAGCGATCGGCGCTGACCTGCCGGGGCAGGCGGTGGCGGCATTGACAGCCCGCACGGAAGGCTGGGCAGCCGGGCTGCAGCTGGCCGGCCTGTCGCTGCGCGGGAAACCAGACCAAGCCGGGTTCGTGGCCGGGTTTAGCGGCAGCCACCGCTACGTCCTTGACTACCTGACCGACGAGGTGCTCGAACGGCAAGACGAGCAGGTACGCGGGTTCCTGCTGGCAACCTCGGTGCTGGAGCGGCTGTCGGCGCGGCTGTGTGATGCAGTCACCGGCCGGACCGACAGCCAGGCGATGCTGGAGCAGGTCGAGGGGGCCGGGTTGTTCTTGGCGCCGCTGGATGAGGTGCGCGGCTGGTGGCGCTACCATCAGTTGTTCGCCGACCTGCTTCGCGCCCGGCTGCAGCAAGAGCAACCCGGCCGCGTGCAGGCGCTGCACGCGGCCGCAGCTGCCTGGTTTGAGGAACATGACCTGGCCGATGACGCGCTGCGGCATGCGCTGGCCGCCGGGGATTCGGCATGGGCGGCCCGCCTCGTCGAGCGCTACTTCGACGCGGCCTTCTTGCCGGGCGAGAGGATAACGGTTCAGCGGTGGCTGGCGGCTCTACCCGACCATCTGGTCATGTCACGCCCGCGGCTGTGCCTTGCGCGAGCTTGGATGGCGGTCGTCGGCGGCCACGTGGAAGCGGCCGACATCGCACATGAGGCCGCGCAACGGGAGTCTGCCGATGCTGCGGATGAACCTTTCGAGCCTTCGGCGGGGCGGGCTGCGAGCCTGGTGGCGAACATCCCAGCAGCGATCACGATCAGTCGAGCCTGGCTCGCATGGCTGCACGGTGACGCCGATCGCACGGCCGCGCTCGCGTCGCAGGCCCATGGGCAGCTAGGCGAGGGCGACTGGCTGCTTCGCTCCATCTGCCAGCTGGAACTGGCTATGGCCGATCGGCTCGGCGGTCGACTTGACGACGCCGAACGCGGCTTCGCATCCGCCGCCGTCGGGCTGCGGGCTGCCGACCAACGTGGCCTGGCCGCAGCGGGTTACAACTTCCTGGGCTACGTCAGGCTCGCCCAGGGTCGTCTAGACGCTGCGCTCGACACCTATCAGCAGGCGATGGCGATCACCTCGCCGCCTGGCAGGCCAGTGCTGCCTGCGGCCGGCATCGCATACGTGGGCGTGGCAGAGGTTGAATATCAGCGTGACGAGCTCGATGCCGCTCTGGCGCATGTCACCGAGGGAATCAATTTGTGCCGACAGTCCGCCTTCATCCTGCCGTTGGCGACTGGCCTGGCGAGACTGGCTTGGATCCTGCAGGCCACTGGTGATCCGGCCGGGGCGCGGGAGGCGATCCGCGAGGCCGAGCGCGTCGCCCCAAGCCCTGCCGTAGCCGTCCTGGTTAACCCGGTCCCGGCGCAGTGGGCGCGGCTGCTGTTGACTCAGGGAGATGTCGCCGGAGCCGCCCGCTGGACCCAGCAGCACGGCCTCAGCCCGGATGACGAGCCAAGCTATCCGCAGGAACGGGAGTACCTGGTGCTAGCCCGGGTGCTGCTCGCCCGCGACCACCCAGGTCAAGCTCTGGCGCTGCTCGACCGGCTGCTCGCCCTGGCAGCAGCCCAGGGCCGGACCGGCAGCGTCATCGAGGTCGGCGCGCTGCGAGCACTGGCGCTGGCGGCCCGCGGTGAACAGCGAGCCGCGGTCACGGCGCTCGCCGAGGTACTCACCCTCGCCTGGCCGCAGGGCTATGTACGGGTCTTCGCCGACGAGGGGGCGCCGATGCGTGCGCTGCTCGGCCTGCTGACCGCCGCCTACCGGACTGGACAGTCTCCAGCAGCTGTCCCGCAGGACTATGTGGCTGCTCTCTTGCGCGCCTGTGGTAAGGAGTACGCCGCGTTGCCGTGGCGGTCAGCCGGCGCGCCGGCCGGTCTGGCCGGGTCGCTGACCGACCGCGAACTGGAGGTGCTGCGGCTGCTCGCGGCGGGCCAATCCAACCAGCGCATCGCCCACGACCTGGTGGTCACGCTCGATACGGTCAAAAAGCACGTAAGTCACGTCATGAGCAAGCTCGGCGCCGCCAACCGGACCGAGGCCGTCGCGCGAGCCCGGCAGGTGGGTCTCATCCCTTGACACCGCCAGGGCCAGCGCGGCCGTGCAGCTAGGCCGACAGTGTGAGCTGGGTCGGAGTGTTGTCCATAAACCTGAAGAGACCCAAACAGTCTGTAGCGCCTGGGTAGTCGTCGTTCTAGGTGTGTCCGCGGCCGGGCCAGGTCTGGTATCAGGAGATCAGGCCGAGCTTCCGGGCTCGCGCGACGGCCTCGGTTCGGTTGGCGGCGCCGAGCTTGGAGATGACGTGTGTCACGTGCTTCTTGACCGTGTCGATCGCCACCACCAGCTCATGCGCGATGCGCTGATTTGATCGGCCCGCCGCGAGCAGCCGCAGCACCTCTAGTTCGCGGTCGGTTAGCGGCTCGACCAGGCCCGGCGGGTTGGCGGCAGCCTGTCTCGGTGGCGACACGGCCTCTTGCTGGCCACAGGCGCGCTGGAGCGCGGCCAGGTAGTCGGGGTCAATGCGGCCCGCCGCGTGCTGCTGGCCCGACCGAGCGGCGGATAGTTGGGCGAGCAGGGCGCGCATCGGCGCGCCCTCGTCGGCAATGACCCGGAAATGGCCATGTCGGCAAGCGAACGTAATCGCCTCGGCGAGCGTTTCGAGGGCGACAGCTTGATCCTCACCGCAGGCCGCCAGCGCGAGGGCACGGAGCGCCTGGATCTCTATGATGCTGCCAGTCCGGCCCTGGCTGGTCGCGACGTCGAGCAGGCGCTGCAACAGCGTGAGCGCCGACTCGGGTTTGTCCTGGGCGAGTAGCACCCGGGCCAGCGCCAGATAGGCCGGCTCTTGGGGATATGCGGGCTCGTCGTCTGGGCTGAGCCCAGCCGCCGTAACCCACTGGGCGGATGCGCGAACGTCACCCTGGGCCAGGAGCAGTCGTGCCCGCTGCGATGGGGCCGGATTTAGCAAGGCGGTCACCTGCGGGCTCGGCCCGGCCTTCTCGGCCTCGTCGATCGCCCCCAGAGCCCCGGCTGCGTCACCTTGCGCGTGCCGGATCCGGGCTACGACGGCTAGGCCGGTAGCTAGCGGCGGGGTAAAGGCTAGCTGGCGGCACAGAGTGACGCCCTGGGTGGCGTGCGCAAGGGCATCGGCCAGGTCGTTTCGCTCGTACAGGACCTGGGCGAGGCCGACATGTGCCATGCCCAGATGGCTCGCCTGGCTACTCTCGCCAGCTGTGTCGAGCGCTTGCCGATAGGTTGCCAGGGCCGAATCCAGGCTGCCACGGGCCCGCTGCACCTCGCCCAGGTCGTAGCAGACGCGCATGGCAAGAAAGCCAGCGAAGAACTCCGCGCCGCCTGCTACCTCGCGCAGCACCTCCTTGGGCTCGCCTCCTGCGCGGCGGACCGCTTCCGCGGCCGTCCGCCGCTCGGCGAGCACCTCGGCGAGGCCGTGCTCGGCCGGTCCCAGTCGGCCTTGGAGCCAGTCCGTCACCGCCTGGCTCCAGCGTACGAAGGAGCCCATCAGCCAGTCGTCCTTGCCTAGCCGGGCCAGCGCCTGCTTGTTGTAGTCGGCCGCTAGGGCGACATCGCCGCGAAGCCGCGCGAGAGAGGCACGCAGGAACGCGATTCCCGCGGGGACATTGGCCAGCACGCTCACCGGCTGCCTGGCGGGGTATGCATACGGCTCTTCGCCGCAGGCCGCAAAGGCGCCCTCGGCGTCATCGAGCAAGGCCTCGAGCGCTTCCAGCTGGAATCCCTGGGCGGCGCCGTACGCCTGGGCCAGGCACAGGCGCGGACGGTCGCGTACCGCCTTCGCCGGCAATGCCGACAGCCAGCGGCGCAGGGTCGCGCCCTCACTGCGGCCCAGCAACGTTTCGACATGCCGCTCAACCAGCTGTGCCGCCCAGCCTGTGTCTCCGGCCGCCAGCGTGTGGCGCACCGCGTCGTCGGTCAGGTCATGCTCGTCGTACCAGGCGGCTGCGGACCGGTGAAGCGCCTGTACCCGGGTAGGCTGCTCAGCCTGGAGGCGGACGCGCAGCAGATCGGCGAACAGGTGGTGATAGCGCCACCAGCCGCGCACCTCATCCAGCGGCACCAGGAACAGGCCCGCCCTCTCAATGTCCTGCAGCATTACCCGGCCGCCCGCCCGACCGGTGACCGCATCACACAGCTCCCCCGACAGCCGCTCCAGCACCGAAGTCTCGAGCAGAAATGCGCGCACCTGGCTGGGCTGGCAGTCAAGGACCTCATCGGTCAGATAATCCAGCACGAATCGGTGGCTGCCGCTGAACGCGGCAACGAACCCGGCCGGGTCCGCGTGTCCGCGCAGCGACAGTGCGGCCAGCCGTAGTCCTGCCGCCCACCCTTCCGTACCGGCCGTCAGCTCCGCCACTGCCTCGGCTGGCAAGACCGGGCTCATTGTCTCAACCAGAAGGGCCGCCGCTTCGTCGGCGGTGAAGCGCAGGTCGGTGGAGCGCAACTCGGCTAGCTGGCTGCGGGCTCGCAGCCGCGCCAGCGGCAGCGGCGGGTCAGCTCGGCTGGACATCACCACACGCAGGCCCAGCGGCAGGTTTTCCAGCAGGAACGCCACCGACTCGTGCACTGGCCCGGAATCGATCAAGTGGTAGTCATCCAGGACCAGCACCACCTCATCCGCGCCGGGATCGACCGCCAGCTCATTGACCAGGGCCGTCACCACCACCTCAAACGAAGGAGGAGGCGGCGGACCAAGCAGCGGGCCTATCCGCCCGGCCAGCCCCGGCCAGACCCGGTCCAGCGCGGCCACCACATAGCGCCAGAACCGCACTGGGTCGCTGTCGCCACCATCCAGGCTCAGCCACGCCACTGACTGCCCGCTATCGCGGGCCCAGTCGGCCAGTAGCGCCGTCTTGCCGGACCCCGCTGGAGCGCACACCAGCACGCGGCCGCTGGCCAGCCCCTTGCCCAGCGCCAGCACCAGACGCCGACGCGGTGCAAAGCCCGGCTGCGGCAATGGCACATGCAGCTTGATCGTCAGCAGGACATCCTGCCCGGACATCGCAATAACCGGCGAATCGGGCACAGGCGGATCACCTGTCAGCGGCGTACCACGTAGGCCAGCCGACTCATCGCGCAAAGGCATACCGCCGTCCGTCATCTGGTATCTCCACGCGGCCAGTTCGCGGCTCACGTCTCTGAACCATCACCAGGCCACCCGCGCCACCAGCAGGCTACCGCTCACCAGGACCAAGCACCTTTCACAGGCTACGCGGGACAGGGCGCCCGGCCATCACGGCCCGGATGGGCGAACTCGCCACCCCAAGATTCCACTCGCATGCCACCTTCGGGTGACGACCAACCCCCGAGGCCGCTCTTACCGTCCAGGTATGCAGGAAACACGACCGGCAGTAAGGACAGGAACGGCTGGCCGCACCGCTCGTGCACGACAAGAAAGCCCCGGGTCCTTGCCGTGGGAGCGATCCGGACCGCCGGACCTGGCATGCTCTGGCGCCCCGGCCAGGAGCTGCCTGGAGCGGGATTGAGCACCTCCGGTGGCCCTGCCCGGTATGAGATCCGTGTGGCGGGAGTCCTGGACCGCCGGTGGGCTGCCTGGTTCAACGACCTTCAGATCAGCAGCCAGGGCGACGAGACGGTCATCAGCGGCATGGTCGATGACCAGCCAGCGCTGCACGGGCTGCTGACCAAGGTCCGCGATCTAGGACTATGCCTAATCTCCGTCCGCCGGCTGGACGTCGGCCATGTCGAAACGCCTCACGATGATGCGACCTAACCTCCGACGCGAGGGAGTCCGGTGAGCCACGGTTATTCGAAGCGACGACACGCAATGGTTGGAGGATTGACATGAGCGAGCGCTCCGGCACCGACGGCGGTCAGGCCGAAAACGAGGTGACCGGGCTAACGGTGGCAGTCGAGGAGAAAATCGCAGTCGGACCGGATCTGGTGTGGGACCTGGTCTCAGACGTGACCCAGACGGGCAAGTGGAGCCGGCAATGCATTCGGGCGGCCTGGCTCGGTGATGTCAGCCGGCCGCAGCCCGGTGCCGTGTTCGTCGGCCACAACCAGTTTCCGGATGGCTTTGAGTACGAGGTGACGTGCGTGGTTACCGAGGCGGACCGGCCCCGCTCGTTCGCGTGGGTGGTCCTGGATAACAGTGGTGACCCCGCTTGGCCGTCCTCGTCATGGCGCTACCGGATCGATCCGCTCCCCGGTGGCGGAAGCCTGGTGAAACAGCGCTTCACCCACGGGCCTGGCGCCAGCTATCTACGGGCGGTCGCCGCCAAGGCACCGGGCCGGGCCGCCGAGATCATCGCGGGCAGGTTGGACCAACTACGGGCCGACATGAGCGCCACCCTGCGTGCGATGAAGACCGCCACGGAGTCCTGACTGGTGGTTGATGAGATGACCGTATGGCCGTGCGGGTCAGTCGGTGCGCAGGTTGGTCGTGGTGCGCGACGGTGGGGGAAGGGAGCGTGTGATGTGGTCGGACCGTGCTGGCGTGCGCGAGGACGTGCAGGCCATGACGCTGGGCCGGGATCCGGGTGAGGTGCCGTCGGCGCGACGGTTCGTACGTGCGGTGCTGGCCGGGCATCGGGCGGCTGGTGATGCGGAGCTGCTGGCCAGCGAGCTGGTCACTAATGCGGTGGTGCATGCTGATGGCGCCGGGCGCGTGACGGTGCGGGTAGTGGCATCGGAGACGGGGGTTCATGTGGAGGTTGCCGATGATGGCCGGTCAGGCATGCCGTGCTGGCGTGAGCCGGAGGCTGGTGAGGAAGGTGGCCGGGGGTTCCAGCTGGTGGACGCGATCGCTACTCGGTGGGGGTTGCTGCGTGATCCGGCGGGGACGTGCTGCTGGTTCGACCTTGATGACAGCCAGGCACTGTGAAGCACCCTGATCTGCTGCCATCCGGAGGCCGCTAGCGCGATAAGTGGATGCTGTCCACTAATGTTGTTATCCTCTGGTGGTGACGACCGAACAGGCGCCAGGTGCGACGACTGGGACGAGACGGCGGCGCCCGCGCGGTGCCGTCCGCGCCGGTCTGATCGTCGCCGGGCTCGAATTGGCACGCACTGGTGGTCCGGACGCGGTCGTGCTCCGGGAAGCGACCAGGATGGTGGGCGTGGCGCCCAATGCCGCCTACCGCCACTTCACCGACCGTGACGAACTGCTCGCGGCTGTCTGCACGGCAGCCATGGGCGAGCTCGCCGACCGGATGGCGACTGGCGTCGCCCACGTGCCAGGCAGGCACGGCGATCCCGCCGCGGCTCTGAACCGGCTGAATGCCATCGGCATGGCCTACCTGGAGTTCGCCCACCACGAACCGGGCCTGTTCGCAGCCGCCTTTGCCGTGCCGCACCAGCACGCCTACGATGCTTCGATCAGCAGGACGGGGCAGGCGCCTCTTCCTCTGGACCAGCTCCGCGCGGCGCTCGACGAGCTAGTCGACGCCGGTGTGCTTGACCCGCGGCGCCGCGGCGGCATTGAATACCCCGTCTGGTCTACGGTGCACGGACTGGCCGTGCTGACCAAGCAAGGGCCGCTGCGCGACGTCCCCAGCACCACCCGCCAGCGCCTCGAAGAACTCATCCTCACCTTCATCGGCGAAGGCCTGACGTGAGCCGACACGAAGGCTCACGGCCGCCACTGTCGTCGCAGAGAGCCCGGCCGGCGCAGGGCCCGGTGACCTGGCGGTCAGTTGTCGTTGGCCCGGGTGAACGCCGCGGTGTGATCGCGGGCGAAGTCGGCGATGCTGCCGATCCGCGCCGAGGCCATGTTCAGTGAGAACGTGCCCCCGCGGGCCAGCGCCTCGGCTACTAAGGAGCTCCTCACGTTTCCCGCCGCTCCGAACTCGGTGATGCGCACGGTTTCAGCTCCCTGGATTGGCCGGGCGAGGCGACCGGAGTCGGGACATGTCCTGTTGACGTTCTGGAAGCCTTCCCTGCCGCCCGGTTGATGGTGATGCGCTCCAGGACCCAGAGCCCGAGGGTCCCGGCCGAGAAGGCTGCGCCCAAGACACACACGCCGGTCCAGCCGCTGCGCACCCAAGCCACCGCGGTCAGCGCAGAGCCCACCGCGCCGCCGGCGAAAAAGGAGGTCATGAAGGCGGAATTGATCCGGTTGCGAGCCGCAGGCCGGAGTGCGTAGACGACGTTCTGGTTGCTATTGAGCACGGCCTTATGCGCCAGGTCCAGCGCAATCACGCCGACGAGCAGCCAGGCCAGCGAGCGTGCCCCGGCGGCGATCGCCAGCCAGGATGCCGACAGCAAGACCGTCCCGGCGCCAGTCACGATCTGTACGTGGCCGCGGTCGGCCAGCCGCCCCGCTACCGAGGCGGTCAGCGCACCCGCAGCACCGACGAGGCCGAACAAGCCGATAGCCGACCCCGACCAGCCGTACGGCGGCCGCACCAGCAGGAAGGTCAGCGCCGTCCACAGCACGTTGAGCGAAGCCATGCTCAAGGCGGCGATCCCCGCCCGCCACCGCAGCAGCGGATCGTACCGGAACAACGCCACCGTCGAGCGCAACAGCCTGGGGTAGGACAAGCGTCCTCCGTCGCCGGCGAGCTGGGGCAGGAAGACACGCAGCAGCACGGCCATCAGTGCCATCAGGACCGCGTTCACCCAGTAGACCGTTCGCCAGCCTCCCAGCTGCGACAATGCTCCGGACGCGGTGCGCGCCAGCAACGCGCCGAGCAACAGCCCGGTCATCACTGTGCCGACCACCCGGCCGCGCTCGGCCGGGGCCGCCAGCGTGACCGCGAACGGCACCAAGACCTGCGCTCCCACCGAGGTCAGCGCGGTCAGGGCCGTACTGGCCAAGAGCACCGTGCCGTTGGCTGCGGTGGCCGACACCAGCAGAAACACCGCGGTAGCTGCGTAGAGCGACACGGCAAGCCCCCGCCGCTCTACCAGGTCACCGAGCGGCACCAGCAGGATGAGTCCTAGTGCGTATCCGCCCTGCGCGGCCGTCACCGTCAGAGCCGCCAGCGAGGGGCCAAGCCTCAGTTCCCGGCCGATCAGGTCAAGCAGCGGCTGCGCGAAGTAGTTGCCCGCGACGGCCAGCCCGGTCGCCACCGACATCAGCAGAAGCAACCCGCGCGACATGCCGCGGTCCGGATGAAGTCTCGTCGCCGTCATGCACCCAGCCTCGGCGATGGACGATCAATGAGTCCAACACATGTTTGTCATCGAAACGATCGTGTATCACGATTGATCAATGGAGTTTCAGCAGATGCGTTACGTCGTCGCCGTCGCGGAGACGAGCAACTTCACCCGCGCTGCCGAGCAGTGCCTGGTCGTCCAGTCCGCACTGAGTCACCAGATCGCCCGGCTGGAACATGAGCTGGGCGCCAAGCTTTTCGAGCGCACCAGCCGCCGCGTCCGGCTGACCCCGGCCGGCGAGGCGTTTCTCCCCGCAGCCCGCCAGGCCCTCGACGCCGCTGAGCGGGCCCGCGCCGAGGTGGCGTTCGCTGCCGGCGAGATCCGCGGTCGGCTCGCTATCGGCGCCATCTCCACCGTCGCCGCGGTCGATCTCCCAGCTGTACTGAAACAATTTCACTTGCGCCATCGGGAAGTACGGATCAGCCTCCGCACGAGCCCCAGCGAGGAGCTGATCGAACGGGTGCGGCAAGGCACTTTGGACGCCGCCTTCCTGGGGCTTCCACTAGGCGTACGACCCCAGGGCGTCCGCAGCCGCGAACTGGCGCGCGGTGACGTCGTAGCCGTGGTGGCGCCCGACCACCCGCTGGCCGACAAAGAACACGTGGACGTGCGCCAGCTGGCGCACGAAACTTTCGTCGACTTCCCCGCGGACACGGCCGGGCGGGCCCATTCGGACGCGGCCTTCACAGCGGCCGGTGTGCGGCGTGAGGTCGCCTTCGAAGTAACGACCGCTGACTTCATGGCCCGCTTGATCCGGCAGGGCCTGGGGATCGGGATCCTCCCCGCCGGCTTCGTGTCTGAGCTCCCCGACCTGCCCGTCGTCCGGCTTCGCGACGCCCCGGCCCGCACAGAGCACCTCATCTGGAGTCGCTTGCAGCCCTCCCCAGCCGCCGTGGCCTTCTTGTCCGCGCTGGGTATCTCGGTATCCCGACTGAAGGGTGATGTGGAGCCGGCCGATGCTGGCGAGTGAGCACTGCAGCGGCCTCGTCTGTGGCGGGACGGCGGTTAGCGGACCGCAGGACGTTGAGGCAGCGGTGGTGGCGATGCTCTCCACGATTTCGAGGCAGCGAACCTTCCTCCCATAGAAAGCGAACCCTCTTGCCCCGGCTTTTCGGTAGCGAGGCACAAGCTGGCGTTGCCGTGCCGCCAGCTGCATGGGACTACGCGGCAGCCGGCCCCGCAGCTGCCAGAGGCCGGACAGCTGCGGGACCGGGAACCGGTAGGCCTGGCTAGCGTCGCCGGTGATGGGCGAGAGCGTCTGCTCAGCCGTGAGGTGGCCGGTGGGCATTCTGCACCTGCCGAACTCCACTACTCTCGATCGTCGGCCGTCTTCGCGTGGCATGCCAGGCTTCATCTCCTGGCGTACCCCTGGCCTCCTGACCTGGCCGGTCACGAGGCACCGGGCGAGCCCGGCCCTCTCATGGGCGGGGGGTTTCGTCCGGCTGGCTAGCGATACTGAGCATCGCCAACGGTGGTGACGCGCCCGTTTTCGAGGTCGTACACGTAGCCGGAGACGCTCATCTTCGGCGGAAGAAGGGGTGAGGCTAGCAGGCGTTCGACGTCGGCTGAGACGGAGATGTGCGGGTCGCCGACGACCGAGGCTTCAAGTGACGCCTCGTCCACGCCAGTGGCGTCTGAGGCCTCGCGCCGGAAGTCCGGGTCGGCGAGGAAGCCGGTCCCGCATTGCGTGTGCTGAATGACCGCGACTTCGAATCCCTCCTCGCCGGTGAACTGCCCGCCGGACAGCTTCTGGCCGAGGAAGGCAAGGAAGGCGATGTCCTCGATGACAGGCTGGGTGACGCGTCCCCCCGCGTTGCGCAGGACGGGAGCGTCGCCGAGCTTGAGCCCGAGGATGAGGGCGGGGTCGACCCGGTGGTCGAGGCAGGTGACGACGATCACTTTCGCAGCGGGCAGGCCGAGCGGCACGGGCGTGTAACTACGCGCGAAACGCTCGTTGTTCTCGAGCAGCGGGGTCATCCTGCTGGTCATGACGGTTCCTCCTGCAATTAGTGGACATCGTCCACTATATCGGTACGCTCGTGGACACTGTCCACTAGATTATCCGAGTGGGCCGGTGGCGGGGAGCCCGGCCCTGCCGCCTGGGCTCGTTGGGAAACGTTACGGATTCTGGCCGCGGTGAGGCATCACCAAAAAGTGCCAGCCGGGTGGAATGTCGCTGGCAGGCGATCCCTCACCCGAAGGTGCTACCGGCCCGGCTGGGCTACTGGAAGGACCGCAGTCCGATAGCTTCTATTTCTCTGTCGATCGTAATCGGATTTCTATGCTTCGAGTTTGCAATTAATGCGGGAGAGTGACTTGATCTCTGGCCAGAATGGCGCGGCGATATTGTGCCCCCGCTGGGACGCACGTGCCAATTCCCGGCAAGCCTTTAGGCGCCAGCGGCCGGCCTTCTCCCAGCTGCCTGCACGCTAGCCGGATGCCGTCGCCGCCGTGGGAATACCAGGTAGGGGTTCAGCTCGAGGTCCGCTTGTCCCAGCGGCGCAGCGCCCGGCGGAGTGACCGGGGATCGGCGTATCCTAGCTCATAGGCCAGATGGGAGGCATTTGGTGCTCCGTTCTGGAAGGCCCGCTGAGCGCGGAACCGGCGTGCGGCTTCGAGCTCAGCGCGCCAGGAGGTGCCGTGTTCGGCTAGCTTGCGCTGCAGGGACCGAGTGCTGATTGCAAGGCGGCGGGAGAATGCTTCCAGAGATGGTGCGCTGTCTCCGATTGCCTCGGCGAGCGTCTGCCGGAAGAAGTCCAGCCAGACTGCTGGCACTGGCCTGGGCAGGGTGGCGGCGTAGCGCCGCAGGATTCGGGCCAGTCGCGGGTCTGCGCCGGGCATCGGCATGTCCAGGTCCTTTTCCCGCAGCGTGAAGGTGGGCGCGGGAGCACCGAACTCGATCCGGCGGGTGCCGAACGTCTCAACAAAGGCCTGGTATGAGCGCGGCGCCGGCTGGGTGAACGTGATATTCGCCGGGACTACCGGGCGTCCGGCCGCTGCCGCGACGCGGGCGCAGAACCCTGCGATAGAGAACTGGGTCCATAGTTCTTCACCCCGGCCACCGGGCAGGGCGTGCCGGTATGAGTAGGTGATGTCACCTCTTGCGAGTGTTTCCGGCCGGAGCGAGCAGTTGGTGGAAACTAGGTGGAAGAAACTGCCGCTGACCTCCAGGGCCTCCCTGATCGTGGCTGCCGTTGTGAACAGGTAGTCATACAGATCGAGGTCGCCCACCCGGTGATGGCTCACCGCAGCCAGCCCGGCGTAGGGGTCTTGCAGCGCGTGTTCGGCAAGCTCCCACAGGCGGACGTGATGACCGGATGCGATCATCGCGTGATCAATGCCCAGCAACCAGGCTGGCAGTCTGGCTTCACGGGCAAGCACGCGGGCATCCGCACCTCGCGCCGCCGCCATGCCAAGCACGAGCCGTGACATTTCTACGGAGTCATGGATGGCTAGCGCCTCGCCCGCGAAATTCACCGGAGGTCGGCCGTCCTGGTCAGCGTCTGACACCGGCACCTCCTCATCCAGGGGACTCGTGCCGGATCCAGGGTCGGCGGACGTGAATCCGCTGCACCGCCTGTCGTCTCTCGGCCAACCACCCCATCCGTGTGACTCGATGGGAGCGACCCGGTCCTCCCGGCCCGGCACTTCCTGAGAAGGATAAGGGTCCCGGCCTCCATGGGACGTCACCCAAAAGTGGCCGCCCGGTGGATTGTCGCTGCGCGGTGCCCGGTCACCCGAAGGTGCTACTCGGCAGCCTGGGGTGCCGGGGGATCAGGCTGAGTTGACGGGACCGCCGCGGCCTCCGGGCGGTTGGTCGTGCCGGCGGTTGTCCTAAGAGGCGGGGTCCGCGCAGTCTAGTTGGTGGACAGCATCCACCAATGTCATTAGTATGTGGACAGTGTTCACTAGTGGCTTAGGAGTGCGGACGATGAGCAGGAGCATGGCGGCACGTTCGACCGAGCCGGGGCCCGCCCTTGTGACGGCGGCTGAGTGGTTCGCCGCCGGCCGGCGGATCTGGTATGACCCGGCATCCGGGCGGGTGGTGACCAAAGACGAAGCCGCCGCGGCTCCGGCCGCGCTGCAGGTCTTCGAGCGCGTGGCGTCCGCGGAGCGGGGGGCCGACGCGGTGTGGGTGACGATGCTGCCCGGGTTCCCGGACGGCTCCTTCGGCTGGGCGCAGGTGGACCGGATGCTGGCCCGCCTGCGCCCCAGGCTGTACGCAGAGCCTGTCGGGCAGGGTGACTCGGACAAGCCGCGGCGCTACCCGTACTCAACTATCGAGCGCGCGGACCTTGTCGAGGCGCTGTGGCGGCATCACGGCGTGCGGGCCACCGTAGTGGTCACCTTCGACTACAGCTCGCTCGCCCTGCTGGAGCTCTTGCGCCGCCAGCTGGAGCGGACCGCTTCCGGTGATACGGCCGCGCCGCTGATCACGGCTGCTTTCATGATCAACGGCGGCTTGTTCGCTGACTCCCACACCCACCCGTGGCAGGGTACGCCCCTGCTGCGCTCGCCCCTGGGCGCCCTCGGCACGCGGCAGTGGCAGAAATCACCGCGCGTGTTTGCCCGGTCTATCGAGCGAGCGCGCGTGTACTCACGCGACTACCACCCAGCCCCAGCTGAGCTCACTGAGATGTGGTCAGCGATTACCCGTCGGGATGGAGCGGCCTTCGCGCACAACGCCGCCGGATTCGTCCGCGAGCACCGACACCATTCCCAGCGCTGGGATCTCGCTGCGATCGCGGAAGAACTTGACGGCGCCGTCGCGCTCTACGTAGGCGGCAGCGAACAAGATCCCTACGAGCACCGGCAGATCTCCGCCACCCGACAGCGCGTGCCCCAGGCCGAAATCTTGACTTTCCCCGGCGGCCACCTCACCACCAGCGAGCATCCCGACCTCCTCGCTGCCGCTATTCACGACATAGCCACCCGCCACGGCGTAGGCGCCCCGTGATCAACCGCTGACACCCAGGCGGCACCCAGGCGCAGCGGCAGCGAGCCCGCTGGCCACAGTCAGATCTCATCCCTTAGCCAAGGCGGTGCAAGGTAATGCCAAACGATCAAGATGCGCTACGTGCCCAGGGCGGGAAGCTGGCCGCCAGGTCGGCCGCGGCCGATGACGGGCCCGGCTGGTTCGAGCTGCTCTACCAGGCGGCGGCACGAGGCGAGATCGCCATCCCCTGGGCCAGTTTCGTACCCAATCCGCACCTCGTGCGGTGGGGCACGGCCTGCTCGCTGCGCGGCACCGGCCGTACCGCCCTGGTTGTCGGCTGCGGCTTCGGCGACGACGCCGAGTTCGTTGCGAGCCTCGGCTTCAATGTTGTCGCCTTCGACATCTCGCCTACTGCGATCGACGGCGCACGCCGCCGCTTCCCAGGGTCCAGCGTCAACTACACCCAAGGCGACCTGCTGAATCCGCTCGATTCATGGCTTGAGGCCTTCGACCTCGTCGTGGAGGTCTACACCATCCAGCCCCTTTACGGCGCCGCTCGGTCCAGCGCACTGTGCATGCTCTCGCGCCTCGTCGCGCCAGGCGGCACTCTTCTGATCATCGCCCACGCGACCGAGGAAACCGCCCCTGAACGCGACCCAGCCGGCATCCCGTGGCCCCTTACCCGTGCCGAAGTCGACTCCGCCGGCGGTCTCCTACACCCGGTCAAGATTGAGCTCGTCCGCAACGACGAAACCCCGCCCACCCTGTACTGGCGCGCCGAATTCAACCGCTTGCCTGCGTGACGATGAGGAGGCATTCCCCCATGATCGGGGCGCGGCGGCCTGACTCTGGATCACCGGGGAAACGAGGTGCGGGCAGGCTCAGGTATGTGAGGTCAAGTTTTCCGGTGCCGGGCTGTCGATTTCGCGGCTCGCCGTTCGTCTTACTGCGTGACTGTCGGGTAGTGACGAGGAGGATGCGATGCAGTACATCATGCTGATTTACCAAGGTGATGCGCTGGAGCGGCAGGCCGCGCTGCCGGAGGAGGAGCAGAAGCAGGTCTGGGTCGACTACCAGGGGGTCAACCGGACGCCGGGTGTCACTTCTGTGCCGCCGCTGGGCCTGCCCGAGAACGCGACGACGGTGCGGGTTGAGGGCGGCAAGACCCTGACGACGGACGGGCCGTTCGTCGGTATGAAGGAGGCTGTGGGCGGCGTGTTCGTCCTGGAGGCCGACAACCTTGACGCGGCGATCGAGGTGGCTGCCCGGGTGCCGGCGGCGCGTTATGGCGGTGCGGTCGAGATCCGCCCATCGGAGGTGTATTGGTAGCGGCGGTCGAGCGGGTCTTCCGTGAGGAGTGGGGTCGTGTCCTGGCGGCCCTGATCGGCTTCCTCGGTGACTTCGACCTCGCCGAGGAAGCCGCGCAGGAGGCGTTCGCGAGGGCCGCCAGCCGGTGGCCGCGCGACGGTGTCCCCAGTAACCCGCGCGCCTGGCTGATCTCGACGGCCCGGAACCGGGCCACGGACCGCATTCGCCGTGACCGGGCCCTCACGGCCAGGTACGGACTGCTCGTCGCAGGACATCACGCTGAGGTGGCGATGAAGCCCATGACGTTTCCGGACGAGCGCCTGGAGCTCATCTTCACCTGCTGTCACCCGGCGCTCGCGGTCGAGGCGCAGGTCGCGCTCACTCTGCGCACCCTTGGCGGGCTCGCGACCGATGAGATCGCCCGGGCCTTCCTGGTACCCGAGCGCACGATGGCGCAGCGGCTGGTGCGGGCCAAGCGGAAGATCAAGGCCGCGGCGATCCCGTTCCGCGTGCCGCCGGCTCACCTGCTGGCTGAGCGTCTCGACTCCGTTCTCGCCGTTGTCTACCTGATCTTCAACGAGGGTTACGGGGGCCGGGACGAGCTGGCGGCGGAGGCGATCTGGCTGGGGCGCGCGCTGGCCGAACTGCTGCCGGGCGAGCCCGAGGTTCACGGGCTGCTGGCGATGATGCTCCTGCACGACTCCCGCCGTGAGGCGCGGTTCAGCGACGGGGAGCTCGTGCTGCTCGGCGATCAGGACCGGTCACGCTGGAATACCGGGCAGGTCACCGCGGGGCGCGCGGAGCTCGACCGGGCGCTGGCCGCGGGCGGGCGCGGGCCCTATGTGCTGCAGGCCGCCATCGCCTCGCTGCACGCCGAGGCGCCGTGCGACTGGGCGCAGATCGCGGCCCTGTACGGCGAGCTCGGCCGCGTGACTGGCTCGCCCGTCGTGGAGCTCAACCGGGCCATCGCCATCGCCGAGACCGACGGGCCCGAGGCCGGCCTGCGCATCGTCGACCAGCTCGGCCTCGACGACTTCCGCTACCTGCACTCGACCAGGGCCGAGCTCCTGCGGCGCCTCGGGCGCACCGACGAGGCACGTGATGCCTACCGGCGCGCCAGGCAACTCACCGACAACGGCCCCGAAAGGCGCTTCCTCGAACGCCGGCTAACAGAACTCGCAGGCACATCCGGGACGGCTTGACACGACTTCAGATTCCGCATGATGGTGCTGGTTCGTCTGTTCTACGACTTCCTAATGCTGGTGTCGGAGTACCTCGCCCGCCGGGCGTCGGTCAACCGGGCCTGGGGTCCGCTGTTCCTGTCGCCATCATGGCGCAACCATTCCCAGCTGGAGGTGGTCCGCCGAATCGCCATTGCCGCCGACGTCGAGCGGATCTCCACGCACCACCCGGCACCTGTGCCTGACGGACTTTGCCGAGACTGGCTGGGAAACCCACGGGATCGCAGCCTTCGCCGGGCACTGGAACACTGACTCCACACTGCAGTACATCCACCTGTCCGACCGGGAACTCACCGACAAGCTCAGCCGGCGGATGGAGCACAGACACGCCCGGCGCATCCAGGCCCTGGCCGCCCACGACGGTCCGGAGGTGGCCGGGTGACGTCCTTCGCAGCCAATCGCGACTTGCCGCAGCCCCGGTCCGGCCCTTGGCAGTAGCCCGACTGATACGACAAGGCGCCCGTGCTCCGGGCGGCAGAGAAGGACGCCATCATCGATCCTGGGTCCGTCAACCTGCGCCGACTGGCCCTGCACGCCCCCACCGCCTGCGGAAGCAGGAGATCCGGCGCCTGCTGTGCCCGCTCGAGGCCGTGCGCCCGTATCGGCCGCGACAATGACCAATTGCTGCCGATGGTCGCTCGCCAGCTGTTTCTCCTCAACCGCAGCCCTCATCTGGCGGTGCCGAACACGGAACTGTTCGAGCAGGTCCGCCGCGAGCGACTGCTGTCCGCCGCGGGGCAGCGCGAAGCTGATGCGGGCAGGCCTGAACCTCCAGGAAGACGAGGCCGGTCCGCGACCTTCTACCCTCTCGAGCTGGTCCGCACCATCACGCTGGCCTGTTTTCCGGCCAGCGCAGCGACGAGATCGCCCGGCTGAGAGTGGGATGCACCCGTTGGCAGCACGACGGCACCGCCATCACGGGCGACTTGGACCAGGTCTTGTGCCCGCCACGCGGTCTGCCTGCTGGACGTCCCGGCCACGGAAGATCTCCGCCTCCTACATCAAGAACACGGTCATCCCGCTGCTCTGCCGCAAGGCCCGGGGTCCCCGCTGCGGACGTCCGCGGGAACATCACCAGCCACAGGACCCGGTCCGCGATCGCCAGCACCGGGCCCCGCGCTGTGTCATTTATTGCAGCCCGGCGCATCGACCGGCGGGTGCTACCAGGCTACCGGACCGTCCTTGTCGAAGAATGTCCCCGAGGGCGCGTCGTTGGGGAGGGTGGCGGCCCTGACTATGACCTCGGCGGCCTGGTCTGCGGTCAGCGGAGCCTGCTCCCGACTGATGGGCGTGAGATCGGTCTGGACGAAGCCGGGACACACCGAGGTGACCTTGATGGTGGTGTCCGCCAGGCTCTTGCTCAGGCCGATGGTGATGCTGTTCAGGGCGGCCTTCGAACTCTGGTAAGCCGGCACCGCCAGCTGGTAGTACGGCGAGCCCGGGTTGCTCTGATCGGTCAGCGATCCCACAGTGGAGGAGACGTTCACGATTCGCCCGGCCGGGCTGTTGCGCAGCAGCGGCAGGAATGCCTCGATCACCGAAACCGGGCCAGCCACGTTGGTCTGAAACGTCGCCTGGAACACCGCAGGGTCAGCGAATTCGTGCTGGCTAGTATCGGTGGCCTCGGGCAGGATGCCGGCGTTGTTGACCAGAATGTCGAGTCGGCCGTGCCGATGGCGGACCTGCCCAGCGGCCTCCGCCGCGCTTGATGGTGAGGTGACGTCGAGCACCAGCCATTCGGCATCTAGGCCCTCGGCGCGGAGTTGCCTGGCAGCGTCGTGTGCACGTGCCTGGTCGCGGCCGGCGATGATCGCTGTGCTGCCGGCCTGAGCCAGCGCACGGGCGGACGCGAAGCCCAGGCCCCGGTTACCACCAGTGATGAGCGCAACGCTGGACATGTGCTAACTCTCCTTGTTGTTGACGGCGCAGGCCTCTCCGGGACATGTTCCGGGCGGGGGCCGTGATGGCTGCCCTGCCGGGGTAGACGATCACGGCCGGCAAGACGTGAGATGAGAATCAGAGCCGCCGGAATCATGCTGGACACGCATGGCGGGTCGCACCAGGGCGGATCCCAGATACCTGGCGTCCCGATCCAGGCCAGGGACCAGGCGGCGGCGAGCGCACCGGCCGGTATCGGACGAGCGGTGACCAGCCAGTCATGGACGCCAACGGGCGCAGCCACATCTCCATTGAGGACGCGGCCGTCGCCTTGATCGACGAGGCGGAGCTGCCGCGCTTCGTCCAGCGCCGCTTCACGATCGGCTACTGATCGAGTTCAGGCCCGGCCGCCGAAGCGCACCGTTGGCGGGCCTTCTCGCTCCTCGCCGTGGCGTACCTGATGACGGCGGTCGATCTGACGATCGTCAATGTCACGCTGCCGACGATCGGCCGCAAGCTTCACTTTCCCGAGTCAGACCTGCAGTGGGTCGTGACCGCCTACGCGCTGACCTTCGGCGGGTTCTTGCTGCTGGGCGGCAGAGCGGCCGATCTGCTGGGGCGCCGGGGCAGCGGCGGCTCAGCCGCGGCCCGCGCCATCCGCGCGTCGACTCTCGTGCCGACGTCTGCGCCGATCAGCAGTGTCTCGGCGCCCGCGGGTTGGTAGCCCGCCGCCAGGAACGCCCGCATGCTGGCCACGTTGCCGGGCGCTATCTGCGCCCACAGCGGCGCCCCGTCGGGGACCAGGTGCCGCGCCGCCAGCGCCAGCCGGCGGCCCAGGCCGCGGCCCTGCCGGTCCTGGTCCACTTCCACCGCGACCTCCCACCGGCCGCCGACCCCGCGGCCCAGCATCACGATGCCGCCGTCGGCCTGCCAGGCCCGCACCTCATCGCGGTAGCGGTGGGCCCGCGCCAGCCGCGGATGCAGCGACCCGCCTGACGCGCCGCCCGCCCCTTTGGACAATGGCTCCAGGTCGATGTCCGGGTCGCGCGGCCGTGCCGGCGCCACGGTCAGTGCGTCAGTGCTCTGCGCCCGGCGTCCCGTCCGTGCGCATAGCGCCTCCAGGAACCTCGGCGTCAGCGGCGCGGACAGCTCGCCGGGCGGCAGCAGGCCCGCCACCCAGACCGGGTCGGCATCGATGAACACGACCGCGTGCGCGGTGAACGCGATGACGCCCGCGGCCCGTTGCGACCTCTGCGCGGGCAGGATCGTCACTCCGCCGTCCGGCGGTGGATAACGGCCCTCGGCAGCCTGGCCGAGGATGTCTCCCAGCGTCTGATCCATCCGCCGCCTACCCAGCCCGCCCTGGGCGTGCCCTCGTCCGGAAACTGAGGATGCCGGATAGGTCCGCCCTGTTCGGGTGTGCCGACTGCCACGGTGACGTGACGACCTTTGGGCCGGAAGTCGGCGATCCAGAGGGGAAGGATCTCCCCTTTGCCGCGGATTGTCGACCACCGTGAGCCCGGTACACGAAGTGCACGGAGCTGCAATACCTAGTCGGCACGCCGTCGAGCCTGCCTACGTCCCACCAGTAGGGGGCAATGTAAGCGTAGTCGCCGATCAAACCGGGCCTCAGTGGCCACTTCCAGCCGCGACCAGGCAGGGCTTGCCCAGGCCAGTTGCAGGAGTAACTCATCGTCGGCGAGGGCGAAGTGAGCGGGGGCGTCGGCCGGGTCAAGGTTGCTGATCGCGAGCATCGCGAGTCGGCTGATAGATGCCAGCTAGCCTGCCGCCTGGTCCGGCCGAGTGCGACGTCCGACAGGTGGATCAGCATCTCGGTCTCCTTCAACGATTCTGGGCAGCGGCAACCAGGTCCGGTGGCGGCTAGCGCGCCTAATCCTGGCCTGCTCAGGCGCTCGACCCGGTCATCGGCCAGCACTCCGCCATTTCCGGCTGCAAGTTTTGTTGCCGCCAGCAGTCCTGGAGAAGGACACGACGCGACAAGTGAGGTCCAGAAGACGCCAACTTTGGCGGGACCAGCGAGCCACGCTGGCCCCGCTGCAGCGGCTGGCGCCTCGGTGGGCCAGGCCCACAGGCCGCGCATTGGCCCGGACCGGGCATCGGCGAGGCGGGCGGCGGCCATGTAGGCGGCCGCGTTCCGCGGGTTGGGGCCGTCGGAGCAGGTGAGAACGAAGGATTGTCCGCGCCGGCATACCGGGCGTTCGGCGCCGCGAGGGCGCGTAGCAGTAGCGGCTGCCGATGGCGCCAGCGTCAACATGGCTCGCTGCTGCTGGCGGCCCCGGTCGAATGATCACGCCGGGATCACCGGAACCGGCCCGTCGCACTGGAGCAGTAGCTGGGTCCTCTCCGTCCGCGGCCCGGATTGACGTCGCCCGGGTCGCGCTGCAGGGTGGGACAATGATCATGCGAATCTGGCGGACCAACGTAGATGAGGCGAGGGCCGCCGAATACGAGCGCTTCGCCGTAGAGCAGTCGCTGCCGATGTTCCGCGCCCACCACGGGTTCGAAGGACACCTGTTCGGCCGCCAGGGTGCTGACTGCGTCGTCATCACACTCTGGGAGGACGACGCGGCCGCGGACGCCTTGGAAGCCTCGCCGCGCTACCGTGACACCGTCGCGCGGATCAATGCCGCCGGGTTCCTCACCGGTCAGTCCCAGGTCGACCGTTTTCAACTGCACGGCGACGCGGCACCATGATCCCCTAGACAAGCCGGGACACGTCTCCGGCTGCAGCCTCCAGCAAGCCAGGCATCATGTCTGACCAGCCCTGCGCTCGAGTTCAACGCCTTCGCCATGGCCGTCAATCTCCCCCTCCTTCTCCACGACGACGCCGACGCTTTCATTCCCGCCCGTGCGGCCTCACTGGCCCGCCTGCGGGAGCTGGCCGCCGACCCGGCTAATCTGCCCGAGGCCTGATCAGATAATTGTTTCACGCAATCGACTACACTGGCGGCATGCTTCCGCGTTCGTATGAGGGTCAGGTGTGTTCGGTCGCCCGGACGCTTGAGGTTGTGGGCGACCGGTGGACACTGCTGGTGGTTCGTGAGGCGCTGACCAAGACCCGGCGCTTTGAGGACTTCCGAACCCACCTCGGGATTGCGCACAACGTGTTGTCGGACCGTCTTGCGCGGCTCGTAGAGGCCGGGGTCCTCGAGCGGGAGCTGTATCAGACGCGGCCAGACCGGTATGAGTACCGGCTGACCCAGCAGGGACTGGCCCTGTGGCCTGTGGTGATGTCGCTGCTGATGTGGGGTGACAGGTATCGGAGTCCGGACGGGCCGCCGCTGCTGACGCGCCATCATGGTTGCGGTGGCCGGTTGACGCCCAATTTCACCTGCGACACCTGCGGGGAAACCCTGGGGCCGGTGGACGTGGAGTTGCTGCCCGGTCCTGGTGCGGCTAGCAACGCGTGACCGGCCGCACCGGGTGGCGCGGCCGGTCACGGGTGGGTTAATCGACCGGAGTGAGATGAAGTTCGGCCAGCCCGGCGTAGTAGGCGAACTTGAACGGGTTGAGCATCTGGTGGCGCTCGATGAGGCCGTCGAGGATCTGGCCTCTGAGCTCGGTGAGTTCGGCGTCGGCAGGGTGGCGGAGCAGCCCGGCGTCGGCGAGTCGCAGGGCGAGGGCGTGGTCGTTTCCGTGCAGGAGTTCGGTGAGGGCGTTGGCGAATGCCTGGGCGGTACCGCCGCCGAGCAGGTCGAGCGCGGCGGCCCACTCCTCCGGGGTGAAGATGTCAACACCGTCGCCGCGGGAGTGCCAGTAGCCCGTGTTCTGGCGGTGCACGCGCTGGATGAAGTTATCCCGGGTCGCCAGGAAGGGGGTGATGGCGGCGGGGTGCTCGCGGAGCACGGCGGGGAGATGGTTGCGTTGCAGGATCTCAGCCAGGGTGAGCCCGCCGGTGATGGCGCCCAGTACCATCTCGTGGAGATCCTCGAGGGCGGCCAGCAGCCCCGGGAACGCCTCGATGGTGAAGTTCAGCGTGAGCCCGGTGTGGCCGTGGACCAAGAGGGTCGGATTCAGGTCGATGACCAGCCGCATGGCCTCGAACAGCCCTTCGGCCGATCCCTCGCTGAAGAACGGGGCCCCGAGGTACGGCATGGACATGTCCCCGGTAAAGGTCACCCCCTTGCCGGGCAGGTGCACGATGAGGCCGTCGTGCGTCTCACCTCCGGGGATGGGCAGGAGCTCGATGTCGACGCCGCCGATCGTGAGCTTGTCGGGCTGGGCCACGAGCCGGTGCGGTTCGACGTGCGCCCGGTGGTCGTGGTCCTCGGGCATCAGGTAGGGGAAGGGCGGGGGGGCCGAGTGCTGCACGCGCAGCTCGTCGGGGAAGTTCGCCTGTGCGATCACCTCGGCACCGTCCCCGGTGAGCGCCGACAGCCCCCCTATGTGGTCCCAGTGGCCGTGGGTCAGTACGACGTGGGTGATCGGCAGGTCTGTGATCTTCCGCAGCTCGCGCAGCGCTTCCTCGACGTTGCCGGGCGTACTCGCCGCGTCCACGGCGATGATCCCGTCGCTGGTCAGCACGAATCCGAAGTCGCTGAAGTCATAGCCCTGAGCGACGTACACCCCAGGCGCGAGCTCCACCAAACGGGGCGGCCCGAAATGCAGCCCGTCCTGAGGGTTGCCCCAGTAATCAGTGAGCAGCCGGCCTGAGCGGCCGCGCGCCGCCTCCGCCTCCTCAGTACGGCCCAGCAGTTCGTAAGCGGGCGCCAGACCCGCGTACATGCCGCGCGTGAAGCCCGCCGGGAAACGGTCCTTTACGGCGAGGACGAACTCAAGGTCCTCGACCACCGTCTCCGCCCGCCCGCCACAGCCGGGGAGCCTCGCCAGTGACGTTCCGCGGAAGTAATGCGGAAGGCCGAGGTCGAGCTGGGCCGCGGCGTCGAGCTTCGCGACGGCCTCCTTGGTCTGGCCTTCGAGCAAGGACTGGAAGGTCCCGGCCAGGGTCAGTGGCAGCGCGTCGCCCTGCCGCTCTCCAGCCAGCTTGTCGAAGAAGGCGTATCCCTCCTCGAAGCGTCCGGCTCCGAGCAGCTGCCCCGCTAGGACGATCAGGGTCCGCATGGCGGCGTCCGGCCACGCGGCCGCCTCCATGAGCGCCTCGATCTCCAGATTCCGGGTTATGGACATGATGTTGCTCCGTTCAGTCGATGTTCACGTCAGTGGGGTGTTGACGAACTAGTTGTGGCTTGGCGAGTTCCGCGCTGCGGGGGCGGCTGTCGCGACGTCGCTCCATCACCCCTCCCTGGTCGATTGCTTCATGCAATTGACTATAGCCAGAGTGGCTTTCGTGAAGCAACCCAGGAACGCTCAGTGCCATGCAGCTCATAGCGTTCGTCACCGGGGCCAGCGCCGGTCGCGGTGCCTCGATCACTCGACCGCATGGACCGAGTCGTTGTCGGGCTGGCCGCACCGAGCGCAGCAGCGTCCGCAACCAGCCCGTTCGTCGGTATGGCGGAATCGGGCAGGCAGTGCCGCCACTGAAGATTGGCGGCGCTGCCAGCCCGACGGCTCACCCGCCTGCTGGGGAACGACGCTGACGGAGCCAGTCCTCGAACCGGAGCATGTCCGGGTAGAACTCGCGGAGCGCGGGAATGTCGGCTTGGTAGCCGTACTCGCCGATCCAGACGATCATCTTGCCTGGGTCACCCATTCGTTTCGTCAGCCCGGCCGGGATCGGGATGCGGAACACAGATCGCCTGCCGGTGACTCGCTTAATGGTCGCGATGATGCCCGGGATGGTGAGCTCGTCCCCGGCTAGCTCGAGGCTTGTGCCGATGAACCGTTCCGGGTCCGCCCAGGCGATCCCCGCGAAGATCCCGATGTCGCGTACCGCTACCATCTGCAACTTCCTGGCCGGCGAGACCGCGCAGACTGCTGATGATGCCTAGCCCTATCGCGCCCGGGAGCCCGGTGGCACCGAAGCCTTCCATGAACGAGGCCGGGCTAAGCACCGTCGCCGGCAGCCCAATCGACTTGATGTGCTGCTCGATCCGGAACTTGGTGTCGAAGTGGGGAACGCCGGAGTCCCGGTCGGCACCGCCGACCGAGGTGTAGATGAAGTGCTTCACCCCGGCGGCGAGCGCGGCGTCGGCGAACATGACGCCCTGCAACTCCTCCTTGGCGAGGCACTCCACCCTGCTGATCACGGGTGCGCCTCTGCGACCGGCACGGCCACATGTAGCTCTTCTAGCTACGGCACGGGTCGGGCCGATCGATCCACGCGCCTTGGGCAACTAGCCACGTCGCGGCGCCGAGTTCGCCTGGGCGAGGCATACCGAGGCACCGTGGGCCTTCGCTAGAGGACTAGCGCCCGGGCTCTGGTGGCAAGGCATCTCTAGCGAACGTAGCCGGAAGCCGGCCCGCATGCCGCACATGGTCCGTCTGCTAGCGGTTAGCGGCGAAGTACAAGATCAGGCCGGCGATGATGAGGCAAGCAGGGACACTAGCCCCGTGCCAACCCGCGTCGGCGGCGCGCCCAGGGCGCGCCGACTTGTACCGCCGAGCGGTCAGGCCAGTTGCGTGCCCTGTCCTCCATGCCCGCGGGGCTGTTCCGGCCTGATACAAGACGATCGTCCCGTTCATCCGTAGACGGAACCAGGGGAACATGATACGAAACATATGACGTATGTGGTTTCTCCTTTATGCGGCACTAGATGCCCAACCGGTCCGAACAGGCCGATCCGCTGCCCCCTCTCGCCGGGGGCGCTGGTCCAGGTTCCGTGTGCAACCTATGGCAGCCGTAGGCCGAAGAGACGCCCTAGAGGCGAGCGCGGCACGGCGGCATCCCTTCTGGGCGGGCTCTGGCCAGCTGGCGCTGGCTGGTGAGATAACTCGGCACATCGAGCAGACCTGCGCAATCGGCTTGACTACAGACTCCTTATTCGCCGACATCGCACCGTACCGGCAGCGCCTCGCTGGCACTGCACTCCGTCAGGACAGGCCGGACGGCACCGCCATACATCGGACCATAGCCCGGCGGGCCCTGGCCGCTCGCGCCCCGCCAGGACCCGAAGAGGGCAGGACCGAGCGCCACGATGTCCGCCGCCCTGCCTTGCGCCAATCACGCTGCGTAGCAGTCAAGTTATCGCTGCCGAGGAGGAGATCAATGCTCATCCGCCAACGTCGGCTCGTAGCCAGCCCCCGTCTGGCCCAGTCCGGTCCTGACCGCCCCAAGTTTCAGCGCACAGCCATCTTCACGGTCATGCTGAGCGGGAGACGCATGGCCAGAAGGCGCCTGGCGCTGGCAGCCGCCGTGAGCGCGACAGCGCTGGTGTTAACGTACGCGGGCGGTGCGCAGGCCAGTCCCGCATCCGCGCAAGCGCAGGTGACCGCTGCCGCGGCGAGGCCTGCGCCCCCGGCGTGCCCGGACGGGTCCGGGCAGGCACCGCTCTACCGCGACACCAGCTACTCCTTCGCGGAGCGTGCGGCCGACCTGGTCTCCTGCATGACGCTGGCCGAGAAGGTCGCTCAGCTGATGTCCAACAGCGCACCCGCGATCCCGCGGCTCGGCGTCCAGCAGTACACCTACTGGAGCGAGGGCCAGCACGGGATCAACACGATGTTCGCCGACACGAACAACGGGGGAGCGACCGGAGGGATCCACGCGACCAGTTTCCCGGTCAACTTCGCCTCCACGATGGCCTGGGACCCCCAGCTGACATACCAGGAGACCACTGCGATCTCCGATGAGGCCCGAGGCTTCCTGGACAAGTCGCTGTGGGGAACCGGGCAGAACAATCTGGGTCCCTCGGCTAATGACTACGGGATGCTGACGTACTGGGCGCCGACGGTGAATATGGACCGCGATCCGCGGTGGGGTCGCACCGACGAGGCGTTCGGCGAGGACCCGTACCTGGCCAGCCAGGTTTCTGGCGCCTTCGTGGACGGGTACCAGGGCGAGTCGATGAGCGGGAGACTGCTGACCCCGTACCTCAAGGTGGCGTCCACCGCCAAGCACTTCGCGCTGAACGACAACGAGAACAACCGCCACGCGGACAGCTCTGACACCACCGACGCGAACATCCGCGACTACTACACCTCCCAGTTCAGGTCCCTGACTGAGAACGCCCACGTGGCCGGCGTGATGACGTCGTACAACGCAGTGAACGGCACGCCGTCGCCGGCTGACACCTACACGGTCGACGAGCTGCTGCAGCGCACGTACGGCTTCAACGGATACACCACCTCCGACTGCGGTGCCGTCGGCGACGTTTACAGCGCCGGGAGCCATGACTGGGCGCCGCCAGGCTGGACCACCAACGGGACCACATGGACCAGCAGCGCGACCGGGCAGACTCTGCCGGCCGCCGCCGGCGGCCAGGCGTACGCCCTGCGGGCCGGCACCCAGGTCAACTGCACCGGCGGCGAGCCGACGCTGGCCAACATCCAGGCCGCTATCAAGGCAGGCGTCCTGTCGGAAGGCGTCCTGGACAACGCGCTGGTGCATCTTTTCACCATGCGGATGCGGACGGGTGAGTTCGATCCGCCCGCTCGGGTCGCGTACACCAGGATCACTAAGTCCGCTATCCAGTCGCCCGCGCACCAGGCGCTAGCCGAGAAGGTCGCCGCCGACGACCTCGTGCTGCTCAAGAACGACAACGTGACCGGCACGTCCTCTCCGCTGCTGCCGGCCGACCCAGCCAAGCTGAGCAACGTGGTCATCGTGGGCAACCTGGCCAACACGGTCACTCTCGGCGACTACTCCGGTGACCCGACGCTGCAGGTGAACGCGGTCCAGGGCATCACCGCCGCGGTCAAGGCGGCCAACCCGGCCGCCAGCGTCGTCTATGACTCGTGCGGCACCTCCACCACGGCCACTGCTCCGGCGTCGTGCTCGGCCGCCACCGACGCCGCTATCAAGACAGCCGACCTGGTGATCGTGTTCGTCGGTACCGACCTGAACGTGGCCACCGAAGGGCACGACCGGAGCTCGCTGGCCATGCCTGGCAACTACAACTCCCTGATCAGCCAGGTCACCGCGCTCGGCAATCCGCGGACCGCGATGGTCATCCAGTCCGGCGGGCCGGTCGACATCTCCGGCACGCAGGGCGACTTCCCGGCGATCGTCTTCAGCGGCTACAACGGCGAGAGCCAGGGCACTGCGCTGGCGCAGGTGCTGTTCGGCCAGGTGAACCCGGCCGGGCACCTGGATTTCACCTGGTATGCCGACGACTCGCAGCTCCCGGACATGAAGAACTACGGGCTTACCCCGTCACAGACTGGCGGGCTGGGCCGCACCTACATGTACTTCACCGGGAGACCCACCTATCCGTTCGGGTACGGGCTGTCCTACTCCGCGTTCAAGTACTCCGACATCACGGTGGGGCCGCGTAGCGCCTCCGCCGACGGTAGCGTCCGGGTCAGCTTCAATGTCCGCAACACCGGCAGCACGCCTGGCGCGACCGTCGCGCAGCTCTATGCCGCTCCCCAGTTCACCGTTCCCGGCGTGGAACTGCCCAAGGAGCAGCTGGCAGGATTCCAGCGGACCAGGGTGCTCGCACCCGGGCAGAACCAGCACATCACGCTGACCGTGACCATCGCCAACCTCAGCGAGTGGGACGAGTCGTCACTCAGGCAGGTCGTCTACGACGGCCCGTACCTGTTCAGCGTCGGCGCCAACTCGGCCGCCGCCGGGTCGGGCACCGTCACGGTGCACGGCGCCATCACGCCCTGGGTGCGGTACGTCACGGTCCAGCCCGACCAGGTCATCTTCCAGCCGGGACAGACCCTGGACCTGACCGGCAAGAACCCGTGGATCGCGCCGGACACCAACCCAACCCTGGAGCAGCCGCACGCCAGCGCGGACAACATCGTCGAGGCCGTCAACAATGACCAGTCCTTTGCCGACCTATCCCACGCACGCGTGAGCTACGCCAGCAGCAACCCGGCCGTCGCGTCGGTCAGCCGCACCGGCATGGTCACAGCGGTCGGGCACGGGACGGCGACCATCAGCGTGACCGTGGATGGCGTTACTGGTACCACCCCGGTCGTGGTGCAGCAGCCGTTTACGCTCACCACGCCCGCCGTCGTCACACCCGGATCGACTGCCACCGTGACTACGGCGGTCCCTGACACAAGCAGCCAGCCGCTGCGGGATGTGACGGTGACGCTGGCGGGGCCTGCCGGATGGAGCGCGACGGCGACCTCGCCGGCCACGTTCGCCACGGTGGCACCCGGTCAGACGGCCCAGACAACCTGGCAGGTCACCGTTCCCGCCAGCGCGGCACCGGGGCCGGATCAGCTCACGGCCACGGCCAGCTATACAGACGCCAATGGGCCGGGCACCGTGACCCAGACAGGCCAGGTCTCCGTGCCGTACAACTCGCTGCCTGATGCCTTCAATAACCCCGGGATCAGCGACGACGCCAACCCCGGTGCCGGCAACCTGGACGGTGGCAACACCAGTTACTCCGCCGAGGCGCTGGCCGCGGCGGGCCTGACCCCAGGCGCCTCATTCACCCACGACGGCCAGACCTTCACCTGGCCGAACGCTCAGTCGGCCACGAACGACAACGTCGTCGCCGGCGGCCAGACGATCACGCTGTCCGGTTCCGGTACCACGCTCGGCCTGATCGGAACTGGGGACTACGGCAGCGTTTCCGGGGACGGGACGATCACTTACACCGACGGGAGCACGCAGTCATTCACCATCACGTTCCCCGACTGGTGGTCGAACAGCGCGCCGCCTGGCGGCGACATCCTGGCCACCCTGCCCTATATCAACACTCCCACAGGGAAGGAGAACCAGCACGTCAGCGTGTACTACGCCGGAGTGCCGCTGCAGCAGGGCAAGACGGTCAAGTACGTCACGCTGCCTGATGTGAGCGCCGGCGTGACGCAAGGCCAGCCGGCGATGCACGTCTTCGCCGCCAGCATCGGCTGAAGCTCCGCTGTGGCCGGCGCTGACATCAGCGCCGGCCACAGCCGTCAGTGCACCCCGGTGGACGCGCGCAGCCGCAGCGTTGCCGGGAGATAGCGCGGTGCCTCGACCTCGCTGCCGTCGAGCCGGGCCAGCAGCATCTCGACGGCAGCCTCGGCCTGGCGCTCCGGGTGCAGGTCGAGCGCTGTGACGGGGGGGTCTCCCTCACGGGCCTGCACGCTGTCAACGCCGGCGGCGATCAGCATCTCCTCCGGCACCCGGCGGCCTGACTCTTTCGCGGCCCGCAGCACTCCGCGGATGAACCGGGCGGCCACGACGAAGATCGCGTCCGGCGGCTTGCGCTTGTCCAGCAGGCGCCGGGCGGCCCGGAACGCGCTCTCCTCTCCCGGCTGCATGGCCACCGGGACGATCAGGCGCGGCGCGTCATGCTCGCGGACCCACGCGTCGTAGGCGTTGCGGGTCTCGGTGGCCCAGCCCCAGTCGGTTTTCGGCACCAGCAGGCAGATGCTCCGCGCTCCCTGGGCGGTCAGGTGATCGAGGACCTGGCGGGTGTTGGCATCGGTCTCCGATGCGACGTACCAGGGATCGCCGGGCCGCCCCAGGTCGCGTTCGATGGTGATGACGGGCAGCCCGCGCTCGGTCAGCAGGGTCACGCGCGGATCGAGTGGGGAGGGGTCCACGACGATCCCGCCGTCGAGCGCGAGCCCGCGCAGGCCCGTCTCGACGATCGTCGGCGGCAGCAGCATGAGCGCCTGGTCCTGCGAGAACGCCGCAGCCGCGGCGGAGCCCGCCAGGCGCATGTAAACGTCCAGGCTCAGGGCCTCATCCACGCGCGCGTCGCCGCGGACCGGAAGCAGGAGCGCCAGGGCGCCCGAGCGGCCGGAGCGCAGACCGCGGGCGTGCCGGTTAGCGCGGTATCCGAGCTGGTGGACCACCTGGACGACCTGAGCGCGCGTCGCCGGGTCGACCCGGCCCTTGCCGTTCAGCGCGTGCGACACGGTCGTGACGGAGACACCGGCTGCCTTAGCAACGTCGCGAATCGTCGGTCGGGTTGTCATCGGTCCTGGTCACAGAGGCGGCTGGACAATATTGAGCCTAACGGTCGCCCGCTGGCCCCCGCCTGGGTCTTGACAGGGCGGTAGCGCGATCCTACGGTCTGCCAAAAGGATTTGGCACATCGGACGAAACCGGTCGCCATCGAGAGGCGGGTCGCGATGTACACGCACAGATCTGGCGCTGCCCACGTTGCGCTCACATGCATAGCTATCGGGGCCGCGGGGCTGCTGGCTGCCGCCTGCGGTGCAAGCACGGGTAAGCAGGCGGCGAAGACCGCCGCGGCCATCAAGGTCCCCGCCAGCGCTCTCGGCCAGCCTGGAACGATCCGGTACTGCTCGGACATCTCCAGCCCGCCGCTGGAGTTCTACGTCAACGGGCAGCAGCCGACCGGCTCGGACGTCGAGCTGGGCAATGCGATCGCGGCCGAGCTCGGCGTAAAGCCGCAATGGGTGAACACCGCGTTCTCCGGCATCATCCCCGCGCTGCAGGCCGGCCACTGCGACGCGATCTTGTCTCAGCTCTTCGACAAGCCCGCCCGCCGCGCGGTGGTGAACTTCGTCGACTACATGAACTCCAGCGAGACGATCCTGGTCCGCAAGGGCAACCCCGACCACATCACCGGAATCGCCGGGCTGTGCGGCCTCAGCGTGGCCGCGGAGACGGGCACCACTGTGACCGATTTCCTGGCCCAGCAGAGCAAGACCTGCACCGCGCACGGCAAGAAGCCCATCGCGGTGCAGACCTTCCTGCGGGACAGCGACGCGGTGAACCAGCTCGCGCTCGGGCACGTGGCCGCCTACGGCACCACGATCGAGACCGGCGGATATGACATGTCCAGGAACACGGGGATGTTCCAGTTCGCCGGGCCGCCGTTCGGGCAGATCCTGACCGGGATCGCCACGACCAGGCAGAACAGCGCGCTGCACCGCGCCATCGCCGCGGCGTTCGCCGCGCTCCAGCGCAACGGCACCTACGTGAAGATCATGACCAAGTGGAACCTCAAGCCCGACGCACTCCCGGCCGGCTAGCGGCATGCACTTCGACTGGTCATTCTTCCAGCACCTGCTGTTTCACCCGCCCGGCTCATTTGTCCAGGGCGCGGTGCGGACCATCTACCTGGCGGTCATCGCCCAGGCGCTAGGCGTGGCGCTCGGGCTGCTGCTGGCGTTGTGGCGGCGCGGGCACCTCCTGCCGCTGCGCATCTTCGCCAGCGGGTATATCTGGCTGATCCGGGGCACCCCGCTGCTGGTCCAGGCGGTGATCGTCTACGACGGCAGCGCCGCGCTCGGGCTCTACTCGTTCGGCCCGCTGACGATCGGCCCGGTCTCGGTTCCCGGCGTGGTCCAGGCCGGCATCGTGACCCTCGCGATCAACGAGGGCGCCTACATGGCGGAGATCATGCGAGCGGCCATCGACTCGGTGGACAAGGGCCAGGCCGAGGCGGCGGAGTCGCTGGGCATGCGGCGCCGCCAGGCGATGCGGCATGTCGTGCTGCCGCAGGCCATGCGCGTGGTGATCCCGCCGCTGGGCAACGAGTTCAACAACATGCTCAAGGTCACCTCGCTGCTGAGCGTGATCGGCCTGCAGGAGCTGTTCCTGGCCGCCCAGGACTACAACTCCACCACGTTCCGCACCTTCGAGATCTTCCTGGTCGCCGCCATCTACTACATCGCCATGACCACGGTCTGGTCGTTCATCCAGAGCGCCATCGAGCGCCGGCTCCAGGCCAAAGGCGGGGACGTCCTGACGAGCGTGCCGCTGCGGCAGCGGCTGTTCGGCGGCGGCGCCCTCGTCGCCGGCGAACCGCTGCGGGGTGCCCGGTGAATCACGGCACCCGCGTCCCCGCGGCCAGGGATGAAGTCGCCGCGGACGGCCAGCCCGCGGTCCGCGGAACCGGCATTCACAAGTGGTTCGGCCGCCTGCACGTCCTGGACGATGTCTCGCTCGAGGTCACGGCCGGCGAGGTCGTGGTGATCATCGGCCCGTCGGGCTCCGGCAAGACCACGCTGCTGCGGTGCATGAACCACCTGGAGCGCATCAACCAGGGCCGGCTGCTGGTCAACGGCCACCTGATCGGCTACCGCGAGACGCCCAAGGGCGGCCTGGCTGAGGACTCCGAGTCGCAGATCGCCCGGCAGCGGCAGGAGATCGGGTTCGTGTTCCAGCAGTTCAACCTGTTCCCGCACCTGACCGCGGTGCAGAACGTCGCGCTCGCGCCGGTCCGGGTGCGCAAGACAGCCCGGACGCAGGCGCTGGGCCAGGCCCGTGCGCTGCTGGCGCGGGTGGGGCTCGACGACAAGTGCGACACCTACCCGCGGCAGCTGTCCGGCGGCCAGCAGCAGCGCGTCGCGATCGCCCGGGCACTGGCGATGAGGCCGCGGCTGATGCTCTTCGACGAGCCGACCAGCGCGCTGGACCCGGAGATGGTGGGCGAGGTACTGGAAGTGATGCGGGAACTGGCCAGTGACGGGATGACCATGGTGGTCGTCTCCCATGAGATGGGTTTCGCGCGGGGCGTGGCCGACCGGGTGATCATGATGGATCAGGGCCGGATCATCGAGACCGGGGCGCCCGGCCAGGTCCTGGACCAGCCCGCCCATGAGCGCACCCGGGCTTTCCTGTCGAAGGTGCTGCACTGAGGTGACGATCACGCGCTACGCGCCGGACGGAGCCGTCGCGGCGGCCAGCCACCTCGCGGCCGCGGCCGGCCTGCGGATGCTCGACCGGGGCGGCAACGCGGCCGATGCGGCGGTCGCCGCGGCGGCGGCCATGGCCGTCATCGGGCCGCACATGTGCGGGCTCGGGGGGGACATGTTCGCGCTGGTCGTCGACGGCGGCGGAGCGCCCGCCGCGCTCAACGGCTCCGGGCGGGCCGGCTCTGGCGCCGATCCGGCCGGGCTGCGCGCGGCGGGTGCCAGGGAGATGCCGTTTCTCTACGACATCCGCAGCGTCACGATTCCCGGCTGCGTCGATGGGCTGGTGGAGCTGCACGAGCGCTACGGCACGCTACGGCTCGCTGACCTGCTAGCCCCGGCCCAGCGCCTGGCCGAGGCGGGCTTCCCGGTCTCGCCGACGCTGGCCGATGCGTCCGCCGAGCTCGGCCGCCGCGAGCGCGTGCTCGCGTTCGGGTCGGCGGAGCCCCTGGTGAGCGGCCGCCGACTGGTGCTGCCGGGCGTCGGCCGGGCGCTGCGCGCCATTGCCGAGGGCGGCCGCGATGGCTTCTACCTCGGCCCGGCCGGGGAGGATCTCCTCGCCGTCGGGGGCGGCGAGTTCACCGGCGATGACCTGCGCGCCCGGCAGGCCGACTGGGTCAGGCCGCTGCGCCTGGACGCATTCGGGCGTCACCTGTGGACGATCCCGCCGAACTCCCAGGGCTACCTGGCACTGGCCGGCGCCTGGATAGCCGAACAGGTCGGGCTGCCCGACGACCCAGCCGACGAGCAATGGGCGTTCCTGCTGGTGGAGGCGGCCCGGCAGGCGGCCTTCGACCGGCCGACGGTCCTGCACGAGCACGCCGATGGGGCGGCGCTGCTGGCCGAGTCCAGGCTAGGACCTCGCGCGGCCGCGGTGGCGGAGCAGGCCGCGCGAGGCCTGGCCGACGTCTACGACGACGGCGGGACCACCTACGTGTGCGCGGTCGACAGCGAGCACATGGGCGTCTCGCTGATCATGTCCAACGCCGCGGAGTTCGGCTCCCGGCTCGTCCTGCCCGGCCACGGCATCTTCCTGCATAACCGGGGCATGGGCTTCTCACTGCGGCCCGGGGAACCGGCCGAGTACGGACCCGCTCGCCGCCCGCCGCACACGCTGTCGCCGCTCGCCGTCACCAGCCCTGCGGGCGCGCTGGAGGCCGTGCTCGGCACCATGGGGGGTGACGCCCAGCCCCAGGTGCTGCTGCAGCTGCTGGTCCGGATGCTGGCCCTCGGGCAGGAGCCAGGCCAGGCGATAGCCGCGCCCAGGTGGGTGCTCAGCCGGGAGCCGACGACCGCCTTCGACATCTGGCATCTCGATGACCCGCCGCTGATCCGCATCGAGCATGACGCGCCCCTGGCGTGGGCGCCGGGACTGCGGGCCCGCGGGTACGAGGTCATCGAGAGCCCGCCGGGCGACCAGGACTTCGGTCACGCCCAGGCGATCCGGGTGACCGGCGACGGCCTGCTCAGCGGGGCCGCCGACCCGCGCTCGGGTGACGGAGGCGTTGTCGGCTGGTGAGGGCCGGCGTTAGTCACGCTTGCTCGGGCTCAGGATTTCGCCGACTACGGCCAGGCATGCGGCGCCCGTCAGCCAACGGCACCGGCATCGAGCTGTTGACCTGCAACGGCGCCACCAACCAGCGCTGGAGCATCCCATGATGAGACGAGCCGCAGCCATCCCGGACCGGAGAAGGGAGGACAGGGACATCATGCCGCGGACATGAATGGCCGCTTGCGCACGTGTGGTGCTCGCGGGCCTAGTGGTCGCTGGGCGGTTCGGTGGCAGGCTAGCCGGTGCTCACCGGCTGGCCTGCCCGGTGGAGTCGCGCTGGATCAGACGGCAGGGAACGGTTTGCACGCCGTGCGTGGCCTCGCCATTGATGGCTAGCATCAGGTGCTCGGCAGCGACGCGGCCGACATCCTCCAGGCACATGTCCACGCTCGTCAGCGGGGGATCGGCGCCCAGCACCATCGGGCTCCAGTTGTCATAACCGACTACCGCGATATCGTCCGGCACCCGCCTGCCGAGCAGCCGCAGCGTGTCAGTCGCCCCGCGAGCGATCTGGTCGCTGCCACAGAAGATCGCGTCCACGTCCGGGGTATGACCGAGCAGCACCCGGACCGCCTCCCGGCCCCATCGTTCGCTCCACTCGCCGTACAGGACGTCGTGCGGGGCGAAGTCCGCGCCCGCTGCTGTCACCGCATCGCAGAACCCCCTGGCCCGCTTCCGGGCACACAGAAACCGCTCGGGACCAGTTATGTGGCCGAACCGGCCGCGGTCCAGGCTGAGCAGGTGATCCGCGACCAGTCGCCCGCCGCCCGTGTCGTCGGGCAGCACCGCCGGCTCGTCGCTGTCCATCGACTGGGTCATCGCGTACACCACCGGTACGCCCAGTCCGAGGCCGATGCTGGGCCGCGGCTCGATCCGCCGGCCAGCCACGATCAGTCCATCCACGCGCCGGCTGAGCAGCATGTCGAGGTACTGCTTCTCGCGATTTCGGTCATCCCGCGTATCGCACATGAACACTGAGATCTGGCCGTCTCCGAGGGCGCTCTCAGCGCCCAGCATGACCGGGATGCTGAAGCGGCCGAAGCTGTCCGTAGTGATCACGCCGACCGTGTATGTACGCCCGGCAAGCAGCCCGCGGGCCAGCACGTTGGGCGCGAAGCTCAGCTCTCGAGCGGCGTCCGCCACCCGGCCCCTGGTCTCCGCGCGAAGCTTGCCCTTCCCGTTGAGCGCCTTCGAGGCGGTGCCGATTGAGACGCCGGCCCGGGCGGCGACATCCCGGATTGTCACGCGCCTGGCTGGCAACCCGGCCTGCGGTAGGAGCGCTGGCCTGCTCAGACGATCAGCGCGCGAGGCTGAGCTAGCCGACGGGGCGCCGGAGAACGAAGAGCTAGAGGGCAAAGGATTGCTCCAGGCTGCCTGCCCGGCGTGGCTGGCCGGTGCATGTAATCAAATCGGAACTATGCAGGGTTGACGGGAGGCTAAGCGCTTCCCCAGAATATCGGCTAAGCGCTTCCCCGCAACGATGCAGGTGAAGGAAATAGTTTTCGCAACGCCCTAAGGGCCATTGACGCCACGAGGTGGAGTGCGCCAGATGACCAGTTCAGATGCCGTCCCGGACGCTAGCGGGCCGGTCAGGCCGAGCCCGGCCGCGGCGGTCCTACACCGGCCGCTTGGCGGGCAGACGGCCCGGCTCGAGCCGGGCCTGCTGCACGACTGGCAGCAGCGCAACCGCATGGCGAGCCTGCCGCTCGCGCGGCACCAGCTGGAGAAGGCGGGCAACCTGGGGAACCTGAGGCTGGCCATCGCAGGGGCGCGCGAGGGCTATCGCGGCCCGCAGTTCATGGACTCGGATATCTACAAGACGCTGGAGGCGATCGGCTGGGAGCTGGGCCGGGAGAGCGACCAGGCGCTGGCCGACTTCGCCCAGGAGGCGATCGCGCTGCTGGAGAAGGCCCAGCAGCCAGACGGCTATCTGAACTCTGCGGTCCAGGTGTCAGGCCAGCCGCGGTACGCCAGCCTGGCGAGCAGCCACGAGATGTACTGCGCCGGCCACCTGATTCAGGCGGCTATCGGCTGTCAGCGCGGAGCCGGCTCCGACCAGCTGCTCACGGTAGCCCGGCGATTCGCCGACCATCTCGTGAATACGTTCCTGGGCCGCGGCGGCGGCTTGGACGGTCACCCCATCGTCGAGACCGCGCTGGCCGAGTTGTACCGCGAGACCGGACACGCTCCCTACCTCGAACTGGCCAGTCAGTGGATCGAGCAGCGCGGGCACGGACTGATCGGCGACTCCGGCTTCGGCCGCCGCTACCTGCAGGACCACCAGCCGGTCCGCCAGACCGCCACCGAGGTTGGGCATGTGGTTCGTGCGCTGTACCTGGAGGCGGGCGTGGTCGACGTGGCGGCCGAGACCGGCGACGCGGCGCTGCTGGCCGCGTCGGTTACCCGGTGGGACGACATGGTGGCCACCAAGACCGCGCTGACCGGGGGCAACGGCTCCCGGCACTCGGGCGAGGCGTTCGGCGACGCGTTCGAGCTGCCGCCCGACCGGGCCTACAACGAGACCTGCGCGGCCATCGCCAGCTTCCAGTGGAGCTGGCGGCTGCTGCTGGCCACCGGCGAGGCCCGGTACGCCGACCTGATGGAGCGCCTGCTCTACAACGGCTTCGGCGCGGCGGTCTCGGCCGACGGCCGGCGCTTCTTCTACGTCAACCCGCTCCAGCGCCGCGCCGACCACTTCGAGAACGACCTGCCCGGCCGGCGCCACGAATGGTTCAGCTGCGCCTGCTGCCCGCCCAACATCATGCGGCTTATCGCCTCGCTGCAGCACTACCTGGCCACGGTGGCCGGCGACGTGCTCTACCTGCACCAGTTCACCGGTGCCACGCTTTGCGCCGCGCTGGCCGGGGGCGAGCTGGCAGTGCGGGTGGCGACTGATTACCCATGGTCCGGACTGGTCGAGATCCAGGTGACTAGTGCCCCGCCCGCCAAGTGCGGGCTAGCGGTGCGCGTTCCGGCCTGGGCCGCCGACAGGCGTCTGCTGCTCAATGGTGAGCACGTACGTCCCGACCCGACCAACGCCGGGTACCTGGTGCTCGATCGGCACTGGCGGCCGGGCGACGTGCTTAGTTACCAGCTCGACACGACCGCGCGGCTGACCCGGCCGGACCGGCGGATTGACGCGGTGCGCGGGACCGCTGCAGTCGAGCGTGGCCCGCTGGTGTATTGCTTCGAGCAGGCTGACCAGCTGGCTGGCGCGGTGGAAGGGGTCGCCCTGGCACCGGGTGGCCTCCGGGAGCGGCAGGCCAACTTGCCTGGGGTCGGCGCAACGGTGCTGATCGACGCCATCGGGCTCATGCAGCCCGGCCACGTCGGCGCGGGCCTGCCCTATCTGCAGGAGCCTGAAGATGCACATCCGGCCCCGGAGTCGGCCCGACACCAGGTCTCTATGACCGCCATTCCATATTTCCAGTGGGACAACCGGGACGGCCAGGCCATGCGGGTCTGGCTGCCGCTGGCCTGACTGCGGCGGCAGCTGCCTCGGGCAGCTGAGGAACCGGAGGTGATCATGCGACCAGGTCGGCCATTGGCGACTGTCCTCGCGAGGTCCGGGCCCGCGGACGAGCGGGCTGCAGGGGGATCGCGAGAACTGGCGACCATGACCTGGGTTCGACTCATGAAGGAGGGATCCCGCTGATGGGCTCGCTCACGCAGGACGGCACGGCTCTGGTATGGAATGGGGGGCAGGAGACCGTCCGAATTGAGCCCTGGGGGCAGGACAGCCTGCGCGTGCGGGGGACCGTCTGGCCGCCCATCCGCGATGAACTGCCCGGCGCATTCCTGGATCGGCCTCCGGTGGCGACCCGCCTCGAGATTTCTGAACGGCAAGGGCGAATCAGTAACGGAAATCTGACGGCCGAGATCTCGGCGGCAGGGCAGCTGCGGTTCATGCGGTCCGACGGCGCTGAGCTGCTGTCCGAGATCACGCCACACTTCACCGGCCCTCCCGCCCGGCGCTACGTCACGATCGGCGGCGGCATGCATCATCTCGAGCTGCTGTTCAACGCCCGTGACTCAGAGCGCTTCTACGGGCTCGGCCAGCATCAGCATGGCCGTCTTAACCAGAAGGGCGCTGTGGTCGATCTGATACAGCGCAATACCGAGGTCAGCATTCCCTTTCTGCTGTCCAGCCAGGGCTACGGCTTGCTGTGGAATCATCCTGGCACCGGCCGGGTGGAGCTGGGCATGACGGTCACCCGATGGGTCGCCGAGGCGGCCCGCCAGTGGGACTACTGGATCACGGCTGCTGGGCAGCCGGCTGACCTGGTGCGCGCCTATACCGAGGTGACCGGGCGGGCGCCGATGCTGCCCGGGTGGGCTTCGGGGTTCTGGCAGTCCAAGCTCCGGTACCGGACCCAGGACGAGCTGCTGGGCGTGGCCCGCGAGTACAGGCGCCGCGGCCTGCCG
>Ga0134126_10000724_pt1 | contig 41504 bp, 26 predicted proteins | sample KB31752_FD_96881 | JGI IMG/M metagenome (GOLD analysis project Ga0134126, IMG submission 96881) | Terrestrial soil microbial communities with excess Nitrogen fertilizer from Kellogg Biological Station, Michigan, USA - KB3-175-2 | ecosystem: Environmental > Terrestrial > Soil > Unclassified ...
ACTTCAAAACCTAAAAACCATATTATTATCCCGATAGTAATCCCGGCCACAGCCCAATTTTTTGACGAATGAAACATCTTAGCGCTCCCGTTTAAATTTTTAAACAGCAGCAAGCTCCCTTTGGCGCAGCAAAATGCCATCGCAGCTTCCATCAGGATAATAAAAATATAGGATGCATGAAAAATAAACGGAGAGTCGATACCCCGGTAGTGAACATTACTTACGGGAAAGATAGTGTCCATTTTCATTACATGTTCCACAAACTGGTAGTTTGTGACATAGTCTGTCGTGTTCCCGATAACAATCAGCAGCGCCATCAGCGCGATCGCAGCCACAGAAATTGTCTTGGCAAGCCGGAACAGGAACTGAACGGAATACATATTGTGATGATTTGTTTAACAAATATGTTATTATCATTTTGCAAAAACTAATCAATTAAGGCAATTCCCTTTAAAATCCTCTGTATTTTTACCCGGTATTAATTCCTGATTATATGTTGAAAATCAGCCTTGTTCAATTTATCCCGGAGTTTGGCAACGCGGCCCGTAACCTTAAGCATATCGCCGGCCTGTTGAATGGTGTCGAAACGGATATCATCGTGTTGCCAGAGCTATGTACCACCGGCTATTCATTTTTAACAAGGGAAGAGGCATTTGCAGCCGCCGAAGGGCTGGACGGCACCGGCCCAGCCCTTTTTCAACGGCTGGCCGAAGACAAAAAGGCTTTGGTGATTGCCGGTTTTGCTGAGAGAAGCGAAGACAGGGTTTACAATTCGGCTTTGATTGCGGCCCCAGGCGGCGAGGTTGAAATTTACCGCAAAACGCATCTTTTTTACCGGGAAAAGCAGTGCTTTAATGAAAGCGATTCGGGATTCTTTGTGGTACAGCATCCATACCACGATTGCAAGGTTGGCGTAATGATCTGCAACGACTGGCGTTATCCCGAAGCGGCCCGCAGCCTGGCGCTGCTTGGCGCCGATGTGATTGCATGCCCCTCAAACCTGGTGTCGGACCTATGGCGTATAGCCATGCCGGCGCGGGCCCTGGAAAATAAGGTTTACCTGGCACTGGCCAACCGCTGCGGAACCGAGATCCGCGAAATGGCAGACGGTAGCACACAATCGCTCACTTTTACCGGTGGCTCGGTATTATATAAATACACTGGTGAACCCATTGAACAGGCCGGAAAATCCGAAGAGCGCGTCATCACGCTTGAAATTGACCCGTTACTAACCAGGGATAAGTCGTTCAACGCATTTAATGATTTGCTCGGCGACAGGAGGCCGGACTTGTATATCGGGTAAAGCCTGCAATTGCCAGTCGTTCCGATATATGATGCATTTCAACCGATTAAATGACCCGCATCATTTAACAGTCTCACCCGCCAGCCTAACTTAGATCAAAAGTAAAGGTTATGAAAAAGCTCCATTTTTTCCTTGTATTTCTCCTTGCATTGTCAGTTAACCTGTACGCCCAGGACGAAAACAAGACCGTTTCGAAATTTGATTTCATTCCCGGAGAAAAAATTATTTTCTATGACGATTTCTCATCCGGCAATGTTGGCGATTTTCCCGCTTTATGGAATACCTCGTCGAGCGGTGAAATTGTTACCATGGCCAAATATCCCGGTAGATGGTTCCAATTTACAAAGGGTGGTTTTTTCATCCCGGAAGCAAAAGAAAAATTTGCCGATAATTTTACCATCGAGTTTGATTTTGTGCCGATGGTAACCACTAATTCAGAAAATATGAGCGGCATTGATTTCTTCATTGTATCGGGCACACTGAGTAACCCTAACGAAGGCGGCGCAATCCCGGGCAAGGCAGGCACTAAAATAACGATGGGATATGACCAGGTCGACTGGACCAATTATTCACAAAAGGACGAAGGCTATAAAGATCACGGAAACAGTGTTTTCCAGTTTAAGACCGGTCAAAAATACCATGTGGCATTTTGGGTACAAAAACAACGGATCAGGATGTACGCCGATGAACAAAAGGTGCTTGACCTGCCGCGTGGCATGATTGCTGACTATGTTTACAACATTTTCAGGGTGGAAACAAACGATGAGGCAACCCCCATCATCAGCAACTTCAGGATTGCTGCCGGCCTTCCCGATATGCGGAATAAACTGCTTACCGAGGGAAAGCTCATTTCGTACGGAATACAGTTTGACGTAAATTCGGACAAGATAAAGCCGGAATCATTCGCGACATTAAAAGAAATAGCGCAGGTTTTGAAAGACAACCCCGCACTTAAAATAAAAATAGTGGGACATACCGATGGAGACGGCAGCGAGGCGGCCAACCTTGATCTTTCCAAACGCCGTGCGGCATCAGTTAAAAGCCAGCTGAACCAAACTTTTAGCATTGATAATAGGAGGTTGGAGACAGACGGGAAAGGAAAAGCCCAGCCAATAGCGCCAAATGACAACGCAGTGAATAAGGCAAAAAACAGGAGGGTAGAGTTTATTAAGCTCTAAGCCCTTAATCTTTTACATTGATTATAACATTTTAAAATATGTGGTGGGCCTATTTATTGGTTTTTGCAGGGGCGTTTTTGTTCGACGTGGTACCCATTCCTTTTCCCCCCGCTTTTACTATCATGGTTTTTCTTCAGATCATGTTCGGCCTGGATATCTGGACCGTTATTGTAATCGGTGTTGCGGGTTCGATCCTGGGCAGATACGTCCTTACATTATATATTCCTCGCTTATCGGGCAGATTTTTTAAAAGAACAAAGAACGAAGATGTTCAGTTTCTTGGCGAACAAATGAAAGAAAAAATATGGCGCGGACAAATGGTAGTACTTGGTTATTCTTTATTGCCGCTTCCAACCACACCGCTATTTGTTGCCGCCGGTATGTCCCGGATTAATGCGCTGTATGTTATTCCTGCATTCTTCATCGGTAAATTTACAAGCGACACCATAACTGTTCACCTGGGTAAATATGTTTCCGAGCATTTCGAAAATCTATCCGCACTGGCATTCTCATGGAAGTCCATTACGAGTACTTTGCTGGGGTTGCTCCTTCTGAGCGCCCTTTTATTTATTGACTGGCGTTCACTCATTCAATACAAAAAATTCCAGTTGAACTTTAAGATTTGGAAAAGCAGCAATCCAGTCAGCGACGTATAACGCAAACATTTTTAAGAGGAAAGAATAAGGCGTCGTATTATTTTGTTCTTTCGTGAACCGGGGCAAGTTCTTTCAGTTTGCTTTCGGGCTTGTCTAAGTAAAAATAAGCAGTCGCCGAATAATCATCAACCCGGTAAAAGTTTACCCAGCCTTTCGGGAAGTTCGTGTCGGTCAGCGCTTTTGGATGTGCCAGCAGCATGGTAAAATTATGCGCACCTGCCACCGTTACCGGGATTAATGGAACGCCTTTTGCCTGCAGCGCTTTTACTTCGTCATCACCGCCGCCGCCAATCTCCTGTATCGTCGCCTTGAAATTATCTTCGAAATAAATCGGGTCGGGGATATGGAACCTGTAAAACGCATATTGTTTTTTTGCTGTGTCGGCAAGTAAACAGCCCTGGTATAAATTGGTAAATTGCCCCTCGCCCCAGCCGGTACCAATATAATCCTCTGAGCCCGTGCCGTTTATAGTAGGATATTTCTTATCTCCGTCGATATAAAGCTTTACCTCGCCTTCGCCCCACCAGGTATGGCCATAGGCGGCATCAACGTTAACGCCAATATTCACTCCCAAAAACCGGCCCTTTCCTTTTATTTCCGGCAGTATTTCGAAATCCTTACCCGGGGTTGAATGAATAGATCTGTTCCAGCAGGAGTGGAAATACAGCATATTGTCCTGCGGTTTGTCGAGCAGGCTGTAATCGATATCAAAAAAAAGTAAATCAAGATCGGCGGTGCTTTCGTTGGTCAATACCACTTTTGCCCCTTTTTTAAAAGGCATGGGTATATAGCAATTAAAGCTCCTGCCCTCCGGGTCGGTAAAAAGCGCCGACTGGAAGGCGACCAAATGGTCAAGGCCGGTGCAGAAAAAGTCGCCGAAAGGCACATCCACAGCAGGTTTATCAGCGCCGTCCCAATACATACGCAAGCGCAGTGCGCGCAGCATTGCCGGGCTGCGATCATTAAAAGTAAACCACATCCGCTGAATGATCCCGGCTGAACGAACGCTCAGCAACGTTTTACTTTCCCCGGCCTTAAGCGGTTCAAAGGCATTGCCCTTGGCCCCCAGGTTGGCTTTACCGCCCTCGCCCTTTTGCCCGTTCAGGTTTTCAAAACTACTTGCCCGCGAATGCACCCCCTTCGGCATGCTATACAATTCCTGGGCTGATAATTTACCTGCAATGGCAATAAAAAAAAATGGCAAGGATAATCGGAGGCATATTTTGCAATGTGCTGCTTTCATTTTAAATTATAGTTTTCTTCTGTGCATAAAATCGGTTATCCTGCCATTGTCCCCACAATATCTGCCCTGCCATCCGCCTTTCCCTGCAACCTGTTAAGACTAAATAATGGTTTGATGGTAATTTTACCGCCCTCAAATGTACAGGCAAAGCTGTCGCTGTGCACGGTTTCAATATAGCGCCAGCTTAGGAGCAGGGTATTTTCATTTTGCCAGCCATAGCTTGCTGCTACAATTGAATCAAAGTCGATACGGCGGAGGGAGAAAAGGGAATGTGCGGAAGGCTTAAGGTTACCCTTTCTTATCCAATGGTTTATCCCATTGGTGATGACGATGTCCGGTTTGCCCTCTTCTTTTAAAGTAAAAATACAGTTACCGCCCATAAAATCAAAAGTTACGGATTTAGCGTTAAACGGGTTTTTATCAAGCATAAATTCCTTACCCGATATTTTTTCGGCAAGAGGGGATTTTGACGTCAGCTGCGGCGGGTCGTATTTTAGCGCTTTCAGCTCCTTAACGAGTGTTTTGTGCGCTTCCTTATCAGCCGGCAGCGAATTGGCTTTCATTTCAGGAAGCAATACGTCCCAAACAATTTGCATGGCCGTTTTAGTGTCGATGCTTTCACTGGTGATGGCTACCACGGCATCAAGCCCCGGCAATACCATGCTGAATTGCCCGAAAGCGCCATCGGCCCGGTAACCGCCGGGAGGGTTCAGCCAAAACTGGTACCCATAGCCGTAGCCCCAGCTGCTGTCGTTATGGCCGTTTTCAATTTGTTTGGCCGATGCTGCGGCTACCCATTCAGGGCTAATTACCTGCTTACCGTTCCACAAGCCTTTTTGCAGGTAAAGCTGGCCAAATTTGGCAATATCTTCCGTAGGCATACGTAAATGCGATGCACCCATATTTATCCCTTCCCAGTTTGCGCCCCAGGTGGTATTGGTGATGTTAAGCGGATCGTACAGGCGCGGTTTCAAATACTCGTGCGCCGGTTGGCCGGTTACTTTCTTAATGATAGCGCTCAACATAAAACTGGCGCCAGAGTTATACATAAACTGGCTGCCCGGCTTAAAAACTACAGGCAGGCTTAGAAATGTTTTTTCCCAGGGAACACCCGCGGGCGATGCCTCTAAGATCAGGATCGAATCTTTTCCGTGACCAACCGACATGCTCAGCAAATGCCTGATCTTTAGTGAAGCCAGGTTATCACTTACCTGAACAGGCAAATATTCGGGAAAGAATTTTATTATGGGGTCATCGACCGAAAGCAGGCCTTCTGACACGGCGAGGCCAATGGCTGTGCCAGTAAAGCTTTTGCTTAACGAATATAATTGCTGCCTGTGTTCGGACGAGTATGGCGCCCACCACCCTTCAGCAACTACATGCCCGTGCCGGAGGATCATCAGGCTGTGAAATTCCTGCTTGCTTTGCTTTATGGCCTCCAAAAACATGCTGATGCCGGCTGAAGACATCCCCTGTTCTTCGGGTGTGCTGCGGGGCAGCGTAAATGACCTTTCCAAATTATTCCGCCGGCTAACACCGAATAACGAAGGGAGTGTGCCAAGGCCGAGGGTAAGCAATCCTGCGTCTTTTATAAATTCTCTTCTGCCGCTCATTGATAGAATTTTATGATTGTTGATTATTGAGGCGATTAAAGTTATAAAGATTATAGCAGGAGTTATTTTTCGAGGCAGTAATTTTCATCTCTTTAATTGGGGGTTTATAAAAAAGTTTGGATTACTTGCAAATAAAAAGGCGCATACTCACCTGCCTAATCGGTAAATATGCGCCGAATATTAAATTGAAGCCTATTTTTTCTTTTTAGCCCCGGTGGTATTAACTGTAAAAGGTATCAGCCCCGTGTATATGTGGCTTAGTTTACCCGGCTTTAAACTAGGCGTCGGCCTGTCATGGTGGCAAGTAAAGCACGATGTTGAGGCCAGTTGAATATATGTTTCCATTGTACTGTTGGCGAGTACGTTTGTCCCTATTGATACCCCCGCAGTGGTGTCGCCGCCAACGCCGTAGCTTACGCCGGTCGGGGGGGCGCCGCCGCTGGTCCAGGTCGCACCGATCAGCAGGTAATTCTTCCGCAGATCATTTCCAACCAAAGATTTCTGGATAGTACTGTTAATGGATATGATCTCGCTGTTTGAAGCCGAGGAGCTTTTATTTTCCTGGTTGGTAACCGAATCCATAGCACTGCCCCAGGGCATGGCCATCAGCGTGTTGCTTGGGCTGATGGTATAGTTTACCACCGGTTTTATTGTATCGCCGAATGAGGCGCCCGTTACCGTATCGCGATTGATCATATGGGCGATATTAGGATTCTTATAGCTGGCGTTCGAACTAAAAAGCCAATTTTTACCGGTATCCTGCTTTACGGTATCTATTTTGTTATTCACATCAACATAAGTGTAGGCCGCATTTGGTGTAATGCCCTGGTGCTCAAAGGTAGCCCAAACCATTTCGGGATGATGGTTAACACTGCCTACAATGTGCATGCCCAGCATGGCTACTTTTACTGTTTTTTCACCGGTTGGCACCCATTTAGCTGCATTGGTGGTATCATAGGTTGGCACGATAGCCATTACGGTAACGTAATTTTCAGGGTCTTTTAGCCTGCTTGCTTCTATCCACGAAGTTTTAATTTCAATGGCCAGTGCATTTGAGTCAGGAAGCGTAGCCGGCTGCGAGCCATGGTGCAGCCTGGCATACGCGCAAATACTATCCCTGGCCCCCGGAGTGGTCGGAAATTCACTTCCGCTCATTGCTCCATCCTTCGATGCGGTTAAATACCATGCATAAACATCATTTACCAGCGATAAATAATAGATCAGGCCGCCGTTTTGCGCCATCAGTACATCCCCTGTGGCCTGCCCGGCTTCTGATTGTACCTGGTTGCCGTCCTGGTCGAGGAACACTTCTTTTTTACCAATTATAAAGCGTTCTACAATGCCTTTTTGATTTATTTTATGCTGAATGATAGCCTGCGGATGCTGAATTGGTTTGCCGGCCTGGTCTAAAAAGGTGGCAATGCCATTATTGTCTATTTTCAGATCGCTCACCACAACGGCGCTGCCGGCTGCGTTTTTAACCATTGGCTTTGCTTTTGGTGTTGGCTGAGCGCTCTCTACCTCAAACATTTTACCGGTTTTGCTAAAAATAACAGGCAGCCTGTTCGGGCCATCCTGGGTAATATGGCTGAACATTCTCAAAGGGCCTGAATTATGCGCCGTCATGGTACGGTTGCCGGCAGAATCCTCCGGCGAGACATTGTAAAATACCGGGCCTTCCAAAACGGTGCCCTTACTGCCGAAGGCGCCCTGCGCCGGGGAGGTTATCCAGAGAAACATGTTTTCGGACCATTTGTAAAAATCGCAGTTGTTTTGGTGCGGAAATGTAACGCTGTTGGCAGGGTTCACAAATCCGTTTTCTGTCGGCGTACCGCTTGCAAACCAATGGTTAAAAGTGTCCTGCGCAACGGTACAGGATACCAGAACATTTTGGGGAAGGTTATTTTGACTTAATGTAGAGGCCGACTTTGGCGTACATGCCCATACAAGGGCAAAAAATGCGAGGATTCCGAGGGTAATCTTAGCTGAGTTTTTCATTTTTGTAAGTTTAGGTGACTATTAATTAAATGTAGGTTTTGAAAAGATCGTCGGGTAACGAATGCGTTTTTATTAGCATAAGGTACTTACTCGCGTAAATTAATATTTATGCGGGTAGCCAACAAACAGAGATAAATGCGATGTTTCATAAATAATGTGAACGGTTAGGTAAAAGCCCCGATAAGGTTTAAATAATGAATTATAGTGTTAAGCTATGCATAAAAATCGGGAAAAGTAACAAAATATAAAAAATATAGAAGCGGTCACAATAATTAACCAATAGTTTATTTTAAACAAATACAAAAAACATGGCGGCGTTGTCTAAACCGATCCCAACATCCGTCTAAAATTGCCCTTTTTTGATTTTATTTTTTTGAATGCTTTAAAGCCCGCTTATCCATTATTTCATCAAAAAACGGTGTTCTTTTTTCTTCCACACATTTTGCAGCATACAGGTATAATGCGGCGCTCCAGGTTTGCCAGTCAACACCCATTACGTCACCTGTCTGTGCTTTTATACATTCGTTAAACCCGAATTCCAGGCCCGGGTCTTTTGATAACCTTACAAGTTTGGTTAATTCCATCAATTTTTGGCCGGCAAGCTTATATTTTTTTGCCGCGACCAGGGCGGCGATGTAAAATCCGCACACAAATGGCCATATTCCGCCATTATGATAGTTACCCGGCAAATTAAAAAATTCATAGCGCGGATGCCAGTCCTGGTCGCCGGGCGTAATAAAAGGGAAAAAATTAGGCGGCAGTTCAACGGCCAGCTCATCATTTTGCCTCATTGCGGAACACTCTTTTTCAACCCATGAGATGATATCGGAAGCGCCTGACGGCGTAACCAACCCGGAAAGGATAGCCAGGCTATTCCCCAGCAAGTCAAAGCGCTGGCTCCAATACACTTTGTACGACCAAAAGGCAAAATACGGTAGGCTTTTTACTTTTAATCCCTCGTGTATATGGTGCGGGATGAATCCCCCGTCTATCGTAAAACGTTTCATTTCCCGGCTTATCTGTGCGGCGCGCGCATCCTGCCCGAGTAGCCGCAAGTAACAATAGACTAATGTGTTAACGAACAATCCGTAGCCTACTACCCATTGCTCATCGCGCCAGTCGCTGGTAGGCTGTTGGGCAACCATGGCCCTGTCGGATGGGCTTTGATACTCCATCCAGGTAAGTGATTTGCTTACGGCCTCGTCTAAAAAGTCTTTTTCGCCGGTTAACTTTCTGAAAATGGCAACTCCCAGCAAAAATAACGGGGTAGTGTCGCTGGCGCCGCGGTCATCTTTATCATGAACCAGCGATGGAATATGGCCTCTTTCCGTTTGATTTTTAGCCAGGGTTTGCAGCACCCTGCGGATGCTCGCTGTCAACCGGGGGTCTTTGCTCACGGCTATCCCGAATATCGAAAACATCAGGTCGCGGGTATAGGGCTCGGGATATCCCCAGCCCGCAGTCCGCGGCAGTCCGCGGAATGGCCCTGCCGCATTATGCAGCAATACCTCCACTGCTGCTTTTTTTGCTGCTTCTATCGCAATCCCGTCAGTTTTGCGCATCGGTTATTATTTTTCGTTTAAAAATCTGTCGCTTCCGCCAATAAATTGTGCGTCCGTATCCCTCATGTTATCCCTAATTTCCGTTGCACGATGCTTACAAATTGCTCCGCAACAATCCTGTAGTCAAAATTCTCAACTACACGTTTGCGGCCGGCTTTGCCCAGCTGTATGCGCAGCAAACGGTGGTTCATTAGCTCCAGCAGGTATCCCGCAATGTCATTCACGTTGGCCCGGTAGTCTACCACGCGCGGTATATCGAAGTCTATCCGGTGGCCTTCCTCATACCCGGCCTCTTTGCCGGGTATAATATAGTCGACCACTATTTTTTGCGAAACATTGGCGAGGTAGGCGGTTTTCCCGTCGATCATCGTGTCGAGCATGCCCATTGCTTTTATGCCTATCACCGGTTTTTCACAGGCATTGGCTTCCACCTGCGCCATTCCAAAACCTTCCAGCCGCGATGGCGCGGCATAAATATCACAAGCCCCGATAAGATAAGGCATATAATTGCGTGAGGTTATGCTGGTTGTATAAATAACCCGGTCGGCAATCCCAAGCTGCATTGCCAATTCAAGGTCGGCCTGGTTTTGAAGCGATGTGCGCTCCTGGGGCCATACTTTGCAAACGTATTTCCAGGGCGGCACCTTATCAGTTATCAATGCCAGGGCCTGCATAACCTCCTGCGCACCCTTCGATGCCGCGTCGCCACCGACCGTAAGGATCATCAATTCGTCGGGCTTTATTTCTAAAGATTCCCTTACTGCTGTCACCCTCCGATCGTCCTTTGCAAAGGGAGCAAACGTATCCGTATTGCATCCGACCGGAAGCACTTCGATATTGCCTGAGTCGATACCGTCCCGCACGTACATTTCTTTTACCCATCTGGATGTTACCAGTATGAGCGGCAGGTTATTCAATACGTCCTGGTAGTTGGCAATATACCCATCGGCAACCAGCCACGGTACCGGTCGTACGCCATGTTTTTGTGGATGTAATATCAGGTCGGGTGTGTGCCCCCAGTAGCCAATGCCGACCACCGCATCAGGTTTAAACCATTTATAGTACCATTCCTTTTCCTGTGTCGATTCGCAGTTAACCGCATAAGCCTCGACCCCCATCTCGCTTAATCCCCGGTAAAGCAGGTTGCCCTGGGTTGCAAGGCCGCTCGGCGATGCCGGGTAATCATATAATAGCAGAACTTTCATGGCGCTATATTTGCGTTAATCAGCCATTCAAAGGCATTGCTGGCATTGTAAAATTGCCAGAAAGCCTCTTCCTTCGGGGTCGTTTGCGCCTCCCAGCTGTTTTGGTCAAATCCGTAAATATTCGTAATAATATGATATTTCTGTTGCCAAATGTCATGGGGCAGCGTGTAAAATAGCGGTGCTCCTTCGATAGCCGCGGGGTGATACGATCCCTGACCGTCTTCATAAGCAAAAGCCCATAGTTCGGCGGCGGTTATTTGGTTTGAATGCCAAAGTTGAATAACCGCATTGCCAATTTCCTCGTGGCGGCGGTGCCGGCTATATTCGCCATAAATACTATGTGTTATAATCAGATCGAATTGCCTTGAGGGCAGCAGTTTCAATATTAAGTTTTGGACGTCGTCTTCAGTCAGCCTTATTTGTTCGGGATCATCGTCCAGGTCACCCATTATTCCTCCCGCGCCTAAAAAATCCAACGCTTTTTTAAACTTTGGGGCGCGGTCGGGATCAGTTTTCCGGCAGAGGGAGGCGATAAAATAACGCCGGCCGGGATTACTTAAAATTGTTCCGCCAGCCCACAGGGTTTCATCATCAGGGTGCGCCACGATAAGAGCAATTGTTTTTACACTTTCTTTCATCAGGAGATTAAAAAACATTTACAAAGACAAATGGTTTTTAATTTTCAGCCGGATAGGTTCTGTTTAACTAATTTTAACACTGTGCACCTTTTGATCGAAATATTTGGACAGGGCAAAAATCTTACTACCCTTCAGATGGTTTGCAGGGGGATAGTTGTCTTTGTGATGGCCCTGGCGCTGATCAGGATATCAGGGCGGCGTTCGTTCGGCGTCCGTACGCCGCTCGACAATATTATCCTGATATTGCTTGGCGCTACTTTGAGCCGTGCCGTGGTTGGCGCTTCTCCATTTGTACCGGTTACCCTAACCTGCTTTATAATTGTGCTGCTGCACCGCATGCTGGGATGGGCCATCAGCCGCAGCGAACGCCTTGCCCGGTTTATAGAAGGCGATAAGATATTGTTGTTTAGCAAGGGTAAATTTAATGACAGGCATTTGAAAAGGTCGCTCCTGTGCAAGGAAGATATTATGCAGGGTGTAAGGAAATCGGCTTTAACGGATGACATGGACAAAATCGACCGGATTTACATCGAACGAAACGGCGAAATAAGCGCTATTAAGAAAAGTCCTTAGTCTGAAGTCGAAAGTCTCAAGTCCAAACAGGATTAACCTGATCCTCTTTTTAAAGACTTGAGAGTAAAAAATCTGGTTTCCGAAGAGCGGAGAGCTCGCAGCCGGGCATCCCTTTTTGCTGGATCAGTACTTTAAATTTACTCCCCATCTCCACAAGCAGGGTGCGCGTAAGCATCACCTCCTGGACGGCCAGTTGGGCTATACCGCCGGCTGCTGCGGCTGTTTTTCTCAAATGGTCCTTAAATCCGAGCGCGAGCAGGAAGTCTGCCTGGCTGATTAAACCGCAGCAGGCCAGGCCGCTCTTTTCGCCCCAATGGCAAAGCGCCGAGAAATTCACATGCGCGGTAATGTCTTGTTTGCCGATATTAATGTAGGGCTCATCATTTATTTGATGCTTATGGTAGCATAACAAGGTGCCCCGGCTTCTATGGGGCTTGTATAAACTGTCTGATAAATAGCCATAGTCTATGGTCATCACATATCCTTTTTTTAGTGCTTTTGCGATGTCGGCAATCCATCGAACAGCCTCGATGTTTATTTCCGCGCGGTATCCTTCCGGCAGCGTCACATTCAATTCGGTTACGTAGTCTTTTAGTGCATCGCCGGCCGGCCTAAGTAGCTCTGCAAAGCCATTTTTATCGTCCACAAAAACCTCCATCAGTTCATCCTGCATAACTACCTGGTGTACCGGAAAATTGTCGATAAGCTCGTTTGACAAAATACAGCCGGTAAATCCTTTTAGTTCATCAATTGACTTGTGCCAGCTCACCTTTTCGTGAAGCAGTGTTTTTTCTTTTTCGCGCATGGGGCCGCTTTTTTCAATTATGGCATAATGCACCTTATTGTATAAACCGCTGTTATCGTGCAGGTATTCCAGGATATCATGGCAAAGCATTCCTGTGCCGGCGCCATATTCAACTATTGTAAAATCATCTTCTCCCGTTAAATGCCACATTTCCTCCAGCTGTTTGCCAATCATGGCGCCAAAAACCGGCGTCAGGTTCGCACTTGTATAAAAATCGCCGCCTTTGCCTATTTTTTCGCTGTTGTTATCGTAGTATCCTAAGCCGGGATAGTACAGGGCCATTTCCATAAAATCGCGGAAAGAAATAGGCCCTTCCCGGTCGATGCGCTGCTTAATGATCTCTGAAAGTTCCATTATCTACCAATACAAACTGGTATCATTATTGTTCGTTTTTCATCGCGCCTGTGTTTACTAAAAACATTATTGCTATGCCCTGGACAAAGAAAGATTACCCCAATTCGATGAAAAACCTGCCTGCCGCAGTGCGCAATAAGGCTGTTGAAATTGCCAATGCCCTTTTGGACGAAAGAAATATGGACGAAGGCATTGCTATAGCCACGGCCATAAGCCGCGCAAAAGACTGGGCCGAAAATCATGGCAAACCATCGGAGGCTCCTGAAGGAACTTCACGCAAGACCGATGTTAAGCATCATGGTGAAGACCGCTACGTAACTCCCCACGGCAACGAATGGGCGGTAAAAAAAGATAAATCAGCCCGGGTGGAAGTTTTTGACACTAAAGCGCAGGCGCTTAAAACTGCATCGAAAGAGGCGAAGGCGGCAAATGCCTCGGTGACCGTGCAGGGAAAGCATGGCAAAATTGAGCGGAGGCAGTCTTTTAACTCTAACCGCCGGGCGCCAAAACAATCCTAAAAATGAACGGTATGACAACAGCACATTCATCAAAGAAAAAATGGTCGGCTGACGTTACAGAACACAGCAATGCCCTTGATTTGGAAAACAACGTATTTGAATCGAAAGACCCTAAAAAAATAGCGGAATCATTAAAGAGATCGGCAGAAAAAAGTAAGCGGAAAAAATCGTCGCCTTACCGGTCGGCTATGTCGATGCTTACGTTTTATATCAACCGGGCGGGCAAAAACCTGGAACCCGCTCAAAAAGACGTGCTTGAAAAGGCGAAGGACGAATTGCGTAAGGTATTTGGAAAGGAATAGCGCTGCGTTTATCTCAAGCCGGTTTTGCGCAATGCTTCCTTTTTATTCCGGACATGCAGTTTTTCGTACAGGTTGCGGATATGGGTACGGACGGTATCAATAGCTATAAAAAGATGATCGGCGATTTCCTGGTAGCTGTAGCCCTTGCTCAGCCATGCAAGTACTTCGTTTTCGCGGTCGCTTAAGCTGTCTTTGGCATCGACGTAAGGCGCCTGCTGCTGAAAGGCCATAACCACCTTTCGGGCAATCTGGCCGCTCATCGGGCTGCCGCCTTTGCGGAGGTCTATTAACGATTCGATCAGCCTGTTTGAAGATGTGTTTTTTAACACATAACCAGTTGCCCCAGCCTGCAGCGCTTTAAATACCTTATCGGCATCATCATAAACGCTAAGCACCATAAACTGGATATCAGGCCGCTGAGGTTTTAACCAGCCAATAAACTCAATGCCCGATTTGCCGGGTAACTGCAGATCAGTTAACACCAGCTCAATATCGTTGCCCAAACCGGCTGCAAAATATTCCTCGGCCTCTTCGGTGCTGATAAAAGAAGCCTTTAAATTAAATTCGCCGGAACCGGCCAATAACGCGCCAAGGTAATTGCGTATCTTCTCGTCATCCTCGATAATTACTATTGGTGTCATCTGCTATAAAGGTAGCGCTTTACAAACCACAGGACAATGTTAAAAAAGTAGTAATTAACCGGGTGGGGAAAGGGCGAAGAACGAAGGGCCGGATCAATTGCCAGGATAAAAAGCTAAGTGACCAACGGCCATATGTTTCCAATTATTTCTCACGACTTTGCGGCTGATGCCGGGTTGATAATCAGCGTGTAAATCACCTTCAGCCCTTTTTGCGGCATACGCCAGCTGATCGTACCGCCAATATCTTCCATTCGTTTTCGCATATTCTTTAGCCCGTTTCCTGTTGGCCGGCCAATCTTCAGCGGCAGTCCTACGCCATCGTCGCTAACCTCAAAGGTAAGGCGGTTCATTTCGCAATCAAGCAAAAGTGTAACCCGTTCCGCCTGGGCATGTTTCATTACATTGTTCAGCGCTTCCTTGGTAACCAGGTACAAATTGCGGCGTTGCTCGTTGCTTAATTTTATCTGCGGCACTTCTTCAGGGAAATCGATTTTCAATATCAGATCAAAGGGCTCAAACAGCTGCTGCATCTGCTCCCGTATATATGCGAGCAGGTTTTCGAGCGAATCGTTTTGGGGGTTTAGCGCCCAAATGATCTCGCTCATGCTCTCTACCAGTTTTCGGGCGGCGGCCGAGATATTGCCCAGGTCCGTTTTTATTGCCCGTTCGGTTTTCTGCTGTGTTTGTATCAGTTCGCTCAACAGGGCAATATGTGTAAGCCCGCTTCCTATTTCGTCATGCATATCCCGGCTGATACGGTTGCGTTCAGCATCAACGGCAGCCTGCTTTTCAAGCTGCCTTAAGCGTTTTTTAATTTTTTGCTGTGAGACAAAATAAGTCAGGTAAATGATAAGGACCAGGGAAATGAAGGCTGTCAGCCCATAAAACCAAGTCTCCTGCCAGAACGGTGCATCAACTTTTATTATCAGCCTCTCCTCTGCACTCCATACGCCATCACTGTTCGCGGCTTTAACTCTTAACAAATAGCTTGCGGGCGCCAAATGAGCATAACGTATATTTTTATCATAGGAGGTGATCCATTTTTTGTCCCATCCTTCCAGCATGAACGCTATTTTATTGGCCTGTGGCCTGGTAAAATCAAGCGCCGCAAACTGGAAGCTGACGTTATTCTGGTCGTAGGGGAGCGTTATGGTTTTATTCTTGGCGAACAAGCTGTCTTTAATATAAGCTTTATCGTCGACATTAACGGATGTTACCGCCACACCCGGAACTGCGGCCGCAGTAGCTTTAACTGCCTTGGGGTTAAACCAGTTAAATCCTTTTATACCGCCAAAATAAATGGTTCCTGATGGTCCTTTGTAAAATGACTGGGTATTAAATTCATTGCTTTGCAGGCCGTCCTTAGCAGTGTAGTTTTGAAAAGTGTTTTCCTTGCGGTTGAAGAAGCAAAGCCCCATATTGGTGCTCATCCAAAGATTATGCTGCTCATCTTCCAAAACTCCATAAACATAACTGTTAGCCATGCCATTCTTTTCATCGTACACTATATATTTCCGGCTAACCGTATTAAACTTTATCAAACCTATGCCAGAGCATACCCAAAGTACATTTTGGTCCTGTTCATCGTGATGAATGCTTCGCAGGTCGATCAGCGGAAAGCGCTTCTCTATCATAACAAAATCGTCGCCTGTTTTCCGGTAGTGTATTAAGCCATGCAGCGGTGATGAAGCCCAGATCGTATGATCGCCCATTTCAACAATATCTGTTACCAGGATCGTGTTTTCAACGCTATGCTTGCCAAATCTACCCACGTACTTGCCACCCTCTTTTTTAATGGTCATCAATCCTCCGATGGTGCCAGCTAACAATTCGCCATTTTGCAGCTGGATAAGTTTGTATAAAAAGTTAGTATGCTCGTTTAGCTGCAGGCCATTAATGATCTTTATGGCCGTAAATTTATTCTTCCTTTCATTGAAAACTGCGACACCCAGGCTTGTAGATATCCACATATTACCGGCCCTGTCTTTAAAAATACTTGTGATAATCGGGCCGGGTAAACCATTTGGTTTAAATTGCTGATAGTTGATCGCTTTTACGCGCCTGGTTACCGGGTTATAAATATTTAAGCCGCTGCTGTGCGTGCCAAACCATATCCGGCCTTGTTCATCCTCATAAAAACACTTTATAAAATAGTCTTTTAAAAAAGGATAGTCCCCTTCGTTTAACGGAAACAGGTTAAATTTTGGCGGTTTAAGGTCCAGCTTACACACCCCCCCGCCATCGGTGCCTATCCATAAATTGTCCGAACGGTCTATCCATAAGCTGGATATTAAATTAATAGGGAGCGTTTTTACCCTCGAATTATCGTGCAGGTATTGGGTAAAGGAGCGGCTGCTTTCATCATAGCTCACTAAACCAAAATCATAGGTGCTTAACCATGCCCGGTGATAGTTGTCACAGCGGATAGCCTGTACATCAAGTGTTTTGTTTGCCGGAACCGGGTAAATTATTGTGTCTAAAACATGAAATGCGGTATCCGTTATCGTAATTTTTCCGGCGGCTTCCACAGTGTACAGCTTACCGTGGCCGGCATAAAAGACCGAATGAAACGATAGGGCAAACGGCGAGTATTTAAGTGCTCCCGTTTTGGTATTAAAAACAAGCAAGCCGTTGTTATCCGGCGCTTTCACCCATATCGTGTTTTTGCCATTGGTGGTAAGCTGTGACGCTAAAAAGTCAATATAAAAATTTTTAAAACGGAGTGCAGTTAGTTTAAGGCTATTGGACTTAATATGATACCCGTAAACGCCTGCACCAGGGTCAAACAGGTAAAAGATGTCTCTGTCATCGATGAAGATGCCGGCGGTCCAGCCATATCTGCTGAAGACAAGCTTACGGGTTAGCTTATCGTTCAATGGATTATAATAAAACAGTCCCGTCTCGTTGCAAAACCAAATATTGCCGCGACTGTCTTCGCAGATGTTGCCGTGTATGAAATTCGAGTTGGCTATCCTCTTATCATTTATTTTGTAAACCCGTATGTTCTGCCCGTCATAACGGTTCAGGCCGTCGGCGGTACCAAACCACATAAAGCCTTTTTTATCCTGGTAAATGCTGTAGACGGAGCTCTGCGAAAGACCATCGTTAACGCCGATATTGTCGAACCGCGGGATAATGTTTTGTGCATATATCTTGCAGGTAATACCTGCAAAACACAAGATAATAAATAGCCGGTTCATTAACAGGGATTTTGGATGATATAAATATAGCCGAAATTTAATGCATATAATGAGGTAAAAGTATTATTCGCGCGTATGTTATATATTAAAAATTAGGTCGGCCGTTCGTGAAGGGGTACTATTTAAATATCCCTCAGTTAAGAAAATACCACTTTTTTACTACTTTTTGACAGCCGGCCGCATTAAACTTTTTTTGAAATTTATAGCATAAAGTCTTAATGGCTACAAATTATGAAAACTTTATTGCGGTTAACGTTTGTTAGTACCCTGGCTATTTTTATTTTATATAGCGCTGCCGATGCCCAATTATTACATTGTGATAAATTGCAGCAGCTTATTAAAGTTGCGGTAAGTGATTCAACGCTGAGTGTCATAAAGGGTTCAGCCTGGGACGATAGCGGCAGTAATTACAATACCTCGTTGTCGTTGTGGGAAACGGTTGACGATTCGCATTTTCAAGAGATTTCGTTCAATAGTTCCCGGCATAGTTTTTCTTATGTGGCCCAATTGATAAATGATGGAAACGGAAAAAAGGAGTTCGACGAAATCTATAAAATAATGCAAAATTGTTTGGCGGGGAATTGGCGCCTGGAAACTGTTAACACCGGGCATCCAATTAAATACCGGTTTCGCAACCCCGATAACAATGTAGTTGTGGACCTTTTTAACGATTTGGGTGTTGTAAACATAGTATGCTATAGAAGCACAAAAAAATAGTACACCAGCAAAAGTTTGCAGCGCCTGCTACAGCATAGCTGCGGCTCAACATAAACTGCCGTGCCCCCGGCGAATAAAAAATACCACTTTTTTACTACTTTTTGAATAAGGTTTGCAAATGGAGTTTGGTGAAATTTATAGCTTAACTACGTTAGAACCAAATTTATGAAAGCATGCAAGTGTTTGATATTTAAACTTATGTTAGCCGCCTCGCTGACAAGCATATCGGGGATTGCCCAAGCCCAGGAAATAAGCTGCGAAAACTTGCAGCAGGTAATTAAGCTTGCCGGACAGGATCCCACGTTAAAAGCTGTAACCGGCAGTATAGTAAAGGCGGCAAAAGGCGATGAAAGCGCGCAATACACGGCGCTTATTCCAATATGGAAACTGGGCGAGGTTTACGGGCAGGCGATCTACCAGGGCAAATATAACCATGATTATGAATATGAAGCGTATTCGTCCAGCCAGGGGTCAGGAAAAGAAGAGATGGACGCTGCTTTGAAGGCGATTCGGGCATGCGTGGGCAATAGTTGGGTGGTAAAGACAGAAAAAGACGGTCTTGGCGATACCCTGACTTATTTTAAAAACCCTGCCGATTTTGTAGTTATAGACATTGTAAACCATGACGGCATGGTTGTTTTGGACTGCTATAACGACAGCAAACACAGCGCACCGGAATGCACCACCGGCAGTTGTGATAATTATTGGGGCAGCATACATTTTTTTACTGAAGATAACTACGGCGGTACTTTTATCGACGGTACCCTGAGCGGCATTGGGCGCGTTAACTGGTATTCGACGAGAAAGTGGTACCAGGGATCATTTATCGATAACCAACTGGCGGGCTTTGGCACCATGTACGATGAAAACAATAAGGTTATAAAAACAGGTTTCTTTTTTAACGGGGATACGGTTACAATTGACCAATATAAGAGCGGCTGCCAGTTTGGCGATTGTCAAAACGGATTTGGTGTAAAAATTATATCTAATAATATATATATAGGCAATTTTAAAGGCGGCGTGCCCGAAGGGCTTGGCGAAACGGTTATCCGCAGCGGTGAAACGCAAGCGGCATATTTTGGCCACTATGTAAACGGGCATTGCGATGGCAAAGGGATTTTTGTAAACCATAAAGGCAATTATACTTTTGGCAATTATGCAGATATGGTTGCCCGCGGGAAATATGAAGTGGACATGACCGACCGGACAACCATCCAGGCAAACACCACCGATAATACATCCAGTTTTTTCGATGAAAACAATATTTTAACCAAAGCCGGCACCGGAGTGGATGCATTTGTAGAAAACACATCGCCATCGTACCTTAATTTAAAAGCGGCGGCAAAATCGGTAAGGCAATTTTATGCTTACCGGCCAGGCGGCTACAAGGAAATAAAGGGCGAGCAAAGCAAACTATTAAAAAATCTAGGTTTGCAAGGCGGCTATAAATGCTCATTGCTATTTCAGAAGCTATACGACGCGACCATCGATGCAGACCATAATAACTATTACTTCGTCACCGTTTACCTTTCCGGTAAAAGCCCGGGCAAATTGCAATGGATAAATATCTACAACAAATATTATGATATACTGCGCAAGGCGCTTGGCAACCGGTGGAAAGTCATTACGGACGGCGGTAAAGCCAACGCTGCAAAACCTTCCGTCAGCCTTGTCTGTCAAAATATATTTGATAAGACGCAGTCGATAAACCTTTCATACGAGCAGCGCGGAGTTCAGATGGAAATTCATTAATGCCTTGTAAATTTTGTTGATTTGTCATTCCGCGCGCTGCGATAAAGTGTAAATACCACTTTTTTACTACTTTCTCCGTTCTCCGGCAGGACCGGCATTCAGCAACTTTGCGATATACAACATCTTACCAATTAAAATAGATCATGACGGTTTCTTTTCGCTCCTCATTTATTACTATCCTGTCGGTTATTGTTGCCGGGCTGCCAAACATTGCAAAGGCCCAGCGATTAGACTGTGACAGCTTGCAGCACATTACTAATATCGTTGCCCGCGATTCGACACTAAGTTTATTAAAAGGCACTGCTGAAGACAATGATAGCGGCGAGAAGATGTACTTTTCACAGGTATCATTATGGACCCAGCTTGATGATCTGCGCGGCCAGGATGTGGCTTACGATAAAGTTCGAAAGGGCTATAGTTTCCGTGCGTACATCAATAACTATAGTTCATCTGCTGATGAATTGGCCGCAACGTTGAAAACGTTTCATGATTGCCTGGACAAAGATTGGATTTCCAGGGCGGTTTACCTCAAGTCCGGTGACACGATAACCTATTTTAAAAATCCAGTTAACTATGTTGTTATAGCGATAAAGCGGCTCAAGGAAAGAGTGCTTATTGAATGCTATAATGACAGCAGAAACGCAGCGCCTGAATGAATCAGCAGCAATTAAACATTGGAAGCAAGCACAGGGCGAAGTACCAGGCACTATTCATGGAATGCGCGTTGGAAGCGCTTTGGGACGATTGCGAAATACTACTTTTTTAACATTTATTGAACAAATGCCAGGACGTATCTTAGTCAAAAAACCAAAACAAAAAAACCATGAATATTTTAGTAAATCATCAAATCTCCGATCCCGAAGCTTACTGGGGCGCATTAAGCGCTAACCCTGCCGTTCCTGAGGGTTTTAAAGTTGTAATGCTGATGGCCGGCGCTGACCCGTCTGCTGCTGCCTGTTTGTGGAAAGCGCCCGACGTAAGTTCGCTAAGAACCCTCGTAGACTCTACTTTGGGGCATTCGAGCACTAATACTTACATGATAATTAACGACACAAAGTCGTTCGGTCTTTAGCAAACCGGCCCGACCGCATTTTACTGCCAATGATTTCTGAAAGGCTGTCTCAAAATTGAAAGTTTCGAGACAGCCTTTGTTATTTAATTCCTTCCGCAGCAGCCGGGATGACCGGGGGTGAGTCAACCGCGTCCGTTCATAACTATACCACTAACGTGACACAGCTAACGGTAAGGCGAATCAGTTCGGTTAACACAGCAGAAATTTGTATAAAATAATCGTGGCGCGTCTGCGCTGCTGCCCAAATACAAGCCCTTGACGCTATGCTGCAATATGCTTAATTTAAGCAAAATTTATAGCGAACTCTAAGTGCCTTTTTTTGCGCATTGCCGGCTAAAACATCTCATCCTGTTGCTCACAGGGCTTGTACTATTGTGTCCTGTACTTACGGCGGCACAATCGTTTGCGCCCAATCCCGATTGGCGCTTCGAGAGTTTTAACAGTCAAAACCACTTTGTAGGCGGTGAGATACACAGCATAGCCATGGACAAACATGGTTATTTATGGACCTGCAGCCGTGGTGTGCAGCGGTTCGATGGGCATCGTACGGTTGATTATAACAGCTTTTTGACGGGTAATAACGCCATCCGCAGCAATTCTGCCAATATTCTTGCATTGTGGTTACCGGCCAGCGCGGAACAACGACCCAAACCTATACAGTAAATATAACGAGGGCGGGTTCTCCAAATTCAAACCTTTCGAACCTGAAAATAAACAGCGGGGCAATACCTTTAACCCCTGCATTTAATTACAATACCACCAGCTACGCGGCTACCGTAACGAACGCAACGACATCAGTGAAGATAATCGCCGCCACGGCCGATGCAAATGCTACAGTAAAAATAAACGGCACAACCGTCGAATCGGGAACGGCTTCGGCGGCAATCCCGTTAAACCCCGGCGCTAACACCATTACAGCCATGGTAACGGCACAGGATGGAACAAGCACAAAAACCTATAGCATCACCATAACCCGGCCGGCATTAACCAACGCCAACCTTGCAGGCTTAACATTAAGCGCGGGCAGGTTGTCGCCTGTATTTGCAACCGGCACCTTCAGCTACACCGCAACTGTAGCGGGGACGGCTACCTCGGTTACGCTAATCCCCACCACCAGCGATGCAACAGCTACGGTAAAAGTGAACGGTACGGCGGTAAGTTCCGGAACAGCATCGGCCGCTATTCCGCTAAACATTGGCTTAAATACCATTACTACAGTAGTAACCGCGCAGGATGGGACAACTACCCAAACGTACACCGTAACGGTAGGCCGGGGGGCATCAAATACAAACCTCAGCAACCTGAAGATAAACAATGGGGCCGTACCTTTAACACCTGCATTTAACTATACCGTAACCGGCTATACGGCAAGCGTACCTAATTCCACCACATCGGTAAAAATAACGCCGGCCGCAGCAGATGCAAATGCAACTATTACAGTAAACGGCGCAGCTGTTAAATCAGGAACAGCATCAGCAGCAATTAACTTGAATGCGGGTTCGAATACCTTCACCATGGTGGTAACCGCGCAGGATGGGATAAGCAGCAAGCGCTATGTTATAACTGTAACCAGACAATCGTCTGATGCCAGCCTTGCAAACCTGGCCATAAGCAGCGGAACGTTATCACCGGCATTTGCAGCGGCAACTACCGACTATACCGATTACGTAGCCAATTCGGTTGCATCTGTAACCGTAACGCCCACGGCGACAGATCCGGGGCGCAAGCATAACGGTAAACGGCACAGCGGTAACATCGGGTACAGTATCAGCCCCAATTGCCCTGGCAATCGGCCCCAACACAGTAACCATCGTGGTAACTGCCGGGGATGGCGTTACCACCAAAACCTATACCGCAACGGTAAACAGGAGGAACCTATACCTCTCAAACCTTAAAATAAACAATGGGGCAATAGACTTAACCCCTGCCTTTCATTTTAATACTACCAGTTATATGGCAAGCGTAAGCAATACCACCGCCAGTGTAAAAATAACGCCGGCGCTCGCCTACAGCGGTTCAACGGTGACAGTAAACGGAACCCCTGTAACCTCCGGCACTGCATCTGGAGCCACAGCTTTAGCAGTCGGCGCTAATACCATCAATACGGTAGTTACCGGCGGCGACGGGTTGAGCACTTATACCTATACCATAACCGTAACCAGGGCGGCGACCGGCCCGATAGCGGAACCCCTCGAGGCGGTAAGCGTTCAAAATCCGGCAAACACTCCGCAAATTGAAGATGGCGTCATAGTTCACCAGGGCATTTCGCCAAATGGTGACGGGCAAAATGACTTTTTAGTGATCGATGGCATCACCAATTATCCTGATAATAAATTAATGATCATGAACCGTAGCGGCCAAGTCATATTCGAAGCAAAAGGCTATGACAACGTTTCAAAGGTATTTGACGGGCATTCCAATAAAACCGGGGCCAAACAGTTGCCCGGCACTTATTTTTATTCGCTGGATTACATGGTCAGAGGAATAGCTAAACATAAAACAGGCTTTATTGTGCTGAAGTATTGATATTGGTGATTAGCGGTTGGAGATTAGAGGTTAGTAAGGAAACTGATCTCTAATCTCCAGCCTCAAATCACTGTCCCTTGCATTGAAGGTTAGTTGATTAGCGGTTAGGAAAAAACTAATCTCCAGTCTCTAACATCCCATCTTTAATCTCCCATCTCTAATCTCCAGCCTATAATCACCAACACATATACCCCAAAGATGTTATAGACACGCGCTATTATTTAGGGTACTTTTAATGGCTTAACGCCAGGTTATTGACCGCGGGTTTTTTTACCATTATATTTTTTGACCTGCCAGGAGGCGCCCGGACTGGTTAAACTGTTGATAGCAGCTCCCGGTATTGAGATCATAGCGCTGAAATTGCTCGCCGGCAGGCCGGTTTGGGCTGTAGTAAAAAGTAATATTATTAAACTTCGTTTAGCAGTAATTTACTAAATGACAGTCAATTACCGTTTTCTTAGCGTATGTGATAGTTAAACCCTGCGTTGGAAACAGGGCATTAAATTTTAAACGATTATTAAATAAAACCTTTAATATGAACAATTCTTGCAAGCACGTTTTCTCCCGGATCGCCTTCGTTTTTTGTTTGATCATATTATCCGCCCTGACGTTTACAGCAGCGGCGCAAACCTGGCAGCCCCTTGGGCCCGACGACGCAAACGAAGCTTCCGGAGGTTCCGTCTCAGCTGCCGGCCTGGTAACTGATCCTAACGGTGTGCCTTACCTGGTTTATCCGGATGGCAGTAATGGCAGCAAAGCAACAGTGAAAATGTATAACGGAACAAGTTGGACCGCAGTGGGCTCGCCTGATTTTTCACCCGGCTTTGCCTTCACGCCGTCCCTCGCATTTAACGGCACGACACCTTACGTGGTTTTCGAGGACGCCACTAATGGGTTCCGGGCAACCGTAATGATGTATAACGGCACAGCCTGGGTGACCGTGGGCGCAGCAGACTTTTCACCGGCGCAAGCACGCACTCCATCTCTTGCTTTTAACGGCACAACGCCCTATGTGGCTTTTGCCGATGCCAATAACGGCAATAAAGCAACGGTGATGATGTTCGACGGAACAAATTGGGTATCGGTAGGCTCGCCTGACTTTTCGGCGGCCGGCGCCGACTTTACAACCCTCGCATTTATCGGCTCGACTCCTTATTTAGCATATTCAGACTCCGGGAATAGTGACGTGGCGACAGTGGTGATGTTTGACGGGACAAATTGGGTGCCGGTGGGCACGCCTGGCTTTTCAGGCGGCCGCGCCATCTCCTTGTCAATTGTAGTTAACGGCACATCGCCGTACGTTGTTTACGACGATTTCAATAATGCCTCTAAAGCCACGGTAATGATGTTTGACGGCGCGAACTGGGTAACGGTAGGCCCGGCGGACTTTTCGCCAGGCCAGGCCAGCAACCCCTTCCTGGCCTTTAATGGCACAACGCCTTACATAGTTTATGCTGATGGTGTGAACGGTAACAAAGCAACAGTAATGAAATATAACGGCGCCACCTGGGCAACGGTGGGTTCGCAGGGTTTTTCGGCAGGGGCGACCACCTCCACCGCGCTGGCCTTTAGCGGCACAACGCCATATGCAGCATATACGGATGGAACGGGCGCAGTAGTTATGATGTATAACGGTACGTCATGGGTTCAGGTGGGCACTTCGGGAATTACAGGCGGCGCAGCTTCTTCGGCTTCCCTGGCTATCCAGGGCTCAACGCCCTACGTGGCATATGCTGACAATAGCAATCAAAATAAGGCTTCTGTGATGAGCTATAACGGGACGGGCTGGGTACATGTAGGCGCGGCGGGGCTTTCGGCTGGCGGAGCTTCATTGCCCACGCTGGCCTTTAATGGTACAACACCGTATGTGGCCTATGGCGACTTTGCGGCCGGCGGCAAAGCTACCGTCATGAAGTATAGTAATTCGTTCTGGTCGCTGGTAGGCATCGCGGGCTTTTCTCCGGCGCCGGTTCCATCAGCCGCGCTGGCTTTTAGCGGCACAACCCCGTACGTAGCCTTTTCGGATGGAGCTAATGCCGGTAAAGTTACGGTTATGAAGTACAACGGTTCCTCCTGGGGAACGTTAGGCCTCCCGGGCTTTTCGCCAGGACAAGCTTTTAGCGTTTCCCTGGCCTTTAGCGGCGCAACGCCGTATGTGGCCTTTCCGGATGGCTCGAATTTCGGAAAGCTTACCATAATGCGGTATGACGGGGCCAACTGGGTGCTAGTAGGCGCAGCGGACATTTCTTCGGGTCCGGCCCAATCACCCATACTGGCTTTTAGCGGCACAACGCCCTATGTAGCTTATGGCGATGGCGGTAATGGCGGGAAAGTTGCTGTTATGATGTATAATGGCACGTCATGGGTGCCCGTGGGCGGGCCGGGCATTTCAGCCGGATCGGTGCAGTCCGTGTCCTTTGCTTTTAGCGGCACGACGCCCTACGTGGCTTACCCGGATGGCGGAAATGGCAATAAAGCTGCCGTAATGCTATACAATGGCACATCCTGGGTGCCTGCCGGCGCATCGGCGCTTACAGCAGGCGCTGCAAACTCCGTGTCGCTTGCTTTTAATGGGCCGGTGCCGTATTTAGCTTTTACAAGCGGCGGCCTGTTTGTAAAATACTTCCACTCGACGGCGCCAACCGTACAGGCAAGTAACCTTATATTTTCAGGGACAACCGGAACCACAACTACAGCCTCGTGGACAAACGGCAACGGCGCATCAAGGGCGGTGTTTATGTTTGCCGGATCATCCGGCAGCCCGGCTACGGCGGACCTTACCGCCTATGCTGCTAACCCTGCCTTTGGCACCGGCAGCCAAATAGGCAGTACAGGCTGGTACTGCATTTATAACGGTACCGGCACAACCGTAAATATTACGGGCCTAACCGCCGGTACCGCTTACCAGGTTATGGCCGTTGAATATAATGGCACAGGCAGCAATGTGGCTTATTTAACTACACCCGGTTCTGGAAATCCTGCCGGCCTGAGCACTGTCCCGCCTCCAACTGTAAGCTATCCCAGCCCGAAGGTTTATGCGGTGGGTCAGCCCATTACACCGTTGGCGCCCACCGGTGGTAATATTTATACGCCTGCTTTGGGCGCCTCAACCCTCGCAGTCACAGGCTCTACTGTCGGCCTGGGTGTCGATAGCACAGGCAATATTTATGCATGCGACCCCGCAAACAGTAAATTGCTCATGTACGCTCCCGGCAACTCGGCGCCGGTGACTTTATACAACGGCGCTGTAAATGGCGGCGTGGGCGCCGGCAATATTGGCAGCACCCGCGATATTTTCTTTACCTCAAACAATACAGTAATTGATCTGAACACTGTCCCCGGCGCCAGCCCGGTTAATCTCGGATTGAATATTTCCGGAATCGCAAGTCTGGCCGTTAACGCCCCTGCCTCAGGGGAGGAGTACGATGTTTATTTTGCAGACGCCAGCGGCCAAATATATTGGCTGTCAAGAACCGGCGGTACCTATAGTGCGCCGGTTGCAATTGCAAACGCTTTCACTACCAAGGGACTGTCCGTTGACCATACCGGCCATCTTTATTACATCGGTATTGATAACAAGATTTACGAAAGTACCGCGATCCATGGCAGTGCCAGTACCCCCGCGGCCTTGCTTACCCCTAATCCGTCTTTTAGCCAGCCCTCGGCCATCGCGGTTGATGTCGCGGGCAATGTTTTTGTATGCGATCAGTCAGGTTCTTCCTATATTTTAAAGGAGATACAGGCCAATAGCAGCAATATCGTAACTATTTGTTCCCTGCCAAATATCGGTAACGGCATGGGTTTCGATAAATCCGGCAACCTGTATATCGATTGCCTTAGCCAGCTGGTAAAAATTGGGCCTGTCGGCGGCTATTATGTAAATGGCAGCCTTCCTGCCGGGCTGGCCATTGATAGCTCAACCGGCGTGATCAGCGGCACCCCAACCGCTATCAGTCCGGCAACCGATTATACTATTACCGCCTATAATGGCGGTGTCAGCGCATCTGCAATAGTTAACATCCGGGTGGCATCAACCGCGGCTAATCTTTCCAGCCTCGTATTAAGCGCCGGCGCTTTGACTCCGGGCTTCTCGGGTTTTACTACAAGCTATACTGCGAGTGTCGCCAATTCAACAACTTCCATTAAAGTAACACCAACTGCCGCCAACCCGCCAACCACGATAACCGTGAACGGCGTTGCGGTTGCTTCCGGTCTTGCATCGCAAAGCCTGCCTTTAGCTGTAGGGCCTAATATCATTACCACGGTAGTAACAGCGCAGGACGGCACAACCACCCAAACTTATGCCATCACGGTAACCAGGGCAGCATCAACCAATACCAATCTCGCAAACCTGAAAATAAATAGTGGGGCAATAGCCCTCAGCCCCGCATTTAATTACAATACCACCGGCTATACGGCAAGCGTAACAAATGCTATGACAAGCATAAAAATAACGCCAGCTACATCCGACGCAAATGCCGCGGTAAAAATAAACGGCACAACTGTGAGTTCGGGAACGGCTTCGGCGGCAATCCCTTTAAGCGTTGGGCTAAATACTATCACCACTGTTGTAACCGCACAGGACGGAACGACAACGAAAACATATACTATAACAGTAACACGGGCGCCTTCGGCCAATGCATCCCTGGCGGGCTTAAAATTAAGCGCAGGTACGCTGTCGCCCGCATTTGCTACCGGTACCGGCAACTATACAGCAACAGTGTCGGTCGCGGTGACTTCGGTTACATTAACCCCGACCACCAGCGACGCTACGGCCACGGTAAAAGTAAACAGCACAACGGTGGTTTCGGGAACAGCATCGGCAGCCATTGCTTTAAATACCGGCTTAAATACCATTACCACAGTGGTGACGGCCCAGGACGGCACGACCATGCAGACCTATACGGTAACTATCGGCCGGGGCGCATCGAACACAAACCTTTCCAATTTGAAAATAAACGCCGGGGCCATACCTTTAACACCGGCATTCAATTATACCGTAACCGGCTACACAGCAAGCGTGCCCAATTCCACCACATCGGTTAAGATAACGCCGGCTGCCTCCGACGCCAACGCAAGCATAAACGTAAACGGCACGGCAGTTAAATCAGGAACAGCCTCGGCGGCAATTAATTTAAACATCGGGCCAAATACTATCACAACGGTTGTCACGGCACAAGATGGCATAACTACCAAAACCTATACGATAACTGTGACCAGGGCTGCATCATCCAATGCCGGCCTTGCGGCCCTTTCATTGAGCAGCGGTACATTATCGCCTGTATTCGCCACGGCGACAACCGGCTATACGGCAAACGTAACAAATGCTACAACCACTATTACCGTCACCCCAACTACCAGCGATGCTACGGCAACAGTAACAGTAAATGGCACTGCCGTAATATCAGGCACCGCTTCAGCCAGCCTGCCATTAGTTGTTGGCCCCAATGCCATTACTACCATTGTAACAGCACAAGACGGCACAACCACTAAAACCTATACTGTAACCGTTACCAGGGCGCCTTCAAGCAATGCCAACCTTGCAAACTTGAAAATAAACAGCGGAAACATAGCCATAACTCCTGGATTTAACTATAATACGATCAGCTATACGGCAAGCGTAACAAATGCTACGGCTTCAGTTAAAGTAACGCCGGCTGCTGCCGATGCGAATGCAACAGTGAAAATTAATGGTGCAACGGTAGCATCCGGAACACAGTCGGCGGCAATTCCTTTAAGCGTCGGCTCCAATAGCGTCACTACCGTGGTAACGGCGCAGGACGGAACGACTACGAAAACCTACACCATAACGGTAACCAGGGCCACCGGGCCGATAGCTGAGCCATTAGCCGCAATAGGCGTTGAAAAACAAGTTGATTCCCCTCAATTGATTGATGATGGGGTCATAGTCCACCGGGGCATTTCGCCAAATGGCGACGGGCAGAATGATTTTTTAGTGATCGATGGCATAACCAATTATCCTGATAATAAATTAATGATCATGAACCGTAACGGCCAACTGGTATACGAAACAAAAGGTTATGACAACCTTTCAAAGGTATTTGACGGGCATTCTAATAAAACAGGCGCCAAACAACTGCCAGGCACTTATTTTTATTCGCTGGAATACAGTGTTAAAGGGACAATGAAACATAAAACAGGCTTCATTGTACTGAAATATTAAACGATGAGTGGGGAATAGCGAGCGGCGAATAGTATCAAATTATTCGCCGCTTACTTATTTAATTGAAATAAATTTTTCTTTTCAATTAAATAAGTATTTTTATTGACGCCCAATCGTTCCTGATGAAACACAGACTGCATGGCTTAAATAAGAGAAATTTGAGTGATTCGAGCGCGGTACCTTGGTTCTTCTCTGCTAATAAATGCGCCATCCTTTGTTGCTTTTTTCTGATCGCATGTGTTTGTTTTCCTGCGGTATCTCCGGCCCAAAATTCAGTCATTGTAAAACCAGTCCACCTACCCCAACCGTTCGATCACGCCGATATCAAGACTATGATGCTGGACGATGATGGGTTCCTTTGGTTTGTAACCAACCAGGGGATCTGGCGTTTTGATGGTACCGATGTACAGCCGGTTGATATTCACGATGCTACATTGCCGCAAAATTCAGTTCCGACTAAAATCTATCGCTACCACAATAGCTTGTTTTTTGTAATCGTTGATATTCCTACGCGGTCATACAAATTATTGCAGTATGATGTTATAAAAAAGCAAAGCAAGCTTATCGGGCTGCCCGACTTACCCATGGGATTTGATATTGACCGCGCTGATGGTTTGATGTTTATTACCGCCGATGGCACCAAATGGCGGTTTACCGAAAGGGAGGGTTTGCAAATAACGGCCCGGTTTTACACACTGCCTGGCTGGATAAAACAGCGAAAGCTTGAAAATTACACGATTGATGAAAATGGGGCAATTTATATTTTCTTGCATGAGCGGGTGGGTGCGTTGGGCAAAAACGGCATCACCTGGAGCAACGATCCTGTCGACAGTATTAAAAAATTGACCTATGTGTCGCGACCTTTTTGCACAGATAAATATATCGAAGCTGTGTACAACAATGGGCTGGTTGTATACGATAAAAAAAGCCTGAAAAAATTATATGAATATGTCGGCTTGGTGAACCCCGTGTCGGCTTCCTCAAAATACGGAACCCTTCCTGGTCGCCCCGACAGCAATGAAATGCGCGCGGGCGATATTATATCCATACCCGGAGCTAACCGGTTTTGGTTAGCAACAGGCAGGGGTATTGCAGAGTTGCAGCCTTCGGATGCCATGCCCTTTGAGACTGCCAGGCAGCAGCAGGTCGTCGATTTTTTTAAAGATAAAAGCATTCGATGTATTTATCGGGCATCTAACGGGAAGCTGTATTTCGGCACCTACCAGGGTTTTTTCGTGTTCAACAACGGGGCCTTTAAACTGATCAGCAAATATATCGGCTACACCATCGAGCAGGTAGGCCCAAACACTTTGCTTGTCGGCATGGAGGGCGGCACAGGGTTTTTCCTGGTTGACACCCGCACGGATACCGGGCATTTAAATCCTTATGAAGGCATCATTTTTACGACTAAAATTTTGAAGGTCGGCCAGGGGTATTTATCAGGATCGTATAATGGCTATATCTATCGTCTTACAGCGTTGCGTGACGGGGATTATAAAGTGGCTATCTGGCTCACCGGTTCACGGTTCGGAACCATCAAAGACTTGAAATTTATTAACGGGCAATTGTGGATAGCCTGCCAGGGCGGTGTGTTCAGGGTTTTAAATACCGGAAAACTGCAAAAGGTTTACCCGGCAGGAACCCGGGCATTACAATGCTATTCCATACAGCAGGAAAATGGGGGGATATGGGTCGGCACCAATGGAGAAGGGTTGGTGAAAATTGACTATAACGGCAACATGATCAGGGCGCTTCACTTTACCGACGGGCTGCCCGGCGAATATGTGTATTCATTGCTCGTCCTCAACAAGCTGCTCATTGCCGGCACCAGCGGCGGCCTCAGTGTTTTTGACCTGTCATCCATGCAGGCACTAAACCTCCCGGAAGCGGCGGCTTACAACGGCTCATTAACCCAGGAATTCAATCATTCCGCTATGTTTTATGATACCGCCAGGCGTAAATTGATGATGGGTGGAACTGAGGGATTGGCCATTCTTGATGCTGATTATTTAAGATCGACCATAGGCAACACCAGCGACCGGGTACGGCTTTCCTACGTCAAAAAAAGCAGCAATGCCACCCAAAAGCCGGATGTTGATCTTTTTGCTTCGCTAAACAAAACGATTACTATTTTACCGCAAACTACTTATACCGGCCTCAAGTTTTCGGGGCCTTTACGGCAGCAGTTTGTACTTTTTCGGATAAAAGAACTGGATGACCACTGGCACCAGGGCAAACTATCTGATGAAATATCACTTTATGCGATACCACCAGGCAGCTATACCATCGAAGCACGCTTTCCCTCGGTTGCTAATCCAAAATATTGGTTAACCAGGCAGCTGGTCATTGTGCCCCGTTTTTACCAAACCCTGTTGTTTAAAATCTTACTGGCGTTGGTTATCATCCTGGTCATCTACCTGGCCTGGCGCTACAATGCTAATAAAATAAGACAGGAGCAGCAGATGCGCACCGCCATTGCCAGCGACCTGCACGATGAGATCGGCAGCACGCTCACCCGGATATCCATCAACAGCGAATTGTTGACCATGGGCGAAAGCGCCGATAAGGAGGCGCTCGAAATTATATCAAACGACAGCAAAAAAGCGATTTCTTCTATTTCGGATATTATTTGGTCGGTAGATGCCCGGAACGACAATAAAGAAGACCTGGTTTTGCGCATGAAGGACCATGCCCACAAGATGCTGGAAGATGTTGCGGAAGTGCATTATAACGTCAGCGGATTAACGGCAACGGCTAACATTCCGCAAACGTTGCGGCAAAATATTTACCTGATCTTTAAGGAAGCTGTTAACAATATAATCCGCCATAACGTTTCGCCCGAGGTGTGGATAAACATCGAAAACGGTCCGGCTGGCTTTACGATGGAAGTAAAAAATACCATCCAGCATAAAAAAGGCACCGGCTACAGGGGCCAGGGATTGAAGAACATGGAGATGCGCGCCAAACGGATAAATGCAACGGTAAAGGTTGTTGAGGCAGAGGGAGTTTTTTCTGTCACGCTTCGGATGAAGGAATGGAAGTGAACCGTTGAAAGTTTGCAGTGCGCAGTTGGCAGATGAAAAAAGTTGGCAATGTGCAGTTTTCACTTGGCAACCGCCCACCGCAAACTGCCTACTGCAAACTGACCACATCCCCCAAAAGGGGCATAGGTTTATATTTTTTTTATGCAGATTTTTGTTAGATGTTCAAGGTATCTATTGTAGAAGACGATATTTCTATCCGTAACGGGATCATCCGCTTTATAAAAATGCAGGAGGAATTCCGCTTTATACAAAGCTATGGCAGTGTTGAGGAATACCTGGCGGCTGATGACGAAATGCCTGATGTTTTACTGCTGGACATTGAGCTTCCGGGGATGACAGGTTTGGAGGGTTTGTTCCATATTAAAAAAAAGCATCCTGTTACAGAAATACTGATGCTGACCGTTTACGAGGACAAGGAACGGATATTTAAAGCGCTGCAGGCCGGGGCGGGAGGGTATTTGCTGAAAAACACATCGCTGCCCAAAATACGCTCATCCATACTCGAAGCGCTTGATGGTGGCGCACCTATGAGCCCACTTATTGCCAAAAAAGTACTTTCTTTTTTTGCCAAAGAACCTGAGCAACCCGGTTCAACTTCGGAAGAACAGCTAACCGCCCGAGAAATAGAAGTGGCCCGTTCGCTCATCGACGGCAATACTTACAAACAGGTGGCGTATTACCTCCACATCTCGCCGGGCACGGTAAAGCAGCATATTAAAAACATTTATCGAAAGCTGCAGGTGAACAGCCGGGTGCAGCTGATCAAAGAGTTTAATAAGGTAGCCTGAGGCCGGGCTCGATAAATACCAAACGAATTGTAGAGATCGATGCTTCGCGTCTCTACGACATACGTCAAAATACTTATTCCTAAACCTTTCCGGAGGCGGCAGCAATGCCGTCTTTTTTTATCCCGCAAAATCAAAAACCCGGGGCACCCCATATCCGCAATATATCCCAAAGGTGGTATAGACAGGCGTATCCCCTCCCGGTAACTTTGTTGTACATACTTATTAGTGATTTTATTGCCGGATATCAGTTAATAGTCGGGCGGCGCTATAAAACACTAATAAGTTATGGCTAAACATTAATCCGGGTTGTTATGAAAAACTTTTACGCTGCTTTCTGTAAAAAAAATGCAAACTCTTTTTGCCGGTCAATTGCTTTGCTGGTTACCATTGCGGGCATTGTCGCACCCGGCCAATTATTGGCACAGGCGCCCACCGTTAGTTATGCAAGCCAGGGAACGTATTTTGTTGGCCTGCCGGTTCAACTATCGCCAACGGCAAGCGGGGTGGCGGCGCCGGGCTATAGCGGCCCAACTGCGTCAGGCTTCCTAACCAATGCCTGGTATATTGCATTTGATCCGCAAGGCGGAAATATATATGCGACAGCATTTTTTCAATATCAAACGCAATTTGGCTTGCAAAACGGTCGGACGTTATTTAGAATTCCACCCAACTCCGGTGGCGGTGTTGCTGCAGTTGGCAGTTTAACCGGGGCAACGGGCGTGGCTGCCGATAAGTCGGGCAATGTATGGGTGGCCGATCAAAGTACCAAGGCCGTTTATAGGGTGCTTTACGGAAGCAACAGCCCTGTTTCGGTAGCATCGGGCTTCAACAATCCGCAAGGTTTGGCAATCGATGCTTCGGGTAATGTATATGTAGCCGACGAAGGCAATGCCGCCCTGGAGAAAATACCGGCTGCCGGTGGCGCCTGGACGACGATCGCATCCGGGCTAACCGGCGCGAACAGTGTAGCAGTGGACGGCGCCGGCAATATTTTTATAGCGGCCAATGGCGGGATATACCGCGTACCTGCCGGCGGCGCCAGTGCATCGCTCTATCTTTCCTCTTCCGCACCGGTGGGGGTAGCAATCGATCCTTCGGGCACCCTGTATGTGGCTGATGAAAATAGCCAAAGAATAACCAAATACCCGGTAACAGGGGCCAGTGTTACCTTTCCTATCGACAAACCCGCCAGCGTGGCATTAGATCCATTTGGCAACGTTTATTGCGGTAGCTTATCTAACGGTGATGTAGAACGATATAAATTAGCCGGCGGGTACTATTTAGCAACGGCGCTACCACCTGGCCTAAGTTTCTCCAATTCAACCGGTGTTATCAGCGGTACGCCGACAACGGTGACCGGTAGCCAGGCTTACCAGGTTTATGCTTACAATGCCGCAGGCAGCACTTCGACGGGATTTGGTTTGTCGGTTGCCAATCCTCCTGCGCCTGTCATAAGTTACACCAGCCCGCAAACTTATCCACCCGGTACTGCCATTAGTCCGTTAGCGCCGGCAAGCAATTATGTGGCCCCGCTTGCCTACAAGGGCAGCCCGGTTACGGTAGGTTCAGGCTTGGTTAACCCGGTTGGCGTGGCTACCGACTCGCAGGGGAATGTTTACGTAGCGGACGATGCGGCTTCAGTGAATGCTACGCCGGGCAGGGTATATATGGAAGCAGCTAATGGCGGCGGTCAGTCTATACTAGTAGACAACGTCAGCGACCCGACCAGCGTTGCCACAGATGCCGCCGGGGACCTGTTTATTTCCGACACGGGGCTTATACAAATATTAGAAGTACCGGCGGGCATGTCATATCCTACTACAGAGAGTCCGGAATTATCAGCCATAGGGCTCGTCGCGGCGGATGGGGCCGGTAATGTTTACACTTTTGCACCGGGCGACCACACCATTTATAAGCTCCCCGCGGACCTATCGGGCGAATCGGCGTTTGCTTCCGGGCTCAGTTCACCTGCGGGACTTGCGGCAGACCGAGCGGGAAATGTTTATGTGAGTAATGCCGGTAACAACAATATCGTCAAATTTAATCCTGATGGCAGCAGTGCGGGTGTATTGGCATCGATTCAAAATCCCGGCCCGATTACGATTGATGCCGGGGGTAATCTGTATGTGGTGAATACCTCGGGCAACCTGTACACTATACCTGCGGGCACAACAACAGCCATACAAGTAGGGTCCGGTTTCAGTAATGTATCCAGCCTGGCAATCGACGGTAAGGGCGTTTTATATTACACGGATATAAACAATCATGCGCTGAAAAAGATCAGCCCCGTTGGCGGATATTTTTTAAGCGCCCCGTTGCCAGTGGGGTTAACTTGCTCTAATGCTACAGGAGTTATAAGCGGTACGCCAGCTACAGCAAACGCGGCAGATTATACCGTAACGGCCTATAATATTACCGGAGGTACTTCAACAAATTTAAATCTCGGAATCATGACGCTCGCCATCAGTTACAGCGGGCCCGACACCTATTCAACCGGAGCGGCTATTACGGCGCTGGCCCCAACAAGCAGCGGTGTGGCCGCCCCCGGCTATAGCAACAGCCCGGTTGCCTTAGGCTCCGGGTTTAAGTTCCCGGAAGGGGTAGCTATTGATGCCACGGGCAACGTGTACGTGGCGGATGCAAACAATAATGCGGTATATAAGATCCCGGTAGCCGGCGGCGCCCCTGTAGCCATAGGTTCAGGATTTAATTCCCCGTACGGCGTGGCGGTAGACGCTGCCGGCAATGTGTATGTAGCCGATTCGAACAATAACGCCGTAAAAGAGATCCCGGTTGGGGGCGGCGCAATTATTACTTTGGGCTCCGGCTTCAAAATTCCTGCCAGCCTGGCGCTTGACGCCGCGGGCAACCTATATGTGGCCGACTTCGGCAACAGCGCAATAAAAAAGATCCCGGCGGGTGGCGGGACTCCCATTACATTGGCAACCATCTCTACCAACACCGAGGGCGTTGCTGTTGATGCAGCAGGGAATGTTTACTTCGGGACTGTTTTCGGCAACCAGGTAAAAATGATCCAGGCAGGCACCGGCGCGCTGGTCAACATAGGATCTGGGTTCAGTCAGCCACGTGGTGTAGCGGTAGATGCTGCCGGAAATATATATATCGCCGACACGGGTAATAACGCTATTAAAGAGATACCTGTTGGCGGTGGTGCAATTATTACATTAGGTTCCGGCTTCAAAAGCCCAAGCGGCGTAGCCATAGACCCCGCGGGTAATATTTATGTAGCCGATGCCGCAAATGCCGCCGTGAAAAAAATAAAACCGGTTGGCGGCTATTTTATAAACCCGGTCCTGCCCACCGGCTTAAGCCTGGATAAGAGTACCGGAATTATAAGCGGTACGCCGACCGCTGGCAGACCGGCAACCAACTATACGGTTTTCGCCTATAACTCGTCAAGCAGCACCTCGGCTTTGGTGAACATAAAAACCTTAGTGTCTCAAATAATTACATTCAATGCGCTGGCTGCAAAAACCTATGGCTCGGCGGATTTTGCGCCGGGGGCGACAAGCACCAGCGGCGCGGCGGCGATCGCTTATGCCAGCGATAATAGCACAGTAGCCACCATAGTCAACGGCAATATCCATATTGTGGGCGCAGGCACGGCAAATATCACTGCTTCACAGGCGGCAGCCGATTCTTCGCATTCAGCTGCAGCGGATGTTAAGCAGCAATTAACCGTAAACCAGGCGCCGCTGACCATCACAGCAAATCATCAGGATATGACGCAGGGGCGGTCGGTGCCTACGTTAACGGTCCATTACGACGGTTTTGTAAACGGCGACAATTCCGGCAGCTTGACAACATTACCTTTAATTACTACTACCGGTACATCTTCTTCGCCGCCTGGTACTTATCCCATTACGGCGAGCGGCGCAGTCGCAGCCAATTATTCAATTAGTTATGTGAACGGTACCTTAAATATTACACCGCCGTCTTCAGTGGCAACACTTGGCGGCCTGCAGATCAGCGAGGGAACGTTGAGCCCGGACTTCTCGAGCGCAACTACTGTTTATACCGCGGCTGTTGCAAATGGCATAACTTCCGTCGCGGTAACGCCAATCCCGAACAATCTCAACGCCTCCATTACGGTTAATGGCACAGCAATACCCAGCGCTACGAGATCTGGTGAGATCAATTTGGCGGTGGGCGCTAATAAGATCACTATTGTTGTAGTCGCAGAGAATGGCGTTAATACCATAACTTATACCATAACTGTAACCCGCGCCGGAGTTCCCAATGATAACCTTTCGAACCTTAAGATAAATGGCGGGGCTATAACCATAACACCGGTATTTAAGTATAGCACCACCAGCTATGCAGCAACCGTAACAAACGCAACGACATCGATAAAGGTAACCCCCGCCACCGCCGATGCCAGCGCAACCGTGAAGATCAACGGCGCGGCAGTCACGTCAGGAACGGCCTCAGCGGCTATCCCGTTAACTGCCGGCCCGAATATAATCACAACCACTGTTACCGCCGGCGATGGAACGACAACTAAAACTTATACCATTACTGTAACCCGGGCGCCATCATCTAACGCGGCCCTTGCCGGGCTTAAACTAAGCGCAGGCACCCTGTCTCCGGTATTTGCGACCGGCACCTTCGGCTATACGGCGGCCGTTGCGGGTACCGTTACCTCGGTTACCCTGACCCCAACCACCAGCGATGCCAATGCATCGGTAAAAGTGAATGGCACAACGGTAACTTCAGGAACACCCTCAACGGCAATTCCGCTAAATATTGGCTTAAATACTATTACTACTGTCGTAACAGCCCAGGATGGGACAACTACGCAAACGTATACCATAACTATAGGGCGGGGCGCATCAAATACAAACCTCAGCAACCTGAAGATAAACAATGGGGCCATACCTTTAACACCCACATTTAATTATACCATAACCAGCTATACGGCGAGCGTGCCCAATGCTACTACATCGGTAAAAATAACCCCTGCCGCCTCGGATGCCAATGCAACTATAACGGTAAACGGTGTAACTGTTAAATCTGGTACAGCATCAGGAGCAATAAATTTGAGTACCGGCCCAAATATCATTAACACTGTGATAACGGCGCAGGATGGTATAACCACCAAAACCTATACCATTACCATAACCCGGCCATCGACCGATGCCAGCCTTGCAAACCTGGCCCTGAGCAGCGGCACTTTATCCCCTGCATTTGCAACAGGTACCGCCAATTATTACACTTATGTAACCGATGCTGTGACTTACTTAACAGTAACCGCCACAGCCAGCGATGCCGGTGCCAGCCTAACGGTAAACGGCACAGCAGTAACTTCGGGGACAGCATCAGCCCCGATCGCTATGGCAATAGGCCCTAACACAATAACCATTGTGGTGACCGCCGGGGATGGCATTACAACTCAAACCTATACAGCAACGGTAAACAGATTGAACCTTTACCTTACCAACCTGAAGATAAACAACGGGACGATACCCTTAACACCCGCGTTCCATTTTACAACTACCAGTTATACGGCAAGTGTAAGCAATGCCACCACCAGCATAAAAATAACGCCGGCGCTGGCTTACAGCGGTTCAACGGTAACAGTAAACGGAACCCCTGTAACCTCAGGCACTGCATCAGGAGCTATAGCTTTAGCAGTTGGCCCTAATACCATAAATACGGTAGTTACCGGCGCCGACGGGATAAGCACTTATACCTATACCATAACCGTAACCAGGGCGGCAGCCAGCCCGGTAGCGCAACCGCTTGAAGCTGTAAGCATTCAAAATCCGGTTAACAACCTGCAAATTGAAGATAACATTGTAGTTCACCAGGGCATTTCGCCAAACGGGGATGGGCAGAACGACTTTTTAGAGATTGATGGTATAACCAATTATCCTGAAAATAAACTCACCATCATGAACCGGAACGGCGTATTGGTATATGAAGCGAAAGGCTATGATAACAGCCAAAAAGTATTCGACGGGCATTCAAATAAGACAGGTGCCAAACAGTTACCGGGCACTTATTTTTATTCGCTGGATTATATGGTGAAAGGAGTAGCTAAACATAAAACAGGATTTATTGTGCTGAAGTATTGACAATAACCGCAACCAGGGAACGCATGACACGATATTTCTGAATGTGGCCCCTGGTTGCCTTTCGTACTATCGGGCGCCCGCGTAGCCAATAAAATCGATCAACTTATGATACCGTTATCTCCCCCCTCAAATCTTTTTCCAGGTATTCCTTAACAAGTTTAGGGTCTTCAAACTGTCCTAATAAAAACATCATTTTGGTAACGGCCGACTCATACGTCATATCGTATCCGTTGGCAACGCCGATGTCTTTTAGCTGACGGCTCGTTTCATAGCGGCCAAGCTCGACCGTGCCCACCTTGCATTGCGAAATATCAAGGATCACTTTACCGCCATCGATAGCCTTTTTAAGCAGGTCGATAAACCATTTGTCAGTTGTGGTATTACCTGCGCCGAAGGTTTCCATTACAATGCCGCGCACATCGGCGGTCAAAATTGTTTCAACCACCTTTGGGCTAATGCCGGGATAAAGTTTAAGGACGGCAACATCGCTAACCAGGTTTTTGTGCACCTTTAGTTGGTGCCCATCCTGCGGGTGGCGGATATCGTTAAGACTAAACTTAAGGTGAACGCCCGATTCGGCCAGGATAGGATAATTTGGCGATCGGAAAGCCTCGAATTTCGATGAGTTATATTTAAACGACCGGTTTCCCCTGAACAGTTTGTAATCAAAATAAATGCAGACTTCCGGTACACGGGCGCGGTCGTTTTTCTTAGCGTTAGCAATTTCGATGGCCGTCATTAAATTTTCCTTGGCATCGGTCCGGATGGCGCTTATGGGCAGCTGCGATCCGGTAAATATTACCGGTTTGGCCAGGTTTTCGAGCATAAAGCTCAGCACAGAGGCCGTAAACGCCATGGTATCAGACCCGTGCAATATTACAAAGCCGTCAACAGTATTGTAATTACTCTCTATCAAACCGGCAAGTTCGCTCCATATCGCCGGGTTCATGTTTGATGAATCGATGATCTCGTCAAAGGAATGCACCTGGATCTTGCAGTTCAGCTTTTCCAATTCGGGCACATTATCCATTATCTGCTCAAAATTTATCGGTTTGAGCACCTTTGTCTGCGGGTCGGTCATCATACCTATCGTGCCGCCGGTATAAATGATCAAAATCTGGCTCATGCGTTTAATAGTTCATGGTTCATAGTTCATAGTTCATAGTTCATGGCCGGAATTGAATAGCAGTAAAGGTCAAAATGCAATTGCTGCGAACTATTAATGAAACCATTATTGTCCAAAATATTTAATTCATGGCTCACGATTCAAAGTTTGAAAGGTAGTGACGACACTGTTGAAATGCAGCTACCATGAACTATGAACCATCAACGATGAACAACTATACTCCAAATATCAGTCTTGAATTTTCCGTGGTTATGTCAGCCACCGTTTCCAGGTCTGTTTGGTGCAGTTCCGCAACTTTTTGGGCAACGTATATCAAGTACGAACTTTCATTTGGTTTGCCGCGGTGCGGAACGGGCGTAAGGTACGGAGAATCTGTCTCTAAAACTATATGCTTTAAGTCAATTTGAG
>Ga0134126_10000725_pt1 | contig 41480 bp, 37 predicted proteins | sample KB31752_FD_96881 | JGI IMG/M metagenome (GOLD analysis project Ga0134126, IMG submission 96881) | Terrestrial soil microbial communities with excess Nitrogen fertilizer from Kellogg Biological Station, Michigan, USA - KB3-175-2 | ecosystem: Environmental > Terrestrial > Soil > Unclassified ...
AACGCCTCCCACGGCGAGCCCGCCCGGGATTGACCAAGCGCCCGCTTCTCTGCACCGCCTACGCTCTGCGGCCATGAGCGACAACGCATTGCCGTGGCAGGGCCCACTCGTGGCGGGCCGGGTGGCCGTCGTCACCGGCGGCGCCGGAGCCATCGGTCGGGCCAGCTGCCTGGCCCTGGCCGAGCACGGGGCCGACGTGGTGGTGGCCGACATCGACCAGGAACGGACCACCGCCGTCGTGGCCGAGGTCGAGGCCCTCGGCCGCCGGGTCGTCGGCGTCTGCGCCGACGTGACCACGCCGGAAGGGGTGGCGGCGGTGATGGACGCCGCCGACGGCGAGCTCGGCCGGGTGGACATCCTGGTCAACGGCGTCGGTGAGCACCTCGGGGTGTCGGGCCGGTTCGAGGACTCGACCGAGGAGGAGTGGGACGCCCTCTACAAGGTCAACCTGCTCCACGTCATGCGGGCCTGCAAGGCCGTCATCCCGGGCATGCGGGAGCGTGGGTGGGGCCGGATCATCAACTTCTCCTCCGTCGAGGGCATCCGGTCGGCCCCGTTGTTCGCCGCCTACACCGCCTTCAAGGGGGCGGTGGACTCGTTGACCAAGAGCATCGCCGTCGACGTCGCCGCCGACGGCATCAACTGCAACGCCATCGCCGTCGACAAGACCCGGGCGTACCAGGTCGACTTCTACCGGCCGTACGCCGAGTACGACCACATGGTCCCGGTGTGGATCCCGGCCGGGCACTACGCCGAGGGGTCGGACGTCGCCGCGGTCGTGCTGTTCCTGGCCAGCGAGATGGGCCGGTGGGTCGTCGGCCACACCGTCGCCGCCGACGGCGGCACCCTGGCCGCCGGCGGTTGGTACCGGACGCCGACCCGCTTCACCAACTCGCCGCTGCTGGTGCAGTGGCTGGACGAGGACCCGGCGGCCAACGCCCTCCGGCCGCCGCCGCTGCGGTGACCCGTCTCAGACGGCCATGATGATCGGGACGATCATCGGCCGGCGGCGGGTGCGGTCGGTGACCAGCTTCCCGAGGGCCTTGCGGGCGTGCCGACCGAGGACCTCGACGTCGTGGGCGCCGTCGGCCATGGCCTGGACCAGGGCGTCGGCGACGACCTGGCTGGCCTCGTCGAGCAGCTCCTCGGCCTCGGGGGCGTAGACCCACCCCTTGGTGGCGATCTCCGGGACGCCGCTGAGGGCCTTGCGCTGGAGGTCGACGGTGGCCACCACCATGACCACCCCCTCCTCGGACAGCAGCTTGCGGTCGCGGAGGACGCCGTGGCCGACGTCGCCGATGGTGCCGTCGACGTAGAGGTAGCCGGCCGGCACCTCCCCGTCGCGGTGGAGGCCGGTCTCGTCCAGGCGGACGACGTCGCCGTCCTCGCACAACAGCACCTGGTCGGCCGGCACCCCCATCGACCGGGCGAGGGCGGCGTGGTGGACCATGTGGCGGTACTCGCCGTGGACCGGCACGAAGGTGTCCGGGCGGGCGACGGACAGGTAGGTCTGGAGCTCCCCCTGCCGGGCGTGGCCGCTGACGTGGACGGCTTCGGCGCCGGAGTGGATGACGGTGGCCCCCCGGCGGTAGAGGTCGTCGATGACCCGACCGACCGACCACTCGTTGCCGGGGATGGGGTGGGCGCTGATGACGACGACGTCGCCGTCGGTGAGGTGGAACCGCTTGTTGTCGCCGGTGGCCATCAGCGACAGCGCCGACATCGGTTCCCCCTGGGAGCCGGTGGAGATGACGCAGACCTGACCGTCGGAGAGGCGGTCGATCTCGTCGATGTCGACCAGGGTGCCATCGGGTATCGACAGGATGCCGAGGCGGGTGGCGAGGTCGACGTTCTTGCCCATCGACCGACCCAGCGTGGCCACCTTGCGGCCGCTGGCCACGGCGGCGTCGATGACCTGCTGGACCCGGTGGATGTGGCTGGCGAAGCAGGCCACGACCACCCGGTGGCCGGCGGCGGCGGCGAAGACCCGGCGCATGGTGGCGCCGACGGTGCTCTCCGACGGGGTGAACCCGGGCTCCTCGGCGTTGGTGGAGTCGGCCAGCAGCAGCCGGATGCCGGGGTCGGTGGCGAGGGCACCGATGCGGGCCAGGTCGGTCCGGCGGCCGTCCACTGGCATGAGGTCCAGCTTGAAGTCGCCGGAGTGCAGGACCACTCCCTGGGGGGTGTGGAAGGCGATGGCGAAGGCGTTGGGCACCGAGTGGGTGACCGGGATGAACTCGACGTCGCACGGGCCGATGCGCCGTCGCTCGCCGTCGGCCACGGTGATGTACTGGGCCCGGTCGGCCAGGCCGGCCTCGTCGATGCGGTTGCGGGCCAGCCCCAGCGACAGGGCGGAGCCGTAGATGGGGACGGAGAGGTCGCGCAGCAAGAAGGCCAGACCACCGGTGTGGTCCTCGTGGCCGTGGGTGAGCACCACCCCGTCGACCCGGTCGGCGTTGTCGCGGAGGTACGAGAAGTCCGGCAGCACCAGGTCGACCCCGGGCATGTCGGCGTCGGGGAACATGATCCCGCAGTCGAGGACCAGGATCCGCCCGTCCACCTCGATGCAGGCACAGTTCCGGCCGATCTCCCCCAGGCCGCCGAGGAAGACCACCCGCACCGGCTGGCCGGTGGGCTTCTTCCGTCTCCGCCGGTTGGGTCGTCCGGGTGATGCGGCCGTCTCAGCCAACCGGGGTCCCCAACACGCCCAGCCGCATCAGCACCCGGTAGGCCTCGCCGTCGAGCTCCGGCGGGGCCGCCCCCATGGGCGGCCGGCACTGCCCGACCGACAGCCCCAGGGCCCGGCAGGCAGCCTTGGCCGGCAGCGGGTTCGGGAGGTCCTCGGTGGACTCGAAGTCGTAGGACTCGATCAGCCGGGCGTTCAGGTGCCGGGCTTTTTCGACGTCCCCCTCCCCGTGGGCGGCGATCATCCGGCCGAGCTCGGTCCCGGCCCAGTGGGAGGCGACGCTGATCAGACCGACGGCCCCGACCGAGAGGAGCGGGAGGGTGAGGGCGTCGTCACCGCTGTAGAGCTCGAACCCGTCGCGGGCGCGGCAGAGCAGCCGGGCGGCGCCGGCGGGGTCCCCGGTGGCGTCCTTGACGGCCACCACGTTCGGGGCGGCGTCGAGCAGCCGCAGGTAGGTGGCCTGGGCGATCCGGCGGCCGCTGCGGACCGGGATGTCGTAGACCACCACCGGCAGGTCGGTGGCGGCGGCGACGGCGGTGAAGTGGGTGAACAGACCTGTCTGGGAGGGCCGGTTGTAGTACGGGGTGACCACCAGCACCCCGTCGGCGCCGGCGTCGGTCGCCGCCCGGGTGAGCTCGACGGAGTGGGCGGTGTCGTTGCTGCCGGTGCCGGCGATCACCGGGACGGTGACGGCCTCGGCCACCGCCCGGAACAGGTCGACCCGCTCGGCGTCGGTCAGCACCGGCCCCTCGCCGGTGGTGCCGGCGACCACCAGGCCGTCGCTGCCGTGGTCGGTCAGCCACCGCGCCAGGGCGACGGCCGCGTCGAGGTCCAGCCCACCGTCCGCGTCGAACGGCGTCACCATGGCGGTGACCACGGCTCCGAAGCGGGGGGCGGGCATGAAAGGCAGGCTACCAGCCGGTCCGCGTCTCCCCTGGCCCCGGGGGGAATTGCAGCGCCAGGAACCGGTCGAGCATGGCGTTGACCTGATCGGGGACGACGAGCTGCAGGAAGTGCCCGGACCCCACCACCCGGGCCACCTGCCAGTTGTCCCCGAGCGCCGCCAGGCTCTCGGGGACGGCGAACGGGCGGGCGGCGGTGACGAGGAGGGACGGGACCGCACAGGTGGTGGCCGCCTGGTGGCTGTCGAAGGCCAGCACCCCGTCGCCCATCGCCCGGAAGACGTGGGCGGGGGTGGCCGCCATGGTGGCGGCCACCTCGGCGGTCACCTCCGGACCGTCCACCGGCTCGAACAGCCGGCCGACCACGAAGTCGCGGACCCGGTCACCGTGGTCCGGACCGCCGAGGGTGGCGTAGAACGGCTGCAGCTCCGCCGTCTTGTGCGCCGGCGGCCGTATCCCCGAGTCGAGCATCACCAGCCCACTGATCGACTCGGGGTGGGCGACGGCCAGCGCCAGCGACAGGCTGCCGCCGAGGCTGTGCCCGATCATCACCGGCCGGTCGAGGTCGAGGGCGTCGAACAGCGCCAGGAAGTCGCCGACGAACGTCGCCGAGTCGTACACCCCGTCCGGCTTGTCGCTCACGCCGTGCCCGCGGAGGTCGACGGCGACCACCCGGTAGCGGTCCCTCAGGTGGTCGAACTGGTGCCGCAGGTGGGTGCGGTCACACGCCATCCCGTGCACCAGGACCAGGGCGGGGTCGCCGGCACCGGCCTCGTCGTAGCCGATCCGGACGCCGGTTGGCAGGTCGACCCATTGCCCGAGCATGGGACCGGATGCTACCGAGCCCCGCCGGCCCCGGCCGGCTTCCGGTTCGATGGACGGTCAGGCCACCTGCCGTCCCGGTCTGACTGCGGTCAGACCACCTGTCGTTCCGCCGGGGACCCGTCGGCGAAGGCGTCGGCGTCCTCGGTGGCGTCGGAGAGGTCCTCGAAGGCGATGGCCCCCATCTCGGTGAACTTCTCCCGGAGCCACCCGTCGGCCGCGTCGAGGAGCCCCAGCTTCTTCAGGTTGGGGACGATCTTGGAGAACAGGAGGATCTGGAAGTCGTCGCGCTCGGGGCCCTGGGTGATGATCCGCACCACCTGGTCCGGCGGCACCTCCATCCGCTCCCACATCTCCTGCATCAGCATCCGGTCCTTCATCCGGACGGCGGCCTCGAAGGCGAACTCCTGGCGCTCCCGGAGCTCGGCGCTCGACAGCTCCTGGTAGTACTCCTGGAGGCTGAGGACCCCGAAGGCGACGTGGCGGGCCTCGTCGGCCATCACGTACCGGAGGAGCCGCTTGAGCAACGGCTCGGTGGTCATGCCGTGGATGAACCCGAAGGCGGCCAGGGCGAGGCCCTCCACCATGATCTGCATGCCCAGGTAGGTCATGTCCCACCGGCGGTCCTGGATGATGTCGTCGAGGAGCAGGCCCAGGTGGGCGTTGATCGGGTAGTGGCCGGACAGCTTCTCGTCGAGGTACCGGGAGAACACCTCGACGTGCCGGGCCTCGTCCACCACCTGGGTGGCGGCGTAGTACTTGGCGTCGATCCACGGCACCGTCTCGACGATCTTGGCGGTGCACAGCAGGGCCCCCTGCTCGCCGTGGAGGAACTGGGACAGCATCCAGTTCTGGTTCTCCACCCCGAACCGCATCCACTCCTTGTCGCCCCACTTCTCCAGCACCGTGCCGGAGATGTCGGTGTTGGCCCACCGCAGGTTGTCGCCGTTGGCCTCCCGGTTGGCGATGACCACCTTCTCCTGGTCCACCTCGGTGTCCCACGGCAGGTCGGTGGTCCCGTTCCACTGGGCGTTCTTGGCCTTCTCGTACAGCTTGTCCAGCTTCGGCTTGGCCCCCTTCTGGTAGTCCCAGGTGAACTCGGCCGGGCACGGGTCGTCGACCAGGTGCCGGCCGTCGGGCTCGTCGTGCCCCACCATCGCCAGGACGGCGGCGACGTCGGTGACGTCGTCTCGACCGATGATGTCGCGGTTGGACCGCATGTCGTCGGCGGTGGTGGTCATGGCAGGGCCTCGCTTGCTGTCGTCGGGTCGGGCAGCCCGGCCATCCGGAGGGCCTGGATGCCGGGGATCACGAAGGTGCCGACCAGCCGGCGGGTGTCGGCCGGGTCGGTGAGGTCGGCGCCGGGCGCCGGGCAGGTCAGGTAGGAGAACAACAGCCGGACGGCCCACTCGCCGGCCCGGGCGGCCTGCTCGGGCTCCAGCCAGCGGCCGAAGAACGGGGCGGCGAACGAGCTGGCCACCTCGAGCAGCCGGTCCATCTCGGCGAACGCCAGATGGGGCAGCACCACGCCGGGCTCGTGCTCCAACAGGTAGGCGAGGGCGGCGTGGCCACTGAGCACCCGGGCGGCCCCCGACATCCCGGCGACCAGCATGTCCTCGAGGTCCCGAGCCTCCCCCATGGCGACGGCCAGCTCCGAGAACAGCCGGGCCGTCTCGGTCTCGACCACGGCGTGCAGCACCCCGTCCTTGCCGCCCGGGAACGCCCGGTACAACGTGGCTCGGGACAGCCCGGCCTCCCGGGCGATGTCGTCGGCGGTGGTCTTCGCCACTCCCTGCCGGGCCAGGCAGCGCAGCGCGGCGTCGACGATCCGGACCCGCGGCGTCGACCGGTCGTCGGTTCCGAGGTGGCGGACCGTGGCCGACCGCTTGCCGCGTCCGCCCGGGTCGACGGCCCCCTGCCCCATCACCAATGCCCCCATAGATGAAACAGTATGGCAGGGTCTGTCTCATTGTCAACGGACCCCTTCACCCGCAGGTGGTCAGGACCGCGGCGTGGTGCCATCACCCCGGGCGAACGCCACCAACGGTGCGAGGTCGCCCCGGTCGGCGCATCGCAGGGCGTCGAGGTAACGGCGGCGCTGTTCATCCGCCGACCCGGCCGACCCGAGACCCCAGCCGAACCGCGGACGGCCGACCCCGAGGGCCAGATAGTCGGCGGCCAGGCGGCTGTGCCGGCCGTTGCCGTTGGGGAACGGGTGGATGCTGACCAGTCGGTGGTGGAAGCGCACCGCGGCGTCGTCGGCCGCCGCCGGCGCCGGGCCGTCCGCCACCCAGGCCCGTGCGTCGTCGACCAGCAACCGCACGGCGACGGCGATCTCCGCCGGGGCCACCCCGATGTTGGTCTCCGTCCTCCGGTACCGACCGGCCCAGGTCCACACCCGTCCGAACATCGTCTGGTGCAGTCGCCGTAGGTAACGGTCGTCCAACAGCTCGTCGACCGGAGGTGGCCGCCGGCCGACGGCGTCGAGGATGCCGGCCTGTTCGGCCTCGTTCAGCTCCCCCCGGGTGCTCACATAGCTGAGCTTCAGTCCCCGCCGCTCGTCGTCGTCGAGCGGGGTGTGACCGTCGCCGCCGGGGAGCAACGGGTCGGCACTCGTCACCGGTCCCGCCGGTCAGCGGTCGGCCCAGAGGCCGCAGGCGTCGACGAGCTGACCGGCCAACGCCTCGACCTGCCGCCTGATCGCCTCGGGGTCCGGGGCCTGGTCTTCCAGTTGCATCGTCTGGGTGACCGCGGCCACCGTCGCCGCCGCCTGCTGATTGGCCCGCCCCCTCACCATGTCCGCCAGCGGCTCGTCGGGCACCAGGACGTAGCGCACCCGGCAGCCCAACGCCTCCGCCGCCCGCTCCAGGGTGGACATCCGGATCGACCCGTCGGTCTCCGCTCGCTCCAGCTGGTTGATCCTCGGCTGGCTCACCCCCATCCGGGCTGCCATCTCACCGGTCGACATCCCCAGGGCCTCCCGGATCGCCCGCAGCCAGCCCCTCGGCGGCCTGGGGCCGATGCGGGCGTCGAGCCCGACGAGCCGTTCGTCCAGCCGTCGACGGGCCATCGCCCTGGCTCCTGCTCGGTCGTAGGAATACCTACTCATATCTTCCAACTATAGTAGGAATTCCTTCAGGATCAGGTCCTGGGAGGTCACCAGGAGCCCGGGCGAATCTGTTCGGCCGGCGGCCCGGACGACCAGCACCCAGCCGACCACCGCTCCGAACGCCAGGTGGTCCAGCCATTGCGGCAGCGCCGGCAGCGCCCGGATGGCGGGCAGTCGCCGCCCGACGACGCCGAGGTCGACGGCGGCGATGGCCGCCCCGGCCACCATCCCCCACAGGGCCGCCCGGGCCGCCGGAATGGGGACCCCGCCGCCGGGGGTCCGGGCCGCCGGTGCGGCCTCCCGGAGGGTCCCCGTCGCCGCCCGGACGGCCGGCCCCGGCCACACCACCGACAGCGCCACCCCCCATCCGAGGGAGAGGGCGGTGTGGACCACCGTGCCCGCCGACACCGACGGCCGGCCCAACAGGGTGCCGGCCGCCCGGGTAGCCGCCAACGGACCGGAGCGGTGCCGCAGGGCGGCCACCGTCGACGGCAGGCCGCTGACGACGCCGGCCACCGCCCCGGCCACCAGCCCGTCGATCACCGCCCGGCGGTCGACCACCTACCCTCCCGGGGGGACGATGCCGGCCAGCAGCTCGGCCCGGACCAGCCGGGCCACCTGCTCGGGATCGTCGAGGTCCCACCGACCGGCCGACCCGATGTAGGAAAGGACCATCCGGGCCAGGAACCCGGCCGCCTCGTCGGGGTCCACCCCGGGGGCCAACCGGTGGCGGGCCAGCCACGGAAGGAGGAAGGCGGCGATCACCTCGGTGGTCCCCGCGCTCTCCACCGTCAGCTTCGGCAGCAGCACCTCCGGCTCGGTCTGCAGCATCCGCTGCAGCACCTCGTGCTCGCGGATGGCCCGGTGGGCGAACATCAAGCCACGCTCCATCAGCTCCTCCAACGACGCCGACGACTGCACCTCGTCGTAGAGCCTGGTGAAGAACCGGCCGTACTCCCAGGCCACCACGGCGTCGATCAGCTCGTCCCGACCGCCGGGGAAGTACCGGTACACCGTCGCCCGGGACAGCCCGGCCTCCCGGGCGGCGTCCTCCACCGTGGTCTTCCCCAACCCCCACCGGGCCACGCAGTCGTAGGTGGCCTGCAGGATCCGCTGCCGGGTGCCACCCGCCGCCGCCACGGGATCGGACCCGGTGGCCGTCGGTCCCGTGGCGTCCGGCACGGCTACAGATCCAGCAGCGACTCGAGGCCGATCGTCAGCCCCGGCCGGTCCGGCACCCGGCGGACCGCCAGCAGCACCCCCGGCATGAACGACCGCCGGTCGTAGGAGTCGTGCCTCACCGTCAGGCTCTGCCCGAGGGCGCCGAACACGACCTCCTCGTGGGCCACCAGCCCCGGCAGCCGGATCGAGTGCACGTGGACCCCCGCCGGCCCCTCCCCGCCCCTGGCCCCCGGCAGCACCGTCTGGGTGGTCGGGTCCGGTGGCAGCACCCCGGCCCCGGCGGCCTCCCGGGCGGCGGCGATCCGGGCGGCGGTGTGCAGAGCCGTCCCCGACGGGGCGTCCCGCTTCTGGTTGTGGTGCAGCTCGATCACCTCCACCCCATCCATGTGCGGGGCGGCCAGCTCGCAGAACCGCATCAACAGCACCGCCCCGATGGCGAAGTTGGCCGCCACCACCGCGTTGGCCCGTGACCCGTCGAACCACCCGGCGAGCTCGGCCAGGTCGGCGTCGCCCAGCCCGGTGGTCCCCACCACGGCGTGCATGCCGTGGTTGGCCAGCCACGGCAGCGTCTGCCGGGCGGCGTCGGCGACGCTGAAGTCCACCACCACCTCCGCGCCGGCGTCCTCCAGGGACGACAGCTCCCCGGTGATAGCCAGGTCGCCGTCCGGCCCTCCCCCGCCGGCCGGCCGTCCTGCGATCGCCGGGGTGCCGGCGGCGGCCGGGTCGACGGCGGCCACCAACTCGAGATCGGCGGCCCCGGCCACGGCCAGGCACACCTCCTGCCCCATCCGTCCCCCGGCTCCGACCACTCCGACCCTGATCATGGCCGCACCCTACGCCGTGCCACCGCCGCTGGCACCGTCCGACACCGCACCGGCCTCCGACCGCGGCCGCCGGCGCCGCTTCCGTCGTCGCACCACCGCCACCACCCCGACGGCCACGAAACCGGCGAGGCCGGCCGCCGAACCGGCGAGGCCGGCGTTGAGCCCGGGGGGGCGGTACAGGAAGGTGAGGGTCCACCGTCCCGCCGGCACCCGCACTCCCTGGAGCAGTCCCACCTGCCGCACCGCCAGCTCACGGGGATGGCCGCCGGTGGCCGGGACGGCCTGCACCCGCCAACCCGGCATGTACGCCTCGCTGCGCACCACCGTCACCGGGCCCGCCGCCGTGACCCGGTCGACCGTGGTGCCCCAATCGGTGGCGGTCACCTGGGTGGCCGACGACCCCGCCGGCGACCCGGCCACCCAGACCGGAGGGCGCACGGTGGTCCGGACGAACCGGCCGTACTCCGTCCAATTCCCGGCGTACCGCCAACCGGCCTGCCCGAGGGCCTGCTGCAGCACCCCGTCCAGGGCCCACTGTCCGCCTGTGGCGCCGTCGACCACCGACGCCTCGGACACCGACGACGCCGGCCCGGTCACCACCAACCCGGCCGCCGCCTGGGAGGTGGCGAACCGCACCGACCAGCCCGACGCGGTGGTCCGGACCGTCTCCGTCGGCCACACCGTCCGGCCGGTCGGCCCCACCACCCCGACCCGCAGGTCCGCCGAACGGCCACCGCCCGGAGCGGCCGGACCGGCGGCCGGACCGGTCCCCGACCCGGTCTTCCCGTCAGCCCGGATCAAGGAGGCCCCCGACAGGTCGACCGACCACCCCAGGTAGAACGTCCGCCGATGGGCGGTGCCCGCCGCCGGGGCGCCCGGGCAAGCCGGCGGGGCCGGCGGGGCCTTCCCGTCGGCTGTGACCCCCGGGGCCAAGAACCGCGGCAACGTCAGCAGGCTGGCCAGCCGCAGCGGGGTGAACACCCCCCGGGCCAGCGCACACGGGTCCACGGCGTCCAGTGTGTGGGTCCCCGTGGCGGTGCCGTAGGTGTTCCCCACGATGGACCCGTACCCCTGGACGCTGGGCAGCTTGGTCAGCACGTTCAGGTCGGGCTGGCCGATCTGGCTGAGGTCCGACACGTTCAGGGCGGTGGTGTCGTAGATGGCGAACCGGCCGTCGTGGCCGAGCACGGCCGTGGCCTCCGCCGTGGACGGTTCCAACGTCACGTGCCCCGGCGCCAGCCCGGTGGACGTCGACAGGAGGAACAGGAACAGGTTGACCACCACCAGCCCCACCACCGCCCGCGGCCGCCACGCCCGGCTGAGCCGGGGCCAGCCGAGGACCAACGCCACCGCCGCCAGTCCCACGACCAGCTGGCCGGCGAACCACGGGGCCAGGTTCCGGCCCAGGGCCGCCCCCACCGGGCTGGCGCCGAAGGTCTCCTCCAGTGCCACCGGCGCGGCCAGCACCACCACGCACAGCACCACCGCCGCCAGCGCCGGGGCGGCCGACACCCACCGGCGCCAGCCGGTGAACATCCCCGCCCCCCGACCGCCCAGGGCCCGGTCGGCCCAGAACGCCAGCAGGACGGCCAGGGCGAGGTCCACGATGCCGAGGTTCCGGCTCTGCAGCCGCGTCTTCCCGAACAGGGGGATGTGGACGAACAGGTGCCCGGCCGGCGTGAACGCCCCCCAGCTCATCACCAGGCCGAGGACCGCCAACAGCAACCAGAGCCCCCAGTCCGACGACCGCGGGTCCCGGCGGCGGCCGAACGACCTGGCGGCCAGGGCGAAGGCGGCCACCAGTGGGAGGAGGCCGACGTAGCCGACGACCTCCGGCAGGTTGTACCGGTTGAAGTACGTCGGCTGCCCGAACAGGCCGTCGCCCCCGAAGAGGTCGGGGACCAACAGCAGCGTGGTCCACCCCACCCGCAACGACCCGGTGCCGAAGTAGGTGTAGCTCTCGCTGGCCCGCTGCGAGGCGTTGATGAACGACCACCCCGGCAGCAGCTGGCTGGCGGCCACCGCCGCCCCCCAGACGGCGGCCAGCCCCGACCAGCCGACGAACGCCAGCCGGCGGCCGGCGGTCACCGCCCAACCGCCGTACGGCCGGAGCACCAGCCAGACCGTCACCACCGCGGCGACCACCTCGGCCTCGGCCATCGACCGCGGCTCCCCCGTCAGCGCCACCAGCCCCACCACGGCGGCCAACAGGGTCACCCACGGCCAGATTGACGACCCACCTGGGGCCCCAACCCCAGGTTCCTCCGCAACGTGGGGCCCCTCCCCCACGGCGGCCGTATGTGCTTTCCCGGTCGGGGCCCCAGCCGGGCCATTAGATAGAGCCGGCCCGGTGCCGAGGACGGCCCAGGACAGGCGGAGCTGGGCGAGGACGAGCAACGGCATCCACCCCATCCCCTGGATGACGCCGAGGTGGACGAGCTGGCCGGACATGGCGCCGCCGAAGCTGTAGGTGAGGGCGGCCAGCAGGCAGGGCAGGGGGCGGAGGCGGAGCTGCCGACCGAGGAGGTAGAGGCCGAGGCCGGCGGCCCAGTAGACGACCAGGAGGTTGGCGACCCAGGCGGTGACGGCCGGCAGGATGGCGAAGGCGAAGGTGAGGGGGTAGAAGGCGCCGGCGTTGAGGCCGCCGAGGAGTGGGCTGCCGGACCAGATGAACGGGTTCCACAGCGGGAGGTGGCCCTGGCGGACGAGCTGGCCGGTGAACACCCGGAGGGGGAAGTTCTGGATGGCGTTGTCGCCGGCGATGGCCGGGTAGCCGAGCAGGGCCGGGACGACGTAGAAGGCGACCGGCAACAGGACGAGGACGACGACGCTGCGGCCGTCGGCGGTGCCGAACAACCAATGGGCGACCCGGCGTGAGCGGCCGGTGGCCGGGACCGGGGCGTCGGCTACTGCGGCAGCATCCGCCACGGCCGGCGCCACCGGATTCAGGCGGCGCTGGACGCCAGGCCGAGGGCCCCGGGGTCGAAGGCGTCGGCGTCGAAGGGGCCGACGGCGGCCAGCGACCGGGGGGTGGCGGCCAGGGCGCCGGCGGCCTGACGGACGTCGTCCAGGGTGACGGCGTCGATCCGCTCGAGGATCTGGTCGATGGTCCGGATGTCGTGTTGGAGCAGCACGGCGGTGCCCAGCCGGCTCATCCGGGCGCCGGAGTCCTCGCAGGAGAGGAGGGTCTCGGATCGCAGGTTGCCCTTGGCCACGGCCAGCTCGCGCCCGGTGATCCCTCCGGCGGCCAGGTCGTCGATCTCCCCGGCGACGATCTTGAGGACCTCGTCGACGTGCTCGGGGGCGGTGCCGACGGTGACCGACAGGGCGCCGGTGTCCTCGTAGGCGATGCGGTCGGACCAGATCGAGTAGGCCAGGCCGCGCTGCTCGCGGACCTTCTGGAACAGGCGGCTGGACAAGCCGCCGCCGAGGGCGTGGTTGAGGACGGCCAGGGCCCAGCGCTGGTCGTCGAACCGGGACACGGACCGCATGCCCAGGACCAGGTGGGCCTGCTCGGTCGGCCGGCGGAGGACCACCAACGGGTGGACGGCCACCAACGGGCCTCGGCGAACCGGGGCGATGCCGCCGGGCCGGCCGGCGAACCGCCGCTCGATGCCCCGGCTGACCATGTCGTGGTCACAGTCGCCGGCGACCGACACCACGATGTTGCCGGGTCGGTAGTGGTGGTCGAAGAAGGTCCGGATGTCGTCGGGGCTGGTGGCCCGGACACTCGCCGCGGTACCCAGGGTGTCGCGACCGAGGGGGTGGTCGGGGTACAGGGCCGAGGACCACTGCTCCACCACCAGGTCGGCGGGTTCGTCGGCGTGCATGAGGATCTCGTCGAGGATGACCGACCGCTCGGCGTCGACGTCGTCCTCCCGCAGGGCCGGGTCCCACATGATCTCGCTCAGGATGTCGAGCCCGAGTGTGAGGTGGTCGGCGAGGAGGCGGATGTAGAAGGCCGTGTACTCCTTGGTGGTGAAAGCGTTGCAGTCACCGCCGATCTCGTCGACGGCCTCGGCGATGGCCGTCGCCGACCGCGTCGGGGTGCCCTTGAACAGCAGGTGCTCGAGGAAGTGGGAGGCACCGGCCCGGTCGGCCGGCTCGTCACGGGACCCGGTGCCGACCCAGAACCCGATGGCCACCGAGCGGACGTCCGCCATGGCCTCGGTGGCCAGGCGGACGCCGCAGGGCAGAACCTCGGACCGGATGGTCAACGGCCCGTCAGCGACGCCGGGGAGGACGGTTGCGGTTCCGGCGACGGTCGCCGCCACCGTCACTGCGGCCTTCGCCGGCGCCACCGGAAGCAGGGACGCCGGGGCCGAGGTCACCGAGGTCGGCCACCAGTTCGGCCTCGAAGACGTCCTCGAACGACGCCACCGCCGGGCCGCCACCATTGGCGCGGTCACCGTTGCCGCCGCCGCTGCGGGATTCGCGCTCGGGGGCGTCGGCGTCGGCGGCCGCCTCAGGGGCGTTGGCCAGCGACAGCGACACCTTCCCCTGGGGGTCGATGTCGTCGACCCGGACCTCGATGGGCTGGCCGAGGGTGAGGACGTCCTCGACCTGGCCGACCCGCTTGCCGCCGGCCAGCGGCGACAGCTTGGAGATGTGGAGCAGGCCGTCCCGGCCGGGCAGGACGTTGACGAACGCCCCGAACTTGGTCAGGTTGACCACCCGGCCCGGGTACACCGCGCCGACTTCGGCGGTCGGGGGGTCGAGGATGAGGGAGATCCGCCGGCGGGCCTCTTCGACGGCGGCGCCGTCCTTGGCGCCGATGGTCACGGTGCCCACCATGCCGTCGTCGTCGACGGCGATGTCGGCCCCGGTCTCCTGCTGCATGGTGTTGATGACCTTGCCCTTGGGCCCGATGACCTCGCCGATCTTGTCGATGGGGATCTCCATCGACACGATCTTGGGGGCGCTCAGGGCCACTTCGCTCCGGGGCTCGGGGATGGCGGCCAGGATGACGTCGAGGATCTTGAGCCGGGCTTCCTTGGCCTGCAGCAGGGCCTGGGCCAGGACCTCGGCCGGTAGGCCGTCGATCTTGGTGTCCAATTGCAGGGCGGTGACGGCGTCGGCGGTGCCGGCCACCTTGAAGTCCATGTCACCGAAGGCGTCCTCGGATCCCAGGATGTCGGTCAGGGTGACGTACTTGCCGCCGTCGAAGACCAGCCCCATGGCGATGCCGGCTACCGGCGCCTTGATGGGCACGCCAGCCGCCATCAGCGACAGGGTCGAGCCGCAGACCGAGGCCATCGAGGTGGACCCGTTGGAGGCCAGCACGTCCGAGACCAGGCGCAGGGCGTACGGGAACTCCTCCTTGGAGGGCACCACCGGCAGCAGCGCCCGCTCGGCCAGCAGGCCGTGGCCGATCTCCCGGCGCTTGGGGCCCCGCATGAAGCCGGTCTCCCCGGTGGAGAACGGGGGGAAGTTGTAGTGGTGCATGTACCGCTTCGACTCGTCCGGGCTGATGGTGTCCAGCATCTGGTCCATCCGGGGCATGCCCAGGGTGGTCACGTTGAGCACCTGGGTCTCGCCGCGCTGGAAGAGGGCCGAGCCGTGGGCGGTCGGGAACAGGTCGACCTCGGCCGACAGCGGCCGGATGTCAGCGGTGCCCCGACCGTCGATACGCAGGCCCTCGTCCACGATGCGGGCCCGGACCAGCTTCTTGGTCAGCCCCTTGACCGCCGCCTTGATCTCGCGCTCACGGTCCGGGAACTCGTCGGACAGCTGGGCCACGATGGCCTTGGTGGCCTCGGTGTTGGCGTTGTTGCGCTCGGTCTTGTCGGCGATCGTGTTGGCCTTGGCGACCTGGTCGCTGCCGACGGCCTCCACCCGGGCGAAGACGTCGTCGCCGTAGTCGCTGAAGGTGTCGAACTCGATGGTCTGGATGGGACCCTTGGCGGCCACCACCTCGGCCACCAGCCGTCGCTGCAGGTTGATGGACTCGCGGATCCAGGTCTTGGCGGCCTCGAGGCCGCTGGCCAGCACCTCCTCGGTGACCTTGGGGGCGCCGTCCTCGTAGAACTCCCAGGACCGCTCGGTGCCGCCGGCCTCGACCATCATGATGGCGACCTCGGCGTCGGCTGTGTCCGACAGGGCCCGCCCGGCCACCACCAACTCGAAGGTGGACTCGTCACCCTCCTGGTAGGAGGGGTGGGGGATCCAGACGCCCTCGGTGGAGTAGGCGATCCGGACGGCGCCGATGGGACCGTCGAAGGGGATGCCCGAGAGCATCAGGGCGGCCGAGGCGGCGTTGATGGCCAGCACGTCGTGCGGGTTGACCTGGTCGGCCCCGAAGATGGTGCCGACGACGTGGACCTCGTTGCGGAAGCCCTTGGGGAACGACGGCCGCAGCGGCCGGTCGATGAGCCGGCAGGTCAGGATGGCCTGGTCCGAGGCCTTGCCCTCCCGGCGGAAGAACGACCCGGGGATCTTGCCGGCGGCGTAGGCCCGCTCCTCGATGTCGACGGTGAGCGGGAAGAAGTCGGTGCCCTCCCGGACCGACCGCGCCGCGGTGGCCGTGGCGAGCAGGACGGTGTCCCCGATGCGGGCCAGGACGGCCCCGTCGGCCAGCTGGGCGAGCTTTCCGCTCTCGAAGGACAGGGTGCGGTCGGTGCCACTGATGGGCGCCGATACGGAGATGGCGTCAGCCATGGTGCTCCTTGTGTTCAGGGGCACCCCCTGGCCGGTTCCCAGTGGTCGACCACCTCGTCCCGACCTGCCGTGGTGACCGCGGTGTCGGGGGAAGGTGACCGGCGACTGGCAGCCGGCTTCCCGGGGTGCCCGTCTCTTATGCCAACCGCCCGGCCACAGGGCCGGGCGGTTGATGGTTTCTAGCGGCGGATGCCCAACCGACCGATGATGGTGCGGTAGCGCTCCACGTCGTTGTCACGGACGTAGTCCAGCAACCGTCGTCGGCGGCCGATGAGCTTCATCAACCCCCGACGGGTGTGGTGGTCCCCCTTGTGCACCTTCAGGTGCTCGGTCAGGTGGGAGATCCGGTCCGTCAACAGCGCGATCTGGACCTCCGGCGAGCCGGTGTCGCTGTCGTGCAGCCGGTGCTCGGTGATGATGGCCTGTTTCTCGGGCATGTACGGAAGACCTCGGGACCCCTCTGGTGGCTATGACGAACGCTGCCGGGATGGCCCGGCAGATGATGGTCGATCACTCCCGGCCAGCGGGATCGGTCGACACACCGTAGTGACAGCCGGGGACCGTTTCCCGGCCGGCCGATACCTTAGCAGGTCAGCGCCTTTACGGGGTGGGCGCGGTCGCCAGGATGCGCCGGGCCTCGACGACGTCGAGGTGCATCTGCGCCACCAGGTCGTCGACCCGTTCGAACCAGAGCTCGTCGCGGAGGCGGGCGACGAAGGACACCTTGGCCTCCTCGCCGTAGAGGTCGTCGTCGAAGTCCATCACGAACGCCTCCACCAGGGGTCCGGGGGACCGCTCGTAGAAGGTCGGTCGGTTCCCGACGGAGATGGCGGTGGGGTGGACGGAGCCGTCGGGCCGTCGGTACCAACCGGCGTAGATCCCGAGGGCCGGCAGGATGATCTCGGGGGGCACGGCCACGTTGGCCGTCGGGAACCCCAGTTCCACCGCACCGCGGCCGTCGCCGTGGACCACCGGCCCCCGGAGCTGGTAGTTGCGGCCGAGCAAGGCGGCGGCCCCGACGACGTCCCCGTCGGCGACCAGCTCACGGATCCGGGTGGACGACACCGCGGCGCCGCCGACGTCGGCCAGGGACACCCCCTCCACGTCGAACCCCCCGATGGAGCCGAGCTCGGAGAGCATGGCGACGTTCCCCTTGCGGCCGTGGCCGAAGTGGAAGTCCTGGCCGACGACCACCAACCGGGCGTCGAGGTCGCCGACGAGGACCTCGCCGACGAAGTCCTCGGCGGTCTCGTCGGCTCGGGCCCGGTCGAACGGGACCACCAGGGTGCAGTCGACGCCGCAGTCGGCGAGCAGCTCCAGCTTCTGCTCGAGGTCGGTCAGCAGCGGTGGCGCCGACGCCGGTCGGACGACGCTGGCGGGGTGACGGTCGAAGGTGACCACCGCCGCCTTCAGGCCGCGCTCGGCGGCGCGGTCGCGGAGCAGCGACAGCAGGTGACGGTGGCCGAGGTGGACCCCGTCGTAGGCGCCGATGGTGACCGCCGTGCCCCCAACGGGGGTGGGGCGGTCCCCTGGACCGAAGACGTCCATCGCCAGGAGATTACCGGCGCCGGGACCGGCCGTCGGGCGATCCGGCCCGGGCGACGGCCGAGCGGGTGCGGAAGATGGCCGATCCGGTCATCCGGCGGCCGCCAGGACCACGGCCGGACGGATGCGGTCGGTGTCGGTGGCTTCGTAGACGGCCAGCAGGTCGCCGGCCTCGCCGAGCACCGCCCAGGGCCCGTCGCCGGCGGCCCCGAGGGGCACCCGGTCCAGCGGCAGCCCCCGGGACACCATCACCGCCATGTCGGGGTCGACGGTGACCGGGTCGAGGTCGGCCAGGGCCCGGGCCGGGGACAACAGGTCCCCGGTACCGACGTCGGCGAGCGGCTTGGCGTCGGCCAACGTGAACGACCCCACCGCGGTCCGGCGGAGGTTGCGGAGGTGGGCGCCACCCCCGAGGGCGGTGCCCAGGTCGGCGGCGAGCGACCGGATGTAGGTGCCCGACGAGCAGGTCACCTCCACGTCGAAGACCGCCGGCTGGGCACTCTGCCGGACGTCGAAGCGGTGCACCGTCACCGGCCGGGGAGCCCGTTCCACCTCCTGCCCCTCCCGGGCGAGGGCGTGCAGGCGGCGGCCCCCGACCTTCACCGCCGACACCATCGGGGGCACCTGGTCGATCCGGCCGGTCAGGGCCACCGCCGCCTGGCGGGCCTGGGCGACGGTGACCGCCGACATGTCCCACTGGCCGGTCACCGTGCCGGAGGCGTCCAGGGTGTCGGTGGCCACCCCGAGGACGACCTGGCCGGTGTAGGTCTTGTCGAGGCCGGTCAGGAACCGGAGCATCCGGGTGAACCGGCCGAGGCCGACCAGCAACAGCCCGGTGGCGTCGGGATCGAGGGTGCCGGCATGGCCCACCCGCCGCTGCCCGAAGATGCGGCGCACCCGGGCGACGGCGTCGTGGGAGGTCCAGCCGGGCTCCTTGTCGACCACCACCAGCCCGGTGGCCTGGCCGGTCACTCCTCGTCCGGTTCCGGCCGACCGGAACCGTCGCGGTGCAGCCGCCGGAGCACCTCTTCGACGCGCTCGCCGGCCGACACCGCCGGGTCGGCGGCAAATCGAAGCTTGGGGGTCCGCTTCATCCGGACCTGCTGACCGACCGTCCGCTGCAGCTGCGGCCGGCGCTCGTCGAGGGCCTCGGCGACGTCGTCGCCGAGGGACCCCAGGTAGACGGTGGCGGTGCGCAGGTCGGCGGTGGTGTCGACGGAGGTGACGGTGACCAGCCGGAGCCGTTCGTCGGCGTCGGCCAGCCGTTCCAGCTCCTCGGCCACGATCTGCCGCAGAACCTCGTTGACCCGCAGGGACCTGGCGTAGGGGGCGGCCCCGCCGGTTGCACGGTGGCGGGCCATCTCAGGTCCTCGGGATCTCCCGCTCCTCGAAGGTCTCGATGATGTCGCCCTCCTTCAGGTCCTGGTAGTCCGAGAGGCCGATACCGCACTCGAACCCGGACTGCACCTCGCGGGCGTCGTCCTTGAACCGCCGCAACGACGTGATGGTCCCCTTCCAGATGATGACGCCCTCCCGGAGGAACCGGACCTTGGACCCGCGGGTGATGACGCCGTTGCGGACGTAGCACCCGGCGATGGCCCCGATCCTCGGGATACGGAACACCTGCCGGACCTCGGCGTCGCCGGTGACGACCTCTTCGAACTCCGGGGACAGCATGCCGAGCATGGCCGCCTCGATGTCCTCGAGGAGCTTGTAGATGATCTCGTAGGTCCGGATCTCCACGTCACCGGCCTCGGCCATGTCCCGGGCCCGGCGGTCCGGACGGACGTTGAAGCCGATGATCGTGGCGTTGGACGCCCGGGCCAGCTGGACGTCGTTCTCGGTGATGCCGCCGACCCCGCGGTGCACGAAGCTGAGCTTGACGTCGTCGCGCTCCAGCTTCCGGAGGCTCTCGGTGACCGCTGCGAGGGACCCCTGCACGTCGGCCTTCAACACCAGGTTCAGCGTGGCGGTCTCCCCGCGCTGGATCTGCTCGAACAGGTCCTCCAGCTTGGCGCCGGTGGCCGCCGAGGCCACCGGGAGGTGACCGGACAGCCGGAACCGCTGCGCCCGGGCGTCACCGAGGGTCCGGGCGGTGCCCAGGTCCTTGGCCGCCCGCACCTCGTCACCGGCCTGCGGCGGCTCGGAGAAGCCGAGCACCTGCACCGGCATCGACGGCAGCGCTTCCTTCACGTGGTCACCGTGGTCGTCGACCAGGGCTTTCACCTTGCCCCAGGCCGCCCCGGCCACCACCGGGTCGCCGACCCGGAGGGTGCCGCTCTCCACGATGACCGTGGCCACCGGACCCCGGCCGGCTTCCAGGTTGGCCTCCAGCACCGTGCCCCGCGCCCGGCCCTCGGGGACGGCCCGGAGCTCTTCGACCTCGGCCACCAGGGTGACCTGCTCCAACAGCTCGTCGATACCGGTCCGGGCCAGCGCCGACACCTGCACCACGATGGTGTCCCCGCCCCAGGCCTCGGGGACCAGTCCCCGCTCGGCCAGCTGCTGCAGCACCCGGTCGGGATTGGCGTCCTCGCGGTCCATCTTGTTGACGGCCACGATGATCGGGACGTCGGCCGCCTTGGCGTGGTCGATGGCCTCGACGGTCTGCGGCATCACCCCGTCGTCGGCCGCCACCACCAGGATGACGATGTCCGTCACGTCGGCCCCCCGGGCCCGCATGGCCGTGAAGGCGGCGTGGCCGGGGGTGTCGATGAACGTGATCAGGTTGCCCTGCCAGTCGACCTGGTAGGCCCCGATGTGCTGGGTGATGCCGCCGGCCTCACCGCCGACCACGTCGGTGGACCGGATCCGGTCGAGCAGCAGGGTCTTGCCGTGGTCGACGTGGCCCATGACCGTGACCACGGGCGGCCGGGGCCGCAGGTCGGCCTCGTCGATCTCCTCCTCGTCGTCGTCCTCGAAGTACTTGGCGAGGAGCTCCGCCTCCTTTTCCTCACCGGGGTCGACCAGGCGGACCTGGGCCCCCAGCTCGGCGGCGAACAGCTCGATCATGTCGTCGGTCAACGACTGGGTGGCCGTCACCATCTCGCCCTGCAGCAACAGGAACCGGATGACGTCCCCGGCCGACCGGTTCAGCTTGGGCCCGAGGTCCCGGGCGGTGGAACCGCGCTCGACGATCACCTCGCCGTCCGGCACCGGGGCCGTCGATGGGGTGTAGGTCGTCAGCTGGGTCGGCTCCAGCTCCTCGAGGTTGCGGCGCCGACGCCGTGACCGCCGCGGGGGCGGACGGCGCCCCGGCACACCACCGCGACCCCCAGGGGGACCACCGGGTCCACCAGGACCACCACCGGGGCGGCCACCGAAGCCACCGCCTCCGCCGCCACCACCGGGGCCGCCACCAGGACGGCCGCCGAAGCCACCGCCACCGCCGGGACGACCGCCACCACCGGACGGGGCGGGGCGGCCGCCGGTCCGCTGGGGGTAGCCCCCGCCGGACGGCCGACCGCCGCTCGGCGGGGTCGGCCGCCGTCCGCCCATGCCGGGCGGGGGCGGGATGGGACGTCCACTGGGACCAAGAGGAGGCCGGTGCCCCGGCGGGGGCGGTACGGGCTTACCCGACGGGCTCATCGGCGGCCTCGGCGGGCGCTGGCCGGCCCCGGGAGCTCCGGGGGCACCAGAGCCGGGAGGGCGCTGTCCGGGAGGAGCACCGGCCGGTCGCTGGCCCGGCACCCCGGTCGGGCGCGGAGGCGCCGACGGGGCGGCCGCAGCCGAACTCTGCTCGGTCGCCGGGGCGGCGGCGGCAACCCCGTCGGCCGGCGCGGTCGGAGGCCGGGGTGCCGGCGGGGCGGCCGCGGCAGGTGCCGATGCAGCTGCCGACGCGGCAGCCGGGGCTGCAGGCGTCGACGCCGGCGGCTGGGTCGAGGCGGACAGAGCCGGGGCGGACGCAGCGGGGGCGGGGGCGGCAGCAGGGGCGGCGGCCGGAGCCTGAGTCGCCGGGGCCGGGGCCTGGGTTGCGGGGGCTTGAGCTGCCGGGGCTGGCGCCGCTGCGGCCGGAGCTGGCGCCGCCGGAGCAGGCGCAGCCGGAGCAGGCGCAGCCGGAGCTTGGGCTGCCGGAGCTTGGGCTGCCGGAGCTTGGGCTGCGGCCGGAGACGGCGCAGCGGCCGGGCGGGCGGGCGCGGCTGGCGCCGGGCCGGCGGCGGCCGGAGGGGCAGACGGCACCTGGCTGGGTGCCGGACGGGACGCCGAGGCAGGGGCAGCGGTGGGACGGCCGGGGGCAGGCGCCGGGGTGCCCCGGCTGCTGATCAACCGTGGGCGGGCCGGGGCGTCGCCGGTACCGCCACCGTCACCGGACGGGCGACCCGAGTCGGCGTCGGTCGGATGCTGGGCGGCGGCCTTCTTGGCCGGCGCCTTCTTGGCCGGTGCGGGCTCCTCGGGCTGCACCGGGCGGCGGAGCCCCTCGGCGTCGGCCTTCCGGCGCACCCGGTCGGCCTGGGCGTCCTCGATGGACGATGAGTGGCTCTTGACCCCGATTCCTAGCGCGAGGCACAGGTCAAGTGCCTCCTTGTTGGTCAGCCCGAGCTCACGGCCCAGTTCGTAGACGCGGATCTTCTTCGGCAACTCGTCCTCGGTGTCCTTCGCAGTTCCGTGCGCCGCTACGGGCGCCGGGTCCTCTATCCTCGCACATCAGGGGTCTCGCCCCTCAACGGCCCCCTTCCAGCCGGCCCCGGAGGTCGTCGAGGGCCCCCGGCGACAAGCTGACCCTGAGCGCCCGGTCCAGGCCACGGCGCCGGACGGCCTTTTCGAAGCAGTCCGGGGAGCCACGACACAACCAGGCACCCCGGCCGGGCAGCGACCGTCCAACCGCCAGCGCGCCGTCCGGGGATGCCACGATCCTAATCAGCTCCTCCGCCGGGGCCGACCGGCGGCAGCCGACGCAGGTGCGAACGGGGGTTATGCGTCCCCGCCCGCTGGCTCTGGCTCCCCGGCCTCAGCCGATGCCGGCTCACCGTCGCCGTCGGTCGCCGCTTCCGGCTCCGCCCCCTCGGCGACGGGGTCGCCGGCGGCTGGGGCATCGCCGGTGGCGGCGGGGGAGTCGCCGGTGGCGGCGGGGGAGTCGCCGGTGGCGGCGGGGGCCGCGGCGTCGGGGCCGTCCTCGACGGCGTGGGTCCACTCCTCGGCCGAGATGGCCTCACCGCCCTCGGCCGGCTTCCAGACCATCTCGCCGGCCTCGTTCTCGATCCACTCGCCCTCGGCCCACTCCTGGCCGGCGTAGCCGGCCTCCTCCTCGTCGAGCTGGGTCTCGCTCTTGATGTCGATACGCCAGCCGGTGAGCCGGGCGGCCAGGCGGGCGTTCTGCCCCTCCTTGCCGATGGCCAGGGAGAGCTGGTAGTCGCTGACCACCACCGTGGCGGTGCCGGTCTGCTCGTCCAACCGGACCTCCCGCACCCGGGCGGGGGCCAGGGCGTTCTGGATCAGCTCGACGGGGTCGTCGGAGAACGGGACGACGTCGACCCGCTCCCCGCGGAGCTCGTTGGTGACCATCCGGACCCGGGAGCCACGGGCACCGACACAGGCGCCGACGGGGTCGACGTTGGGGTCGTTGGACCACACGGCGATCTTGGTCCGGTGACCCGGCTCACGGGCGGCCGCCTTGATCTCGACGACGCCGGAGGAGATCTCGGGGACCTCCAGCTCGAACAGCCGGAGGATCAGGCCGGGATGGGTCCGGCTGACGACGATCTGCGGGCCCTTGGTGGTCTTGCGGACCTCGACGATGTACGCCTTCAGCCGGGCGCCGTGCTCGTAGCGCTCGTAGGACACCTGCTCGGCCTGGGGCAGCAGCGCCTCGACCTTGCCCAGGTCGAGGAGGGTGTACCGGTTGTCGGTCTGCTGGACGATGCCGGTGACGATGTTGCCTTCCTTGCCGGCGTACTCCTCGTACTTCTGGTCCCGCTCCACCTCGCGGATCCGCTGGAGGATGACCTGCTTGGCGGTCTGGGCGGCGATGCGGCCGAAGTCGTCGGGGGTGTCGTCCCACTCGTTGAGGACGTTGCCGTCCTCGTCGAGCTCCTGCCCGTACACCCGGATCTCGCCGGACTCGGGGTCGATGGTGACGACCGCCTCCTCGGCGGCGTCCGGGCGGCGCTTGTAGGCGGCCACCAGGGCGTTGGCCAGGGCGTCCAACAGCGTGTCCACCGAGATGCCCTTGTCCCGCGCGATCTGGCTCAGCGCGTCGAGGAACTCGAAGTTCGTCTTGCTCATGGCGTGGTGACCCTCTCTGTCTTCTGCGTTCCCTTGCCCCGGTTGGGCTTCGCACCCTTGCCCGGCGCCGGCTTTCCGCCCCACTCGAACACGGTCCTGGCCCGTTCCACCTGGTCGTAGCCGACCCGGACCGGGCCGGCCTCGGTGTCGAGGACCAGACCGGCGTCGTCGGCGGCGGTCAACGTCCCCTGCAACCGGCGGGTCTCGGTGGTGCCCGGGTGGGTCCGGACGGTCACCGTCTCGCCGACGGCCCTGGCGAAGTGGTCGGGGGTCCGCAACCGGCGTTCGACTCCGGGACTGGACACCTCGAGGGTGTACCGACCCGGGATCGGGTCCAGTTGGTCCAACGCCGCCGACACGGCCTTGTTGGCCGACGCCAGGGCGTCCAGGTCGACCCCACCGGCCCGGTCGACGGTGACCCGCACGATGCCGGCCGTCACCTCCAGGTCGACCAGATCGAGCCCGATGGAGGCGAGCAGGGGCGCAACGGCGTCGGTGAGATCGTCCATCCTGCTTCCACCTCCTCTCGGCACTGCTCCGTCCAGGACCCCTTCCTTGGCGGGTGACCTCCGACCGGCGACGATCGGCGGCTCCCGTGCCGTCCGACCGGGCCACGCCCTGTCGCCACAAAACGAAAGCGTGGGCGGCGGCCCACGCTTCGACAGGTCACAACTCGACCGGACAGCGACGGAATTATAGCAACCAGCGGGCAACCCTGGGCGGGGGCTGAGCGGCCGTATGCTGTCGGCTCAATAGGAGCGTCCGACCACCGCCACCAGCTACCCCGTATCGCCGCCCGCCACGTCGCCGCCAGCGGGGTCGCTGGCAGCCAGGCTGCCGTCGGGCCGCTGGAGGCACCGTACCGACAGCGACGAGGCGGCCAGCTGCTGCTCCCCCTCCTGGCCGACCACCGCCCAGGGGACCCGGGCGAACCCGCTGGCCCCGGCGTCGATGGCCCCGGCCAGGTCGTCGACGTCGACGGTGCGGGCGTCGCGGAAGGCGACCGCCTCGGCCCGCAGGTCGTCGGCCACCGATCCGAGGGCGGTGACCACGGCGGCGGTGGCGGCCCCGACGGCCACCGAGGCCTTCTCCCGGCGATGTCGGGTCACCATCGTCACGGTTCCTTCGGCCAGGTCCCGGGGGCCGACCTCCACCCGGACGGGCACCCCCTTGAGCTCCCAGTCGACCGACCGACGGCCGAAGCCGGTGTCGGTCCGGTCGTCCAGCACCACCCGGACCCCCGCCGCGGTGAGGTCGGCCACCAGGGACTCGGCCGCCCGCTGGACCCCCTCGCCGTCGCGGGCCACCATGACCACCGCCTGCTGCGGCGCCAGCTCAGGAGGGAGCCGGAGGCCGAAGTCGTCGCCGTGGGCCATGATCAGGGCGCCGATCAGCCGGGTGGACACCCCCCAGGAGGTCTGCCACGGGTACCGGAGGTTGCCGTCCGTGTCGGAGAACCGGATGTCGAAGGCCTGGGCGAAGTTCTGGCCGAGCTCGTGGCTGGTGCCCATCTGGAGGGCCTTCCCGTCGCCCATCATCCCCTCGCAGGTCCAGGTGCGGATGGCCCCGGCGAACCGTTCCCGGGCGGTCTTGTGGCCGGTGAGCACCGGGATGGCGGCCACCTGGGTCATGGTGTCGACGTAGACGTCGCGGAGGATGCGGAGGGCGTAGTCCCGGGCGTCGCCCTCGGTGGCGTGGACGGTGTGCCCCTCCTGCCACAAGAACTCGCTGGTCCGCAGGAACAGCCGCGGCCGGAGCTCCCACCGGACGACGTTGGCCCACTGGTTGATGAGCAGCGGCAGGTCTCGATGGCTCTGCACCCACTTGGCGAAGTAGTGGTTGATCACCGTCTCGCTGGTCGGCCGGACCACCACCGGCTCCTCGAGCTCCTTGCCCCCACCATGGGTGACCACGGCCAGCTCAGGGCTGAACCCCTCGACGTGCTCGGCCTCCAGCTTCAAGAAGGCCTCGGGGATGAACACCGGGAAGTAGGCGTTCTCGGCTCCGGCCGCCTTGATCCGCTGGTCCAAGGCGGCTTGCAGGTGTTCCCAGATGGCGTAGCCCCAGGGCCGGATGACCATGGTCCCTCGGACCGGCCCGTTGTCGGCCAGCTCGGCCCGGGCCACCACGTCCTGGTACCACCGCGGGAAGTCGTCGGCCCTGGGGGTGAGGGCCCCCTTGCTCGGCGCTCCCGCGCCACCGCTACTGACCGCTCCGGTGGTGACCATGGCAGCGCACGTTACCGGCCCCGGCGGCGGCCCCTCACCGGAGCAGAGGGGCTCCCGTCAGCGGTGACCGGCAGTACCTGGGTTATTCCAGTGCGGCCGGGTCCACGGTGACCGGGAACGGCCGGTCCAGGCGGAGAGGCTGGCCCGGGCCACCCTCGGCCACCGCCACGTACTCCTGCCCGTCCAGCCGGTAGGCGTACACCGCAGGGCCGCCGTCGAGCTCCACCCGCCAGTAGTGCTGGATGCCGGCACTGGCGTAGAGCGACGGCTTGGTCAACCGGTCCATGCTCCGGGAGCTCGGTGACACGATCTCGACCACGAGGCGGACGATGCCGGCGTCGAGCAGGCCGGAGCGGTCGGCCAGAGCCACCTCCCGGTCCGCCACCAGGACGTCGGCGACGAAGACCCCGTCGGGCACGCGAACGCCCACCGCCTCCACCGCCAGCAGGTCGGGCGGCGCCGCCGCGCCCAGTGCGGCGGTGAGCGCAAAGCTGGCCTGCTGGTGGCGGACCGTCGGGGTCGGGTTCACGATGAGCGCGCCCTCCAGCAGCTCGAAGTGCCGGTCCTCCGGCAGGGACAGGTAGTCCTCTTCGGTCCAGATCCCCGGGTGGACGGCGACGTCAGCCATCGCCGTTGCTTCCCTGCTCGTCGCCGACCCGTTGGCGGATGCGGTCGATCTTGACCTGGGCGGCGTTGGGGTCGGCCCCACCGGAGTCGAGCAGGGCCCGACGGTCGGCCTCGGCCTCGGCCTCGGCACCGGCGTCGGCGGCGGCCAACCGGGCCTCCACCCCTTCGGCGACCAGCCGTTCGGCCTCGGCCACCAGCTCCTCCACCATCCGGTCCTCGGGGACCACCCGGACGATCTTGCCCTGGATGAACAGGTGCCCCTTCTGCTTGCCGGCGGCGATGCCGAGGTCGGCGCTGCGGGCCTCCCCGGGACCGTTGACCACGCAGCCCATGACGGCCACCTGGATCGGCAGGTTCCGGTCCTCCAGGGCCTCCTGGGCGGACTTGGCCACGGCGATCACGTCCACCTGAGCCCGACCGCAGGACGGGCAGGCGATGAGGTCCAGGCCCTTGCGCTCGCGGAGCCCCAGGGACTCCAGCAGCTGCCGACCGGCCCGGGCCTCCTCCACCGGGTCGGCGGTGAGGGAGTACCGGATGGTGTCGCCGATGCCCTCGGCCAGGAGGGTGCCGATGCCGGCGGTCCCCTTCAGCAGGCCGGCCGGCGGCGGACCGGCCTCGGTGACCCCGAGGTGCAACGGGTGGTCGAACGTCTCCGACGCCAGCCGGTAGGCGGCGATCATGAGGGCCACCGACGACGCCTTGACGGAGATCTTGACGTCGGAGAACCCGACCTCGTCGAAGTAGGCCAGCTCGTTGCGGGCCGACTCCACCAGGGCCTCGGGGGTGGCCCCGCCGTACTTCTTGTACAGGTCCGGGTGCAGGGAGCCGGCGTTGACCCCGATGCGGATGGGGACGCCGCGGTCCTTGGCCTCCTGGGCCACCAGCTTGATCTCGGATTCCTTCCGCAAGTTCCCCGGGTTCAGCCGCAGCCCGTGCACCCCGGCCTCCAGGGCGGCCAGGGCCATCTCGACGTGGAAATGGATGTCCGCCACGATGGGGACCGGCGACCGGGGGACGATCTGGGCCAGCCCCTCGGCGGCGGCCTCCTCGTTGCAGGTGCACCGGACGATGTCGGCCCCGGCGTTGGCCAGGGCGTAGATCTGGGCCAGGGTGCCGTCGACGTCGGCGGTCTTGGTGGTGGTCATCGACTGCACCGACACCGGCGCCCCGCCACCGATGGGCACGTCACCCACCCGGATCTGCCGGGTGGTCCGGCGCGGCGACAGGAGCTCGGCGGTGGTCTGCATCAGTGTCATTCTGCCAGGGGCGGCGCCCCGGCCGGGCCGTTACCCGCCGAGATTGATGGGATGGGTGATATCCAGGTACAGCGCCGCCACCACCACGACCATCAGCACGGCGACGAACCCGTAGACCACCGGCAGGAGCTTGGACACGTCGGCCTGGTAGTACGGCTGGCCCCGCCGGGTGCGGATGCGCTCGTAGACGGCGATCGCCACGTGGCCGCCGTCCAACGGCAGCATCGGCAGCATGTTGAGCAGGGCGAAGCCGATGTTGATGACGATCAGGATCTCGATCAGGTAGAGGATCCCCTGCTGCTCGGCCTGGGCGGCGGTGTCGACCACGCCGACGATGGACTGGGGCCGTGTCCCCGTCTTGGCGCTCTGGTCAGCCGCCTTGGTGCTGGTGACGCTGTCGTAGAGGGAGCCGATGGCCCTGGGGACCGACTCCACCGTGAGGGCCGTGTAGCGACCCACGTTGACCGCCGCCGTCCCGAGACCGCGGACCGGCCCCTCGGAGCTGTACACCGGCTGGGGTTGGGCTTTGACGCCGATCAACCCGATGGTCTTGCCCTTTCCTTGGGCCGGGCCGAGCACCTCTGTTGTGCCCACCAGGTGCCCGGCCACCGGGGTCACCGCCAAATGGATGGTCTGCCCATTCCGGTCGACGGTCAGGTTCACGGGCTTTCCCGGCGAGTCCTGGAGGACGGTGGTGAACTGGTCTGGCCTCGTCAGCTGGTGGCCGTTCACCCCCGTCACCACGTCGCCCTTCTGCAACCCGGCCGCTTGGGCCGCCGTCTCGGCATGCCCCGTCCACGGGACGAAACCGCTGATCGGGACCCGCACGGCAGACGTCGGGCTTCCGAAGACCAAGAGGGCGGCGTAGGCGAGGAGGAACGCCATGACGAAGTGCATGATCGAACCGGCGCTGGCCACCAGGATGCGGTTCCGGAAGGGCTTCTGGCGGTAGGTACCCGCTTCGTCCTCCGGGTCGATCTCCTCAAGGTTGGACATCCCGGGGATCTTCACGTAGCCGCCCAGCGGGAGCGCCTTGACCCCGTACTCGGTCTCCCCCCGCCGGATCGACCACAGCCGCGGGCCGAACCCGACGAAGTACTCGGTGACCTTCATCCGGCTCCACTTGGCGGTGGCGAAGTGGCCCAGCTCGTGGACCATCACCATGACGATGATGGCCAAGATGACGATCAGCAGGGCGCTGAGGCCGGTGGCGACGAAGATGGCCACCACCACCGCCACGCCGATCAGCAGGCGGAGGACGGCACCCCATCCCGACGTTGGCGCCCCCGCTTCCCCCGCCGACGGCGGCGGTCCCGGCTCCGACGTCGGAGGGGTGGCCGCCCCCTCGTCGGTCCCCCGCTCCCCCGCGGGGCGGTGGTCGACCCAGGTGCTCACGAGCCCGTCCTCACGGGCCCGTCCTCACGAGCGAGGCACCGCTCATGCGACGGCCAGCCGCCGTTCGACCGCCGCCTGGGCCCTGAGCCGGGCCTGCCGGTCGGCCTCGAGGACGTCGTCGACCGTGGTCATCGGGCCGTGGTCGCAGCCGTCCAGGGTGTCCTCCACGACCTCGGCGATACCCAGCCAGCTCAGGCGGTCCTCCAAGAAGGCGGCCACCGCCACCTCGTTGGCGGCGTTCAGCCACGCCGGCGCCGCCCCACCCTGCCGGCCGGCCTGGTAGGCGAGGTCGAGGCAGGCGAACACCGACCGGTCCGGCGACTCGAACGTGAGGGAGAGGTTGCCCCCCCAGTCGATGGCCCCGAAGGCGGTGTCCAGGCGCTCCGGCCAGCCCATGGCGTAGCCGATGGGCAGCCGCATGTCCGGCAGGGACAGCTGGGCGATGGTGGTGCCGTCGAACATCTCCACCATGGAGTGGACCACCGACTGCGGGTGGACGACGACGTCGATCCGGTCGTAGGGGACCCCGAAGAGCTCGTGGGCTTCGATGACCTCCAACCCCTTGTTCATCAGGGTGGACGAGTCGATGGTGATCTTTCGGCCCATCGTCCAGGTCGGGTGGGCCAGGGCGTCGTCCACCCCGACCACCCCGAGGTCGTCGCGGCTGCGCCCCCGGAACGGGCCGCCCGACGCCGTGACCAGCAGCCGCCGGACGCCATCTCCGTTGGGCTCGGGGTCGGCGCCGCCGGCGCCGCCGGGTCGGGCCGCCGACAGGCACTGGTGGATGGCGCAGTGCTCGGAGTCCACCGGGACGATATGGGCGCCAGGGGTCTGCCGGGCCGCCTGCACCACGGGGGCCCCGGCGATCAGTGACTCCTTGTTGGCCAGGGCCAGCCGCCGGCCGGCCTGGAGGGCGGCCAGCGTGACGGGCAGCCCGGCGAACCCGACGACCCCGTTCACCACCACGTCTGCGGCGGCCCCGGCGGCGGCCAGTCCCTCGGGGCCGGCCATCACCTCGACGCCGGACGGGAGCTGGCCGGCCACCTCGGCCGCCAGGGCCGGGTCGCCGACGACCACCAGGTCCGGTCGGAGCTGCTTGGCCTGCTCGACCAGCAGGGCCACCGAACGCTGGGCCGCCAGGGCGACCACCCGGAAGCGGTCCGGGTCGGTCTGGACGACGTCGATGGCCTGGGTGCCGATCGACCCCGTCGACCCCACCAAGCTGACCGTCTTCGCGCTCATGGCACCGCCCGTCGTTCGTCCCCGATCCGACCCCCAGCATGCCATCGGGCTGTGTCGCGTTGCCCGGCACGGCGGCCGATCACTGCCATCTTCTTATGCAGTACCCGACCTTCTGGTCCGGTACCCGACCGACGGGGCTGCTCCGGTACCCGACCGAGGGACCGGGCTCAGCCCATGTGGAAGGCCCTGACCAAGTAGTACGTGGCCGGCAGGACGAACAGGAGGCCGTCGATCCGGTCGAGCAGGCCGCCGTGTCCCGGGAGGATCCGGCCCATGTCCTTCACGCCCAGGTGGCGCTTGATCATGGACTCCGACAGGTCCCCGATGGGCATGACGACGGCGACGACCAGCCCGAGCACCGCCGCCTTGCCGACGGTCCACGGGTGGATGAAATGGACGATGACCACCGCCGCCAGGACGGCGGCGACGGCCCCGCCGAACAGGCCCTCCCAGGTCTTGTTGGGACTGAACGAGGAGAGCGGGTGGCTGCCGATCCAGGCCCCGACGGCGAGGGCGGCGACGTCGTAGGCCACGGCGGTGATGACGGCCCCCAGCAGGAAGGCGATGCCGTGGCGGTTCGGGAACAGTGACGGGGCCAGCAGGAGGGTGGCGAAGGACCCGAAGACGCCGACCCAGCAGAACACCAACAGGGTGCTGGCGGTACTCCGCACCGGCTCGGCCGATTGCTCCACTCCGGCCAGGTGCCAGAGCAGGGTGAAGGCCACCAGCAGGACCAGGACGAGGGGAAGGGCGGCCTGCCCCTTGTTGTAGGTGGCCACCATCAACGACACGGTGGCCACCAGGCCGAGGAGGGTGGCGGGGTGGTACCCGGCCTTCCGGAAGCCGGCGTAGGCCTCGATGGCGGCCATGGTGACGACGACGGTGGCGATGAGGGCCGACGTGACGGTGCCGAGGTGGAAGAACACCAGGGCGATCACCCCGATGACTACCCCGCTGGCGATGGCCACCGGCATGTTCCGACCACTGCGGTGCTCGTGCGTCGGCTCCGGCGGGCGCAGCCCTACGCCCGGCCTGGGCCGCGGCGGCGGACGGCGGGGCGCCGAAGGGGCCGACGGGGCCTGTGGTACCGGTCGGGCGCCTGGCGACCCCCCGACGGGTGGCGGTGCGGCCTGGGGCCGCGGCCGCTCGGCCACCGCTTCGTCGGGCGACCCGTCGCCATCGGACGGTTCCGCCTCGACGGTCGGTGGCCGGTCGTCGATGGTGGAGGCCGCAGCCGGCTCGTCCACCAGGCCGTGGGCGGCCATCTCCTCGGCGGCCAGCTCCTCTTCGACGGCCTGCCGGGAACGTCGCCGGCCCATGCCCATTCCCCGGCGCCGACCCCGGCTCTCGGTGGGGGCCCCCCCACCGCCTCGGCGGACGGGACCGACGGCGGCCTGGTGCTCTGTCGGTGCCCAGCCACCTTCGGGGAACACCGTGGACCCGGGCGCCGTCGCCGGCACCCCTTCGTCGAGCGGCCGGACCGGGTCGCTGGACGGCTGGACCACCGGCACCACCATGGTGTCGAAGTCGTCGACGTGGACCGCCGGAGCCTCCCCGGAGGGCAGGTCGAAGGACCACGGTTGGCGGTCACCTGTGCTGGAGTCGTCGAGTGACCCCAGCCGGGTGTCATCACGGGCCAGCATCGACGGGTCGTACGACTCGTCGTGCGCCGCCCAGTCGGCCCCTTCTTCCCGCCAGGTCGGCCCGGGCAGGGACGCCCAGGGGTCGTCGCCGGCGTCCGAACCGGCCGGATCCCTGGCCAGCACGGCCGGCACCTCGCCGGTGGGGGCCTCGGTCCAGTGCGGCAGCTCGGCGGACGTGTCCGGTTGCGGCCACGGGTCGTCGGCCGCGCCGAGGCCGGCGGGCGCCGGCGATCCGCTCCCGGTGTCGTATCCCGCCGGGTCGTACCCGCCGGCGGTGGCACCGGCACCGGCACCGGCCGGGTCAGCCGGAGCCGGGTCGGAGGTGGTGGCGAAGAGCCCTACGCCGCCATCGGGCTCGGTCGAGGCATCGGCGGCCTCGTCGGGGAGCACCCCTCCGGGCACGGCCGGCACCTCGCCGGTGCGCCCGGCCTGCTCGGCGCCAAAGATCTTCACCCGCCCGGGGCGGCCGCTCTCGGTGTCCTGCCGGTCGTCGTCCATGGTCAAACCTCGAGGAGCTCCTTCTCCTTGTGGGAGAGGAGCTGGTCGATCGCCGCCACCTGGGCCTGGGTCATCTTCTCGATGTCCTTCTCTACCCGGTCGAGCTCGTCGGACGACATGGATCCGTCTTTCTCCAGGCCCTCCAGCTCGTGCCGGCTGGCCCGACGGAGGTTGCGGATGGCCACCTTCCCCTCCTCGGCCTTGTGCCGCACCACCTTGACGAGCTCCTTCCGGCGCTCCTCGGTCAGCGGCGGGAAGGAGAGGCGGATGACGGTGCCGTCGTTGGCCGGGTTGATGCCGAGATCGGAGGTCAAGATGGCCTTTTCCACCGCCGACAGCGAGCTCTTGTCGTACGGGGTGATGACCAGCAGCATGGCGTCGGGGACGCTGAACCCGGCCAGTTGCTTCAGCGGGGTCTGGGTGCCGTAGTAGTCGACGGCCAGGTTCTCGACCAGCGCCGGGGTGGCCCGGCCGGTACGGACGTTGGCGAACTCGGCCCGGACGTGGTCGAGGGCCTTGGCCATCTTGTCCCGGGTGTCCTCCACCACCAGGCCGGCCAGTTCGTTGTCCGTCATCTGATCAGCGTACCGATCTGCTCGCCCCGAAGCGCACGACCCAGGTTGCCGGGGGCCATGACGTCGAACACCAGGATGGGCAGGCCGTTGTCCTTGCAGAACGTGATGGCCGTCAGGTCCATCACCCGCAGGTCCTTGGCGACGACGTCCATGAACGAGATCTCCTCGAACCGGGTGGCCGACGGGTCCAGCTTGGGGTCGGCGCTGTACACCCCGTCGACCCCCCCGTGGGTGCCCTTCAACAGCAGGTCGGCTTCGATCTCGGCGGTCCGCAGGGCGGCGGAGGTGTCCGTCGTGAAATAGGGGTTGCCCATCCCGGCGGCGAAGATGACGACCCGGTCCTTCTCCAGGTGGCGGATCGCCCGGCGGCGGATGTACGGCTCGGCCACCTGGGCCATGGCCACCGCGGTGAGCACCCGGGTGGGCGTGCCGTGGTGCTCCAGGGCGTCCTGGAGGGCCAGGGCGTTGATGACGGTGCCGAGCATCCCCATGGCGTCCGAGGTGGCTCGGTCCATGCCGGCGCCGGCACCGGTGGTGCCCCGCCAGATGTTCCCGCCACCGACCATGACGGCGAGCTGCAGGTCCAGCTCCGAACGGGCCTGGGCGATCTCGCCGGCCAGCCGCTCGACCACGCCGGCGTCGATGGTCTCGTCCGACGCCGACGACGCCAACGCCTCCCCGGACATCTTCAGGACGATCCGTCTCGGGTCACCCACTGACCGGCGCCTCCCTGTGCTCGTCGCCCCAGTCCCCGTTGATGCTGCCCCGGCGGCCGTTCAGGAGCCCACCACCACCTGGACGAACTCCACGACCTCGGCCGAACCGGCGGCCACCAGGTCGCCGATGGTCCGCTTCTCGTCGCGGACGTAGGCCTGCTCGAGGAGGCAGCGCTCCTTGAACCAGCCGGTCATCCGGCCTTCGACGATCTTGGGGAGGGCCGCCTCCGGCTTCCCCTCGTTCCGGCTGATCTCCTCCACCGTGGCCCGTTCGGCGGCGACGTCGGCTTCGGGGACGTCCTCCCGCCGGAGGTAGGTGGGCTTGGTGAAGGCGACGTGGACGGCGACGTCGTGAGCCAGCTCGGCGGTGCCCCCCTGCAGGAGGACGATGACGGCGTTGACGCCCCGCCCGGCCTGCTGGTGCAGGTAGGTCTCCAGGACCTGCCCGTCGGCGGCCTCCACCCGGGCGGTTCGGCCGACCGAGATGTTCTCCTTCAGCGTCGTCCGCAGGTTGTCGATCTCACCCTGCCGGTCGGTCGCCGCTTCAGGCCCCTTCGCCGCCACCAGGGCGGCCAGCTCGTCGGTGAGGGCCACGAACTCGGCGGCCTTGGCGACGAAGTCGGTCTCGCACCGCAGCTCCACCAGACCGGCGACGGCGTCCTGGCGGACGACGGCCACGGCACCCTCCGAGGCCTCGCGGTCGTCCCGCTTGGCCGCCCCGGCCAAGCCCTGCACCCGCAGCCACTGCTTGGCTGCCTCCATGTCGCCGTCGCTCTCTTCCAAGGCCCTCTTGGCGTCGAGCATGCCAACGCCGGTGGACTGGCGCAAGGCTTGGACGTCTTTGGCGGTGAAACTGGCCACTGGCTCAGGCCTCCGTGGTCGTGGGGGTCGGGGCGGCGCCATCCGCCGGGGCCGCCGGCACTGCCGGGGCCGTCGCCACGGCCGGAGCCGGGTCGGCAGCCGCCGGAGCCGGGGCGTCAGCGGGAGCGGCTGGAGCCGGAGCGGCGGCCGTCGGAGCGCCGGCAGGCGGCGCCGTCGGCGGGGTGGCCGGGGCGGCGTCGACGATCCCCTGGGGGACCGAGGCGTCGACGGTGGCCCGGGCCGGCGGCCGCGGCGGGGCCGGCGGGGTGGCCGCGCCGTTGGTGGCCGGGGCCTTCGGAGCCGGGCGGTGCGACGACACCCATCGCCCCTCGGCGACGGCGTCGGCGATGACCCGGCACATCAGGGTGCCGGAGCGGATGGCGTCGTCGTTGCCGGGGATGACGTAGTCGATGACGTCGGGGTCGCAGTTGGTGTCGACCACCGCCACCACCGGGAGACCGAGCTTGTTGGCCTCGGTGACGGCGATGTGCTCCTTCTTGGTGTCGATGACGAAGATGGCGTCCGGAAGCTTGTCGAGGCCGCTGATGCCGCCGAGGTTCCGGCTGAGCTTCTCGAGCTCGCGGACGTGACGGAGGGCCTCCTTCTTCGGCATGGCGTCGAAGTCGCCGGCGGCCTGCATGGCCCGGAGCTCCTGCATCCGCTTCACCCGGCCGGACACGGTGCTGAAGTTGGTCAGCATCCCGCCCAGCCACCGCTGGTTGACGTACGGCATCCCGCAGGCGGCGGCGTAGTCGGCCACCGGGCCCTGGGTCTGCTTCTTCGTGCCGACGAACAGCACGGTGCCCCCACCGGAGACCAGGTCACGGACGTAGCCGTAGGCGTGGTCGATCCCGTCGAGGGTCTTGCGCAGGTCGATCAGGTAGATCCCGTTGCGCTCCCCCAGGATGTACCGCCGCATCTTGGGGTTCCATCGGCGGGTCTGGTGGCCGAAGTGCACTCCGGCCCCCAGCAATTGCCGCATCGTGACCACGGCCATGCTTGTCCTCCAGTCGGTTGGTCCTCCCCGAACGCAGCACCCCGGAGGGCGACCGTCAGAACGCGTTCGGGTGCGTGGTTGTTACGTGGATGCCGCCGGTTGGCGGCACAACGAGGATAGTCGGTGGCGGGTGGCCCCGGCCACCGGAGTTGGCGGGTGAGCCCGGCCACCGGGGTGGGTCAGGCTCGGGGGTGGGTGCCGCCGTAGACGCCGAGGAGCCGGTCCTTGCTGACGTGGGTGTACACCTGCGTGGTCTGGAGGCTGGCGTGGCCCAGCAGCTCCTGGACCACCCGGAGGTCGGCCCCGCCGTCGAGGAGGTGGGTGGCGAAGGTGTGCCGGAGGGCATGGGGGTGGGTGGGTACCGGGGAGCGGGCGTCGAGGAGGCGGCGGACGTCCCTCGGCCCGAGGCGGTTCCCCCGGCGGTTGAGGAACACGGCGTCGGCCGGGGTCGACGGGCCGGCCAGGTGGTGGCGGCCGTCGGCGAGCCACCGGTCGAGGGCCGCCGCGCACTGCTGGTGCACCGGGACCCGGCGCTCCTTGTCCCCCTTGCCGACCACCGTCACGGTCCGCCCGACCAGGTCCACCCCGGCCCGGTCGAGGCCGCAGAGCTCGGCCACCCGGAGGCCGGCGGCGTACAGCAGCTCCAGCACCGCCTGGTCCCGGAGCAGCATCGCCCCGGCCACCGGTGTCCCGGCCGGCGGCGACGGGGGGTCGGCCAGCAGCCGGTCCAGGTCGGCCTCGGCCAGCACCTCGGGCAGGCGGCCGCCGCCGGACGGCGCCGACAGCCGCTGGGCCGGGTCGGCGTCGACCAGCCCGGTGCGGCGGCACCACCCGAAGTAGGCCCGCAGCGCCGCCGCCTTGCGGGCGACGGTGGCCCGGGCGTACCGGCGGGTGCCCAGGTAGGCCAGGTACCGCCGCAGCAGCATCCGGTCCACCTCCGCCGGCCCTGACCGCTCGGCCCGGGTCGCCCAATCGACGAAGGCCGCCAGGTCCGACCGGTAGGCCTTCGCCGTGGCCGCCGACCGGGACCCGAGCCACCGGCCGAAGCCGTCGAGGTCCCAGTGGTCGAGGACTGGGCCGCGGCGGATCGGGCCATCGAGGATCGGGCCGTCAACATCCACCCTGTTCACGGTAGTGGCGGTGCCCGCCGAGCCGGGTGACGGGGCCGCGGGTGGCACCACCTGAGCTGCCGCCTCGACTCGGCTACTGCGCGGTAATGTGACGGCGGCGTTACAGCACGCCGGCCTGACGGGCAGGGAGCCAAAGGGGAGGCAGCGTGGCTCGATCGTTCGATCGCAGGTCGTTCCTGGCCCGGTCGGCGGTGGTGGCCGCCGGCGTCGTGGGGATCACCGCCGCCGGGGACCTGCTGTACATGGACGGTCCGGTCGGCGCCGTGACCAACGGGCCCGGCCGCAACGGGGTGTCGACGGCGAAGCCGAAGCGTGGCGGGAAGGTGGTGTTCGGCACCACAGCCGAAGAGCAGGGGTTCAACCCGTCGGTCGCCCGGTTCGACTCGGTCGGGGTCATGTACGCCCGCACGGTCTTCGACCCCCTGGCCATCATCACCGCCACCGGCAAGGTCGTCCCCTACCTGGCCCAGTCCATCACCCCGAACGCCGACTACACGGCGTGGACGGTGACCCTGCGGCCGACAGTGGTCTTCCACGACGGCACCCCCTGCGACGGGGCGGCGCTGCTCCAGAACTTCCAGGCCCAGTACGACTCGCTGCTCATCGGCCTGGTGGTGAAGCCGATCGTGGCCACAATCGTCCGGTCCGGCCCCCTGGCGGTGACGGTCAACCTGAAGCAGCCGTGGGTGCCGTTCCCGTACTACCTCGCCGGGGGGGTCGGCGGGCAGATCGCCTACGTGATGGCCCCGGCGATGATCACCTCGAAGACAAGCACAACCCAGCCCATCGGGACCGGGCCGTTCACCTTCGACTCCTGGGTCCCCAACACACACTTCACCGCGGTGGCCAACAAGAAGTACTGGCGCCGGGGGCTGCCGTACCTGGACTCCATCACCTACAAGCCGATCCCGAACGCCAACACCCGGGCGGAAGCCCTGCAAAGCGGCACCATCGACCTCATGGTGACCGACGTCCCCCAGAACATCGTGCAGTTCAGGGGGAAGACCCAGTGGGCGTACATCGACGACAGCGGCCCGGTGGTCGGCGAGCCGGACATGAACTGCCTCCTGCTCAACCTGGCGCAGCCACCGTTCGACAACCCGACAATCCGGCTGGCGGCGGCCAAGGCGGTCAGCGCGGTGCAGTACTCCGAGATCATCGACCTCGGGGTCAACGCCCCATCGACCGGCCTCTTCGTGAAGGGGACCCCCTACTACTCGAAGACCGACCTCCCCTCCTTCGACCCGGCCGGGGCGAAGAAATTGGTGACGAAGGTCCAACGGCAGACCGGCCAGCCGGTGTCGTTCACCATCGGGTCCACCACAGACCCCGAGGCCATCCGGGCGGCCACATACCTCCGTGACCATTTCGAGGCCGCCGGGTTCAAGGTGGACACCACCGTGGTGGAGCAGAACAAGCTCATCGACAACGCCCTGACAGGGAAGTTCCAGGCCTACGAGTGGCGGCAGTTCTCGGCGGTCAACCCCGACCTGAACTACATCTACTGGAGCACCACCACCTACAACGCCAACGGCCTGTCCATCAACATGGCCCGGAACAACGACCCCCGGGTGGAGGCCGCCCTGCAGGTCGGCCGGACCAGCACCACAGCGAACGCCCGGATCGCCGCCTACCAGAAGGTCAACCAGTTGTTCGCCCAGGATCTGCCGTACCTGTGGGCCGACCGGGCCACCTGGGCCGTCGTCGCCCACCCGACAGTGCAGAACTTCAACAACCCAACGACGCCGACCGGGGCCAAGGCCTATGGCATGATCGCCGGGTCGATCTGGCCGACCCAGATCTGGCGCAGCTGAGGGGGCGGCTGGGCGGGGCGGGCGGCCGGGACGTGTAGACCGTGAAGGACAGGTCGGGAGCAAGGGTGGACGTGGTCGGAGCCCTAGGGGACGGGACGGCACCCGCAGTGCCGGCGGGGAGGGATGGCCGGTGAGCAGCCGGATCCTGGTGGTGGAGGACGACGAACGGATCAGGTCGTCGATGCGGCTGGCCCTGGAGGGGGAGGGCTACGAGATCGACGAGGCGGCCAGCGGCGAGGACGCCCTCGACCGCTTCGCCGCCCAGTCGCCCGACGTCGCCCTCATCGACCTCATGTTGCCGGGCATGGACGGGTTCGAGTGCTGCCGGGCGCTGCGCCGGCAGAGCGCTGTGCCCATCATCATCGTCACCGCCCGCACCGACACCCACGACGTGGTGGCCGGCCTGGAGGCGGGGGCCGACGACTACGTCACCAAGCCGTTCGTGGCCAAGGAGCTCGGCGCCCGCATCCGCGCCCTCCTCCGCCGGGCCCGACCGGCCGACGACGAGCCCACCGTCCTGGCCTTCGGCGACCTCGAGCTGGTCCCCGAGCAGGGCGTGCTCCGCCGCCGCGACGGCGCCGAGGTGCACTGCACCCGGACCGAGTTCCGGCTCCTCTGCGAGCTGGCCGCCAACCCGAACAAGGTGCTCAGCCGCGAGCAGCTCCTCGACCGGGTGTGGGGGTACGACTACTTCGGGGACGGCCGGCTGGTGGACGTCCACATCCGCCGGCTCCGCACCAAGGTGGAGCCGGACCCGGCCCTCCCCCGCCACATCCTCACCGTCCGCGGGATGGGCTACAAGCTGGTCCCCTGACATGCCGGCGCGGCCACCCGACGGGGCCGTCACCACCACCACCGAGGCAGCCGTCGCCGGCCGCCGGGTCCGCCAGCCGAGGGCCCGCCCGTGGACCCGGCTCGGCCTCCGGGCCCGCGTCACCGCCACCTTCGCCCTCGGGGCCCTCCTGCTCTCGTTGATCATGGGCGGGGTGGCCTACTTCACCACCCGGCACTACCTGGTCAGTGAACGGCAGAACGCCTCGCAGCACCAGGCGTACGTCAACGCCAAGCTGGTCCGCACAGACCTGGCCAACCACGCCACAGTCGCCCACACACGGACAGAGGTGGAGGGGCTGCTGGGCAACGCCGACTCCGGCACCGCCTCCTTCTCCGTCCTCAAGCTGAAGGGGACATGGTTCGCCCGCACCTCCCTGGTCGGCCACGACGCCCTCCCGGTCAGCATGCGCGAGCTCGTCGGGAGCGGCATCCCGGCCACCGAGAGCTTCGCCCTCCGGTTCAGCGGCGACCCCGCCCTGGCCGTCGGCGTCCCCATCCCGGCCGTCGGCGCCGACTACTTCGAGGTGTTCGACGTCAACGACCTCGACAACACCCTCCGGATCCTCGCCCTGGCCCTCTTCGCCGGCGGCCTCATCACCACCGTCCTCGGTGCCGTCGTCGGTCGCTGGGCCGCCAGCCGGTCCCTCCGACCGCTCACCGGGGTGTCCCGGGCCGCCGTGGCCATCGCCGGCGGCCAGCTCGACACCCGGCTGGTGGCCACCACCGCCGACCCCGACCTCACCGGGCTGACCAGCTCCTTCAACCTCATGGTCGACCAGCTGCAGGAGCGCATCCAGCGGGAGGCCCGGTTCACCTCCGACGTCAGCCACGAGCTGCGGTCGCCCCTGACCACCCTGGCCGCCTCCCTGGAGGTCCTCGAAGCCCGGGGTGGCGAGCTGTCGCCGACCGCCCGGCACGCCCTGGAGCTCCTCGGTGCCGACCTCCGGCGGTTCCAGCGCATGGTCGGCGACCTGCTGGAGATCTCCCGGTCCGACACCGGATCGGCCGACGTGTTCTTGGAGGAGGTCTCCGCCGGCGAGCTGGTCCGGCGGTCGGTGGACGCCAACGTCCGAGCCCTCCCCGGTGGCGTCGGTCCCCCAACCGTCACCATCGACCCCGCCGTCGGGGACGCCTGGCTGAACATCGACAAGCGACGGTTCGAACGGGTCATGGCCAACCTGCTGGAGAACGCCGCCCTCTACGGCGGCGGGGCCACCGAGGTCCGGGCGGAGCCCGGCCCCGAACGGGACGACGGCCGGGCCACCATCCGGGTGTCCGTGCGCGACCACGGCACCGGCGTCGCCCCGACCGAACGGGCGAAGGTGTTCGAGCGGTTCTACCGCGGGCACGCCTCCGGCCAGCGGGGGGCCGGCACCGGCACCGGGTTGGGCCTGGCCCTGGTGGCCGAGCACGTCCGCCTGAACGGCGGCACCGTCTGGGCCGACGAAGCCGACGGCGGCGGCGCCCGGTTCACCGTCGAGCTGCCGGTGGAGGACGACGCCGGATGGTCCTGACCCCTCCCCCGCACCCGCGCCGCCCCCGGCGACGTCGCGGCGGGGTCCGGCGGTGCCTCCTGCCGGCCGCCCTGGTCGCCGCGGCGGTGCTCGCCGCCGGCTGCGGCGTGCCCGTCGGCGGCGGCCCCCGGGCCATCCCGAAGGACCAGGTGCCGTCCGGCCTGCTGGCCCCCCGGGTGCCCACCACCCCGCCGACCACCG
>Ga0134126_10000726_pt1 | contig 41464 bp, 61 predicted proteins | sample KB31752_FD_96881 | JGI IMG/M metagenome (GOLD analysis project Ga0134126, IMG submission 96881) | Terrestrial soil microbial communities with excess Nitrogen fertilizer from Kellogg Biological Station, Michigan, USA - KB3-175-2 | ecosystem: Environmental > Terrestrial > Soil > Unclassified ...
ACATAATATACAGTTTGACAGCTTCAGCTGATCGACCTGCCCTGATCGGGCGATGGTCAAAAACCACTTTGAAAAACAGGCGATTGCGCGGTACGCACCACCGCATGGTGAGCTTGCCACTGCGCATTCGATAACGCCTGCCCCAAGCCGGTCAACCGGCGCCCAGGTGACGCCATGATCGGATGGTGGAGGGCGCATCACGGGATCGCCACCGACGCCAAGTACGCAACGGTGCGTGACCGCGCCGGCGATGGTGTGACAGTCGGGCATGTGGCCGCCATCTGGATGGCGGTGCTCGATGGTGCCTCGCAGGCGAAGCCGCGCGGCAACACCAGCAACTTCGATGCGGAGACGTTGGCCACGTGCTACGGCTGGCCGCAGGATCTGGTGGAGCGCGTGTTCGCCGCCTTCCAGTCGAAGGGGATGCTGGATGCCGATGGTTTCGTGGCGAAGTGGCCGGATCGCAACCCGGTCAAGTTCGACAACACGGCCACGGAACGGAAGCAACGGCAGCGTGCACGCGAAAAGCAGCGGGCGGCTGGTAAGCCGGTAGAACCGGCTGTTGGGCTTAATGGTCACGACATGTCACGCCGTGACGCCGTGACCGTCACGATGTCACATTCCGTCACGCCGACAGAGGAGAAAGAGCAAAGCAAAAGCTCTTTCTCCGATAGCTCTAAGCAAGATACAAACACCTCGCTAAAGTCAGATACACCGCGCATCGTGCGCGAGCGCGGACGCGCGTTCATTAATCCCGGTGAATTCTGGACATGGGCCGAAGCCAGCGGCGTCCCCATGACATTCGGCCTGCGGCGTTTCCAGGCACGAAACCTCGGCGAGTGGATTACCCGAGGCCTGACTGACGAGCAGGCGGCCGAAGCACTGAAGCGCGCGCGCGCAGCAAGGCAGCGCACCGGGAACGCTGCGCCGGTGAATCTCGGATATCTGGCGTGCTTCCTGGAGGAAGTGCTGGCAGGCGTACCGCCGCGGGACGAACAGCAATCGGGAGGTGGCAATGAGCGAGGTGACGAACTCAGCCGCGAATTCGCTCGCGTTGGTTGACCACGAAGAACTGCGCATGGCCGTGGCCGAGCTGTTCTGCGTGTTCAAGCGCAAGTACGGATATCGCTGGCGGGATCAGTTCGAGGATCCACAGGCGCGGCCAGTGTGGTTCGCATCGTTGCGCGCGGCGGGCGTCACTGCCGCTGCGGTGAAGGTTGGCCTGGCCACGCTGTCGAAGGTTGGCAACGGCTGGCCGCCGAGCGACGAGGATTTCATCCGGCATTGCCTGCCGACCGCACCGACGCTGGCGCAGGCGATGGACGAGGCTGGGCGCTGGTCACGTGACACCACGGGCAAGTTCGCATTCAGCCATCCAGCGATCGGCGCGGCGGCACGTGACGTTGGCGCCTGGTCTTTCCGGTCCAAGTCGGCCAACGAACTGCGGCAGGCGTTCGACCGTGCGTACAGCACCGCGCTGAACCTGCATGCGCGCGGCGTTGACCTGAGCGTGCCGTTGCCGAAGGCGTTGCCTGCGGAGGTGCGGACACCGATCGACCACAACGCTCCGGAGCCTGCAGCCGTGGCTGCGGAACGGGCGAAGATCGCTCGCCTGTTGGGGCTCGCATCATGAGTCGCCGCGCAACCGTTGTTCTGTGGCTATCCACGCTTGCCACTGCGCTGGCCGATGGATGGCGATGCGGTGCGGTTCGACCCGCTGGGCGCTCGCTTTGCGTCTCATGCCTACGTGAGAATGGCACGAAGTCGGATGCAGGCCTCGCCGGAATCAGCAGTGGCGCGGGTTGCAGCCGTGCGGGATGGGGCGGTGCAGGACACCCCCCACCGAAAGCAGGCCGCCTGCCGGGCCGGCGCCTTACCTGGTTGGCCCTCGAAAAAATGGAGGCGGTTTCAGCTTTCGCTGGTGGGGGCGCGGGGGAGGTGGTGCATGGCTGACTTGGCGCCAGTGCCCGCCGGTCTGGAGTTGGAGCCGCAGGAACTGCAGCTGCGCGCGACCATCATGGGCGAAGGCGGCCGGCTGGCCGCGGCGCTGCGCGCGCTGGAAGCGCAGCCGTGGCGCGATGGCACGTGGTTGCGGACGTGCTGGCGGTGGGTGCAGTGCCTGCTGGTGGTGCGCGGCTTCCGTGGTGCCACGACGGTGACCGACTACGTGGAGGCCGTGATCCGGTTCGGCACGTGGCTGGATGCGCAGCGGCTGGACCTGCGCGGCGTGAAGGCGCGCGATCTGGACGCGTGGCAGCGGTCGTTGTACGTGGAGCGCCGGCTGTCCGCGGCGACGCGCCGGCTGGCGCTGATGGCGGTGCGCAGCCTGTACAGCTACCTCGCCACGCGCGACGAGGTGCCGGACGTGACGAAGGGCTATGCCGCGCCGAAACGCGTGGTGACCCAGGCGCGCAAATACAGCTCCGCACAGCTGCGGGCGATGTTCGACGCGGTGAAGCTGACCAAGGACGAGCGTCAGCAGCAGCGCGACCGCGCCATGTTGCTGCTGCTGCTCGCTGGCGGCCTGCGCCGCGAGGAGATTGCCAGCCTGCGCATCGACCAACTGGAACTGCGCAGCGACCGCAAGGGCGCGGTGCACGTTTTCGGCAAGGGCTCCAAGGAACGCACCGTGCCGATCGAGGGGCCGGTGGTTCGCCAGCTGGTGCTGTGGCTGGAAATGCGCAGCCGGATCGACAACCTCGCCACCGATGCGGTGTTCCTGACGCTGGCGCGCCGCGTGAGCGGCACGGCGATGTCGGTGCGGGCCGTCGAGCGCATCGTGAAGCGCGTGGCCAAGACTGCCGGCCTTGGCTCGTGGGGCGTGCACCGGTTCCGCGTGACCTTCGCCACGATGCTGTACGACGACGGCACCGACATCGAGCGCATCCGCGTGCTGATGGGCCACGAGTCCATCGAAACCACTCGCCGCTATCTCGCGGTGAGCCAGCGCATGAACAAACACACCCTGAAGGCACACCGCCAGCACGCCGCGCTGGGCACGGTGCCCGACGACATGCCCCTGTGGGCGCAAGACATCGAGCGGAGGAAACATGGAACCAGCATTCTCCCGGGCCGGTGAGTCGCCCACCACGTTCGAGCTGCACCTGGTGACCAGCGCGCAGCTCGGCCTGCCCACCCAGCCGAAGGAACAGTGGATTGCGCTGGCGCAGCGCATCGGCCTGGCGTCGGTGATGGCCGTGCTGGACGAGTTTGGCGATGCGTCGGTGTGGGTGCCGTCGCGCTCCGGCCTGCTGCAGCCGCTGTGGGCGGAACTGCGCGAGCGCGAGGTGGCGCGCCTGCGTGCCGAGGGCGAAAGCATTTCCGAAATTGCCCGCAAGCTCGGCGTGCACCGCCGCACCGTGAACCGCGCGCCCCTGCATGGCGGCGCGCACCCCCGTCGTGAGATATCCGCGAAATGAACGAGAACACCGAAAAACCGCGCCGGCCGTACACCATGAGCGAGGCCGCGCTGGAGCAACGCCGCAACAACCTGCCCGCCGCTGCGGCGGCGGCCACGGGCCCGCTCACCACCGAAGGCAAGGCGGCCAGCAGCCGCAACGGCTGGAAACATGGCCGCTACAGCGCGGTGAACCGTGCGCAGTTCGGCCTGGGCGCCAATTCGCTGGCCAAGATGTTCGGCAAGCCGTGCGTCACCACGTGCCCGTTCCACCCGGACAACCCGGACCGCACCGAGGCGCCGTGCAGCCTGGTGCTGGATGGGCTCACGCATGCCGGCGGCAGCTGCCTCGACAAGACCGTGTACGTGCATGCGCTGGATGCGCTGATGGGCGCCTTCACCGAGGGCGACATGGACGGCATGCACGGCCTGCTCGCCACCGAGATGGCCGGCAACATGCAGCTGCTGCGGCAGATCCGCGAGGACATCGCGGAGCGCGGCATGGTGATCGAGATTCCCATCGTCACCAAGGACGGCGTGGTGGTGCGCGACAACGATGGCAAGCCGATGGTGGGCGAAGTGCGCGCCAACCCGATGCTGTCGCACCTGATCAAGTTCAACGAGTCGCTGGGCATCAACTTCGCCGAGCTGATGGCGACGCCGAAGGCACGCGAGCGGCTGAAGGATGAAGACGCCGCCGCCGATGGCCTGCAGGCGATGCTGGGCGCGATCTTCAACCGCGCGCAGCGGCGGCTACCGGCACGCGCGACAGAGGACGACGACGCATGATCGCGTTCGCCTTGTGGCTGATCTTCGGCGGGGCGGTGACGTTCGTAACGAACCTGCTGCTGGTGCGTGGCGCGCGCCGTGCACAGTGCCGGCGCGATGCCGACATGGCGCGGCTCACCGAGGCCTGCACGCACATGCAGCGCGCCGCCGATGGTTTCCGCGAGCTGTACCTGCGCGAGTTGGCACGCAACCAGCCGGCCATGGCCGAACACCTGCGCCGCAAGTGGGCGGTGCAGAACGCGCCGCTGCACGTCGCCCAACTGCTGGAGCGCGCCAAGCATGGCTAAGCGCCGCCTGCCCACCGCCGACCACAACGTGTTGCGCCAGATGGACGAGCGCGGCGTGTTCGCGCCCGAGGAATTCGAGGCGTGGCTGTGCGCTCGCGGTTGGGCGTGGCAGGCGCTGGGCCGCGGCGACTACGGCGTGACGCTGGAACAGGCCATGTTCCTGTTCGTGTTCGAGGATCCGGTGCGCTGGGCGGAAACGTTCATGATCGAGCCGCGCACCGGCGAGCCGTGGCAGTTCTTCGACTACCAGCGCGAGAGCGTGCGCAGCTGGTGCCAAGACGTGGTGCACCAGGACGGCGCCGAGGTGGGCAAGACGCGCGAAATCACCGTGCTGATCCTGTGGGGCCAGTGCAGCAGCATGGGTTTCACCGTTCGGCGCCCGTGGATGCTGGTGGGCGCGCCGCAGCAAACGTTCCTTGACGAGATCATCCTGGCGATCGAGGGGCAGGTGGGCGCGCAGGAAGGCGGCGACAGCGCCAGGGGTTCACTGCTCAGCCAGTTCTGGTTGAAGCCCAAGCGCACCCCGCACACCATGCAGCGCTTCCTCACCATCCCGCTCGGCGCGACCGAAAAGCCCGGCATCGGCCGTGTGTATTACCGGCCCGCCGGGCACGATGGCGAGGCATTCCGCGGCGTGCACGTCAACGCCATGCTGCTGATGGACGAGGCGGCCAAGCTGAAGCGCGCCGTGCAGTGGTCGGAGTTCTGGCGCGGCGGTGAGCCGGGTTGCGTGCGGCGCATCTACAGCGTGCCGGACGGCGACCGCAGCACGGAGTTCTTCCGCCTCACCCAGCAGGCGCAGTTGGAATTGCCCGTGCAGAAGAAGGGCTGGCGCCTGTTCCACTGGCCCAAGACCGTGATGCCGGCGCCGTTCTGGAGCGCGGAGCGCGATGCGGAGTTCGTGCGGCTGTTCGGCGGCCGGCATACGCCAGGCTACAAGCGCAACGTGCTGGGCGACTGGGGCGAGGCCGAGAACCCGGTGTGGAGCTGGGATCTGCTGCTGCCCAACGTGCACGAGCTGCCCGACTACCGCGTGCTGGAACTGAGCGTGGATCGCCAGCGCGGCGAGTTGAGCGTGGTCGTGAAACGTGTGGTTCTCCACGTGGAACAAAATCGCAAGGCCGGCACCTACGAATGGCTGCTGGACACCACCGTGTCGTTGGCGCCGTTCGCCAGCCGCGACGATGCGGAGCGGCGCGACGCCATGCGCAGCCTGTTGCGCGAGCACCTGCCGCCGGCATCGGCCGGCGTGTACTGGGCCGGCGCCGACCTGGGCGAAATGAACGACCCCACCGAAATCATCATCAGCGAGCAGCGCGGCCCGGTGCTGTGCGACCAGCTGCGCGTGCATGCCAGTGGCGTGGATTACTACATCCAGCGCGAACTGCTCTACTGCCTGCACGAGCTGTTCGGCGGCAGGCCGCACTGGGGCGTGGACCTGGGCAGCGCCGGCACCGTGGTGGTGAAAGACCTGCAGACGCTGAGCACCTACGACGCCGCGCGTTTCGATGAAACCATGACCGGCTTCCAGTTCAGCAACGCGGTGGACTGCATCGGCGAGGACGGCGAGCCGCTGGTGGACCGCGCCCGCGACGACGGCGACGGCGAAACCATCGTGCGCGCCCCCGCCAAGCACTGGGCCACCCAGTGCATCACCCAGCGCCTGCAGTCCATCGGCTACGCGCTGGCCTACGACATCGACGTGCTCAACCACATGACCAACCACACCGCGCGGCAGGGCACGAAGTGGCCCATCTACGCGAAGAAGGACGACCATGACATCGACGCGCGCCGCATGCAGATGCTGCGGAAGCTGTACGACGACGTGGGCGGTGAGGTGGATGTTTTCAGCTGCGGAGCGGAGGCGAGGGCGGCATGAGCCTTCGGCTTCATCCCATCTCAATCACCGCGGCGAATGCCGTGGTCGGTGCATGGCACCGTCATCATCGGCCGGTGGCTGGCGCGAAGTTCGCAATCTCGACGGTCGATGCCGATGGAATCGTTGTCGGCGTGGTGATCGTTGGAAGGCCGGTTGCTCGCGCATCCGATGATGGATTCACCGCCGAGGTAACGCGCTGCTGCACCGACGGGACGCGCAATGCCTGTTCGATGTTGTACCGGGCTGCATGGCGAGCTGCCGCCGCGATGGGCTATCGCCGGCTTGTTACCTACACCCTTGCCAGCGAAACAGGCGCTAGCCTGCGCGGCGCTGGTTTCAAGTTGCTCGGCCAGCGCGGCGGCGGATCGTGGAATTGTCCATCCCGCCCGCGTCTCGACAAGCACCCCACCGAAAAGAAGTTTGCATGGGAGATTGCGGCATGAACATCAACCCCCGCACCTGGTTCACCGGCCGCAAGTCCAACGACATCGGCAGCAGTGCGCTGGCGCGCGCGGCGATGGCGATGGGGCCGTGGACGCCGCAGATCAACGGCTTCGTGCCGCGCGAGGTGAACCCGTGGTTTCTGGAGGCCTTGCGCAGCTCGCTGGGCGTGTTGGATGGCGCCATCAATCGCCTGGTGACGATGGACGGCATCGTGGCGGTGGAGGGCGGCAACGACAAGCTGACGCAGCTGATCCAGCGCGAGCTGATCGATAGCATCCCGGTGGGCGACTTGCAGACCGGCCTGCAGGCGTTCTACGCCGCTCAGGGCGGCGAGATGTACGAGCAGGGCTGCACGATTGGCGAGATGGTGTTCGACCGCCGCGGCCGCGAGCTGATCGGTCTGCGCGTGGCGGACAGCAAGGGCATCCTGTTCCACCGCGACATGGACAATGGCCAGTTGCAAACCTGGTACCTTCCGCCGATGCCGAACACCTACGGCCGGCGCGATGGCACCGACGCGATCGAACACGTGCTGCGCAACAACGGGCGGCAGCTCAATGCGCAGGTGATCCAGGGCAAGGGCTACACCTTGCTTGACCCGGCGCGCATCGTGTACGCCTCGTTCAACCACGAGAACGACCAGCCCTACGGCGTGAGCCTGCTGCGCGGCATCGAGTTCGTGGGGCAGATCCTGCTGAAGATGCACAACGCTACGGGGCAGGCGTGGGACCGCTTCGGCGACCCGATTTTCCACATCGCTTATAAGACCAAGAACCGCGCACTGAAGGATGGTTCGCTCGACAAGCGCCGCGCGCAACTGGCGAATGACCTGCAGACCGCGCTGAACGCGAAGCGCAGCGGCAACAGCGCCGACTTCACCACCGCCGTCGCTGCGGATGACGACGTGGCGGTGAGCATCATCGGCGGCGACGGCAAGGTGTTGAGCATCGAAATGCCGGCGCGGCACATGCTGGAGCAGGTGCTGGCCAAGGTGGGGCTGCCGCCGTGGATGCTCGGCATCCAGCTGGGCACCGCGGAGCGCATGGCCGACAACCAGGCGGAGGTGGTGCTGCAGGAAAGCAAGACCCGCTGGGAGGCCCGCGGACCGGGCCTGAACCGCGTGGTGGAGACGTGGTTGCGCGGCCGTGGCCTCACCTGGCGGCCGGGCGACTGGAAGCTGGTGCAGAACCTGCCGAACCTGCGCGACGAGCTGAAGCGGGCGCAGGCTGCGTTCCTCAACGCGCAGACGCAGATGATGCTGGCCAACAGCGGCGGCGCCAATCCGGCGTTCGATACTGGGACCGATCGCAATACCGGCAACGATGCGCCGCCTGGCTCGCCCGCACCGGCCAAGCCGCGCAAGGATGCGGCACTGGTGCTGGAGAGCTTCGCCGACCCCGTGGTGCGGGCCGCGCTCAAGGCGCTACTGGCCCAACCTGCTGCCAACTGCGACCACGGCAAGGCCGCCACCGGCACCGCCCCGGCCGAGCCGTGGGCCGTGGACGACCCCAACCTTCCGCGCATCGAAGGCGCGGCCATCAGCACGCTGCTGACAGCCTGGGCGAAACTGCGCGACGATACGCTGCGCACGCTGGGCCTGCCCACCGGCACGGGCAAGGCCGGCGAGGTGGCATGGAGCTTCGACGCCATGGCGTGGCTGAATCAGCTGCAGCAACTGCTGGAGGTGTTCATCGTGAGCAACGGCAGCAAGGACAGCGCTTTCGTCGCGCAGGTGTTCGAGGCCTGGGTGCGCGGCGTGGAGAACGCCGCTGCCAGCGTGGACCGCGAGGCCGAGGCAGCGACGGTGATCATGCAGTCGCGCGAAGCGGCCAAGACCGGCATCGCCGATCGCATCAGCGCGCAGTTCCGCACCACCGCGATGCGCACCTACACCGACGACATCATCAAGATCCTCGAAGACGGCAGCTACAACGGCCAGAGCCCGAAAACAGTGGCCTATGCGCTGAAAAAGCGCTTCAAGGGCCACGACTATGACTGGGAGCGGCTGGCCAGCAGCGAGCTGGCACTGGCGCAGAGCCGAGGCCAAGAGGACATGCTGATGGCGGACGGCTACGAGTGGTACGACTTCGACGCCGCCAGCGATGCCTGCCCGATCTGCAAGGCGAAGGCTGAAGGCGGGCCGTACAAACTCGGCGAAGGCCCGCTACCGATGCGCGATACGCACCCCGAGTGCCGCTGTGCCATCAAGGTGAACCTGGACGGCCCCACCACCGAGTGATGCGGAAAAGGGTGCGCGCGCCTGCATGGATGCGCGCACCCTGATGCGGTTGTGATGCGCTCCACGATGCGAGCAACGCATGCGGGAGCCGCAATGGACAAGACGCAGATCACCACGTTGTTGACCGGTTCGGTGACGGACATTGCCGCCGCGCTCGGCACGCTCGACCGCGAATCGCTGGTGGAGCTGCAGGCGCAGGAGATTGCCGGCGGCAACCGCAGCACCCTGCTCAAGGCCATCGATACCGCGCTGGTGGCGCTGGACGATGGCGACGACAAACCTCCGGTGGTGGACGGCACCCCCGGCACGGGCGGACTCCCCCCGCCCGTGCCGGGGAATGCTCCGGCCAAGGCCGTGAAGGAGCCCGATCCCGAGTGGATGGCGCCGGACTACGCCGGCGCGCTGAACGGCGAGCAGGCCGCGTGGCGCGTGGCGAACCTCAAGCCGGCGCGCAAGGTGTCCACCAAGTGAGCCTGCAGCAGAAAGCGCTGGCGCTGCACGTCAAGGCCGCCACCGCGGCCGACGATGCCACGCTGACCGCGATCCGCCAGTACACGCTGCGCGACTTCACCGCCGACGAGCTGCAGATCCGCGACTACGCGCTGGCGCACAACTGCATCGACCGCGACAACGAAGTGTTCGATGAGGCGGTGCTGGACGACTTCGGCCGCACGCTGCCGGGCAAGGGCGTGTACATCCGCCACCCGACCAGCTGGCAGGGTGACGGCGGCCCGGCCGAGGGCCGCGTGTTCGAGGCGAACACGCAGACCATGAGCCTGGACGAGCTGCGCACGCTGCTCAACGAGCCCGACCTGCAGCTGCCGCCCGACCGCACCACCGCGAAGCTGCTCACTGCCCGCGCGTTCTTCGCCAAGACCCCGGACAACGCCAGCCTGCTGATCAAGCAGGACGCCGGCATTGCCGGCGACGTGTCCATTGGCTTCAGCGCGCAGGGCACCACGCCCATCCGCGATGCCAGCGGCAACGAACTGACCGCGCGCCGCTGGATGGCACCCGCGAAAGCCATGGAGATGTCGCTGGTGTGGCTGGGCGCGCAGCCCGGCGCACGCGCCATCAAGTCCGCCAGTACCGACAACCCCCCGGAGCAGACCATGAACCTGACCCCCGAACAGATCACCGCGCTGCAGGCCAAGGCTGCCCAGAGCGAAAAGGATACCGGCGTGCTCGCCGCACTGAAATCCGCGCTCGGCGATGCCGATGCGGTGCTGCTGGGCACGCCGAATGCGCTCAAGGCGCTGATCGCCGATGCCCGCGCGTTCAAGGCGGCGCTGATCGCCGACGTGGTGGCGCTGGAGCGCCAGCTCAAGATCTGCGGCGACACCGACGAGGCCGTGAAGGACGCCAAGGCGTTCCACGAGGATCTGCCGGTGGCGAAGCTGCAGGCCATGGTGAAGGGCTACGAAAGCCGCCTGCCGGGCACCGGCGCCATGAAGGGCGCTGCGACCAACACCGGTGCGCCGGGCTCCCAGCAGCCGCCCGAGGATTCCCCCATCAACAACGCGGCCATCGCGTAACTGGAGACGATCATGGGCCTGCAACTCCGTAGCCCGGCCTCGCAGATCAAGACCCTGCAGGCCACCGCCACTGTCGCCACCAACGCGCATATGCCGGTGGCGATCAACGGCCACATCCTGATTCCCACCGACTACGCCGTGGCGAACGCCATCAACGGCTTCGTGTACGAGTCGGAAATCAGCGATGCGCCGAAGGCCGCCGTGGCCTGGGGCATCGGTGACGCCCTGTACTGGGATGCCGTCGCTGGCGCCGTGACCAACGTGTCCGCCGGCAACACGGCCATCGGCCGCGCGCTGGCGCCGGCACTGGCGGGCGATGCCACCACGGGCCTCGTGGCCTACAACGCCTTCGCATCGTAAGGAGCGCCCACATGCGCACGTTCTGCAAGTTCGACAAGCTCGGCGCCATCGCCGACCACAAGGGCCAGGTGAAGGCGCTGGCGCAGGCCATCGACACCGAGTTCAGCCTGCCGGCGATCTACGCCGAGCTGGGCGGCACGCCCCGCATCGCCACCATCGACGGCGTGAAGGTGCTGGGTGCCGCCGGCGGCGTCGCCACCATGCCCAGCGAGGCGCGCATCAAGTCCTATCTGGCGCAGAAGTGGGCGGTGCCGGGCGACAACCCGAACCTGGTGGACCCGCTGAACCGCGTGGTGGAGATGTTCCACTCCAACATGCCCGACATGGACAGCGGCTACACCGCGATCTTCGATTTCGTGGACATGCGCAGCAGCCAGCTGGACCGCTTCGACATCCTCGATGCGAACAACGGCATCACCTTCAACCAGGTGAAGTCGGGCGAGGAAGTGAAGATCCGCCGCACCGTCACCGACAGCCTGATGAGCGTGCCGGTGTGCACGTTCGCCGATGGCGTCGGCATCGAGGACGACTGGCTGCGCTTCCAAAAATGGTGGGCCATCAGCGACACCGTGGCCGAGTTCAACGCCAAGGCGTGGGACAAGAAGGCGCAGTGGCACTACAACCTGCTGACCGCGCTGCCGGCCGGCGTGAACGTGGCGTTCGACACCGACGACACCAAGACGCTGAACAAGGCCGCCGCCAGCATCTTGCGCAAGTGCCGGGCCAAGGGCTACGGCGCGGGCCAGAACGCCGGCTTCGTGATCGTCTGCGCGCCGGAGGACGTGGGCCGCATCACCAAGATGCTGACCGCCACCGCCGGCACCCTGATCGTGGCGTACAACGCCAATGTGCAGCCGGTGAACGTGCACGTGAGCCAGGTGGTGGCGTCGGTGAACATCCCGGCCAACACCGGCGGCTACTACCTGGTGCTGCCCGGCCGCAAGATGAAGCGCGGCGATTGGCGCGACCTGACCGTGGAGTCGCAGCGCAACATCTACGTGCGCGCCAACGACTACGTGGGCAGCTTCCAGAGCAATGCCGCGATCGGCGACCAGGACCAGGTGTCCCGCGTGCTGTTCACGTAATCGAGACTGGAGACGACGATGCATTACCGAAACGGCCGCGAGGCGAAGAACGGCGACAAGATCGTGTCCTTGGCCGGTTATGGCATGGGCGCGGTGAGCATCAACGCCATCGGCATCCTGTACGACGCAGTGCCGGGGAGCGACTACTGCAACGGCAACATCGCGCCAGTCATCGGCGGCACGGTTACCACCGCATGCCTGTGCGATTGCCTGCACGTCGATGATCTCGCGGCGATCTTGGCCGAGAAAGGCCTCGACAAGCGCCCCGAGGGCAAGTAACCCCGGCGACCGGCAGCACGTGCCGCGCGGGCATCCTCGCGCGGCATTTTTTCAGATGACGCATGACCGAACCGAAATCCAGCATCGCCGACCTGCAGGACGAAGGCTTCGTGGATGCCCAGTTCGGCATGCCCACGAATTTCGCCGCGGCGGGCGGCTACCTGGACAAGGTACGCACCAGTGCGGCGCTGTGGGTGGAGCAGAAATGCGGCGCAGCGCCCTATGCGGCGATGGACTCGGCCACCTACGCCGGCGACTGCGCGCGTCAGGCCGAGGTGCAATACGCCAGCATGGTGCTGTTCCGCCGCCGCTACGCGTTCTACGAAAGCAACGCAGCCCGCGGCGACAACAAGGACGAGGCCATGGTGCTGAAGGAACTGCGCGCCAAGGCGGACGAGGCGCTGCAGGGCGCCATGTACTGGCTGGGCGAGGCGCTGCGCGCCGCCGGCCTGGACGACTCCGGCCTGTACGACGGCACCGGCTTTGCCAGCGGCGTGGTGGAAACCGGCCGTTATCCGCCAGGGTGGACGCCGAACTGGCCGACGCAAGCGGGGTGCCCGTGAGCATCTACGGCCCGCTGGAACTGAGCCAGCGCGTGCAGGCGCTGATGCAAGGGCTGACCGAGGCGCTGCAGCGCGGCCTCAAGTTGGGCGCCACTGCGGTGAACGATGCCGCGCGCGCCAACTTGAGCGGCACGCGCGCCGATCCCCCGTGGAGCTACCCGGTGCCGCGCCGCAAGGGCAACCTGCTGCGTCGCCAGCAGATGAAGGTGATGGATACCCACACCGCCTACGTGTTCAACGACGCGGAATACGCCGCCGCCATCCACAGCGGCTACGTGAGCGAGTGGGCCGGGCGCGGCAAGCACCGCATGCGCTCTCGGCGGCCGCGTCCATTCCTTGACGACGGCGCCGTGAGCGCGCAGCCGTTGATGGTGATCCAGCGCGAGGTGGAAGGGGAGCTGCAGGCATGGCAGTGAAGGCCTTCACCGACGCGATGGCGAACCTGCTGGTGAACGACGCCACGCTGGCCGCCGCGTTGCTGGCGCTGCTGGGCAAGCCGGTGACGCAGGTGATCCGCTCGAACGTGCCGTGGGAGCAGATCCCGCGCACGCAGCTGCCGTGCTGGGTGATCGAGCAGGGCGACGGGCAGGCCAGCAACTGGGGCACCGGCAGCGAGCCGGGCCTGGTGATCGGCCACCGATCGCAGTGCTTCACCAGCGAGCTGGACATCTGCCTGCTGTGGGACGAGGCCAGCCGCGACAACGCCGCCGACCAGCGGGCGCAGCTGCCGGAGCTGATCGGCCAGCTGATGCTGCGCAACCCCGAGCCCGGCGACGTGAGCGGCGCTTGGCTGCAGCAGTGGCAACCCGACCAGGGCGTGCGGCATCCGCTGCAGTGCTGGGCCGCGCGCATCCGCGCCGAATACGTGATCGAGGATCCGTGATGGACAAGACCTACGAGGTGACGTTTCCTATCGACGCGCTGCCCGGCGTGTTCGCCATCGGCAGCATCCGCCGCGGCCAGAGCGCGCAGGTGCGCGCCGCCGAGGCGCTGCACCTGGTGGACGTGAAAGGCCTTTCGTTCGCCAACCCCGACGATGAGGCCGCCGCGCGCCGCGAGGCCGCCGGCATCGAACCCCTTTCCGAGGAGCACTGACCATGGCCAAGCAAGTTCGCGGTTCCACCGTCCGACTGATCGGCGTTACCGATACCGCCTACGGCACGCCGCCGGCCGCGCCCACCGCGCTGGTGCTGCCCTACGTGCAGAACAACGTGAAAGCCGACCAGACGCGCGACACCGACCAGACCATCAGCGGCTACCGCGGCGCTGCGCGCAGCGTGGCCGGCAACCGCAAGGTGGGCGGCACGCTGCAGATCAACGTGGCGCCGCAGACCATCGGGTTCTGGCTCAAGCACCTGCTGGGCGCACCCACCAGCGTGCTCAACGGCGCGGTGACCACCTACACCTTCGGCGTGGCCGCCAGCGGCGCCAGCGCGCTGCCGCCCAGCTTCACCATGGAAAGCGACATGGGCGCGGACTTCACCGCGGCCAGCCGCTACGTGCGGCTTACCGGCTGCCGCATCAGCCAGGCGCAGTTCGCAGTGGGGGCCAGCGGTTTCATGCAGTTCACGCCCACGGTGGACGGCAGCGACTACACCAAGAGCGCCGCGCCGCTGGATGCTGCGCCCACCGACAACGGCCACGCCGCGTTCAGCACGCTCACCGCGGCGCTGGTGTTCGGCGGCGGTGCGCTGACGCTGGACGTGACCAAGCTGGATTTCACGCTCAACAACAACATGGACGCCGGCAATTACCTGGTGGGCGGCGGCGGCAAGCTGGGCGACATCCCCGAAGGCCTGTTCGACGTGAGCGGCACCGTGGAGGCGCTGCTGAAAGACAGCAGCCTGATCGACGCCGCCCTGAGCGACACGGACAGCAGCCTGCAGCTCACCCTGACCCGCGGCACGGGCGACGGCAGCGCCGGCAACGAGTCGCTGGAAATCCTGATTCCGGCGCTGGTGTTCGCCGCCACCACGCCCGTGGTGCCCGGCCCCAAGGGCCTGCTGCTGTCGGCCACGTTCACCGGCCACCGTACTGCCGGCGAAATCGGCATCACCGCGACGCTCAAGACGCCGATTGCGGCCATCCAGTAACCAAGGAGCAACCATGTTTCTATTCGCCGCCGATGGACGCGTGCGCTGGCCTGTGACCGTGCAGCAGGTGCAGCCCGATGGCAGCAACAAGGAGGTGACCATCACCGTCACCTACAAGCGCTTGGACCGCGACGAGCTGCGCGCGCGCACCCAGGCGCAGATCGACCTGAGCACCCGGATCGCGGCCATCCCGGCCGCGGATCAGGCCGCCGATCGCATGGCGCTGCTGAATGCGCGCATCGATGCCGACGACGCACTGCTGCGCGAGCGCGTGGTGGGCTGGTCGGGCATCGCCAACGCGGGCGGCACGGAGCTGCCGTACAGCCCCGAGCTGCGCGATGCGCTGATTGCCGACGCACTGCTGCGCAAGGTGCTGCTGGATGGCCTGATCGAGGCCAGCGAGGGAGCACGCGAAAAAAACTCACAGCCTGGGCTCGCTGGCTTGCCGGCGGACGCCCAGGGCTGAACCCCGACGACAGCGGCCCGCGCCTGTGGGACGCGGACGCGCAGTACCCGCAGACGGACCTGCCGGCCTACTGCCAGCAGTGCCAGCAAAGCGGTGGCTGCGGCGACTGCCCACGGCCGCGGCTGCTGCCGGAATGCCTGCCGGCGCGTGCCGCCTTCGACGCCTGCGAAACGCAGTGGCGATTCGGCATGGCCGGAGCCACCGGGCTGGATTACGCCGCGTGCATCGCCACGCTGCAGCTGTATCTGCCGCAGTGGCGGCGCACGGCAGCGCCGGGTGACCCGATCCACCGCATGGAGGTGGCGGACCTGCTGGGCGACCTGCGGGTGATCGAGCAGGCGCTGCTGGCGACCTGGGCGGAAAAGGCGGAGCGCAAGCAGGCCAAGCACGAGGGCGACGAGGCATGATCACCGAGAACACCCTGCGGCTGAAACTGGAGACCACCGGCGACGGCCAGCTGAAGGCGTCGATGGATGGCGCCGCCACGTCGGTGCAGGGGACCGATGAAGCGCTGCAGGGCCTGAACGCCACCGCCGCGGAAACGGCGCAGGCCCAGCAGCAGGCCGCCGATGCGATCGCCGCCACCGGCGAAAGCGCCGACGAGGCCGCCGCGCGCATCAAGGCCATGGTGGCCAGCTCGCTGGAGCGCGCCGATGCGGAGCGGGCCGCGCAGCAGGCCGCGCAGCGCACCACCACCGCCAATGCCGCGCAGGCGGAAAGCATCGCCGGCGTGGTGGCGGCGCAGAACCGCGCCATGGCCGGCGCCACGCAGATGGTGCGCAACGACGCGCTGGCGGCGAATGCCGCGAAAAACACCCAGGCCATCGAGGCGCAGCGCATCGAGCTGGCCAGCCTAGTGGGGCAGATCGACCCCACCGTGTCGGCGCTGGGCAAGCTGGACGAGCAGCAGGCCAAGCTGGCGGCGTTCCACCAGCAGGGGCTGCTGAGCGGCGACGATTTCAAGGCCTACAGCGCCGCCATCGACGCCAGCCGGGCGCGCATCACGCTGGCCGGCGAGGCCATGCACAGCTTCAACCTCAACACCGCCAACACGCGGCGCGAGGTGGGCCGGCTGGCTGGCGATATCGTCAACGGCAACTGGGGGCGCTTCCAGCAGACCGCGCTGACGCTGGCCAATTACAGCGGCCTGATGGGCGAGGCCTTCACCGCCACCGGCGCGGCCCTTGTGGGCGTGGTCGGCATTCTCGGCCTTGCGCTGGTCGCCTACCAGAAAGGCGCAGCCGAGGAGGAGGCGTTCAACAAGCAGCTGCTGCTCACCGGCAACATCGCCGGCACCACCAGCGGCCAGCTGGCGGACATGGCGCGCAACATCGCCGCGGCCACCGGTACGACCCAGCACCAGACGGCGGACACGCTGGCGCAGGTGGTGGCTACCGGCAAGTTCACCCACGACCAGCTGCAGACCGTGGCGACCGCCGCGCAGCAGTTGCAGGACGCCACTGGCCAGTCGGTCAAGGAAACCATCAAGCAGTTCGAATCGCTGGCCAACGACCCCGCGGCCGGCATCGCCAAGCTCAACGACCAGCAGCATTTCCTGACGCTGGCCATCTATGACCAGATCAAAGCCTTGCAGGATCAGGGCCAGCAGCAGCAGGCGGTGGATCTGGCGATGCAGACCTACGCCGGCACCATCTCCGACCGCACGCCGAAGATCACCGAGAACCTGGGCCTGATCGAGCAGGCATGGCGCGGCATCAAGAGTGCCGCGGAGGCGGCCGCCGACGCCGCCATGAGCGTGGGCAGAACGCCCACCGGGCAGGAAAAGTTCGATGCGCTCGCCAGCGAAAAGGACCGGCTGCAAGGCTTGCAGGCGCAGGGCGTTCAGTTCGACCCCAACAGCGGCCGCGACCTGCAATCGTCCATCGACAGCATCGTGGCGCAGATGGCCGCCATGCAGGACGCGCGGAAGGCGATGGATGTGCAAACCTCGCAGGCGGCGGCCGATCAAGCGGCGCAGGATGCGGGCATTGCCCTGGCGCGGCAGGCCGACCAGTACGCCAGCGCCGAGGTGAAGCGCGCCCGGGAAATCGAAAAGGCGCATGGCGACGCCAACGCCGCCATCGCCAAGGCGCAGCTGGCGCAGGATGCCGACCTGCGCGCCAAGCTGATCGCCCAGGCCAAAGCCAACGAGGAGGCCATTGTCGCCGGCATCCAGTCGCGCGATAAGAAGCCGCCCAAGCCGAAGGCCGACCCCTTCAACCACCTGGACCAGCTGGTGCAAACCGCCCAGGTGGCGGATGCGAACTTTGGCCTGCCGAACGGCCAGACGGAGCAGGTCAAACAGATCCTTGCCATCGTGGATGCCGGGGCGAAGCTGATCGCCAGCGGGCAGGACGTGACGCGGGTGCAGGCGCTGGTGGCGTCCGGCGTGGATGCGGTGAACGACAAGTACGCCAAGCAGGCGGCGCAACTGCAGCAGCAGAACGTCATCGCGATCCAGAAGTACCAGGACGCGCTGGACAAGGAAAACGCAGCGCTGCAGCGGAACATCGACGCGCAGGTGCTGCATGTGGGCATGGGCGACAAGGAATACCAGCGCACCATGCAGCTCAACGACGTGTACCAGAAGAACGCCGAGGCGCTGGCGCAGTTGGCAGTGGAGCGCGCCAAGCTGGTGGCCGATGGCAAGAGCACCGCTGCGATCGACGGCGAGATGGCCGCGCGCCAGGCGGACCTGCTGGTGAAGGTGGCCCTGCTGAAGCACGGTTACGACGAGCTCGACGCCGCGCAGCAGGATTGGCAACAGGGTGCCGTGCACGCGCTGCAGAACGTGCATGACAACGGCCTGGACCTGGCCAAGGGCATGAGCGATGCCGTGACCGGCGCGTTCAACGACATGACCAGCGCCGTGGTGAACTTCGCCAGCACCGGCAAGTTCAGCCTGGCGTCGTTCGCGCAGGATTTCGTGAACGCCGTGATCAAGATGGAGGCGCAGGCGCTGGAGGCGCAGGCCGCCAGTGCGCTGATGAGCTGGATGGGCGTGGGCCAGTCCTACGGCGCCGAAGGCACCAACACCTTCAACAGCCAGGGCTTCGTGTCGCACGTCGGCGGCTACGCCGACGGCGGTCCCATCCATGGGCCGGGCACCGGCACCAGCGACAGCGTGCTGATCCGCGCCAGCAAGGGCGAGTACATGCAGACCGCCGATGCGCATGCCTACTACGGCACCGCGTTCATGGATGCGGTGCGCACCAAGCGGCTGCCGAGGTTCGCAGCGGGCGGCCCCATCAGCGGCAGCTACGGCGGTGCCGGCGGCCAGCCCGCGCCGCAGATCATCGTGAACAACAACAGCAGCGCCAACGTACAGGCCAGCAGCGAGCAGCAGATGGACGGCAGCTGGATCACCCGCATGGTGATCGACGCCGTGGCCACCGACGTGGCGCGCGGCGGGCAGGCCGCCAAGGCCATGCAACAACGCTTCGGCCTGCAGCGCCGCGGCGTACCGGTAGGAGGCTGAGCATGTCCAACCCCACGTGGCCCACCACGCTGCCGGCGCCGCAGGCCGACACCAGCACCGCCTATGACGCGGCCGAGAACGTGGTGCGCACGCCCATGGAAGCCGGCGTGGCCAAGCAGCGGCGACGCTTCACCGCCGTGGCGGTGCCGTTCAAGTGCACGCTCAAGCTCACCAAGGCGCAGACGGCCACGCTGGACGACTTCGTGGTCACCACGCTGCAGGACGTGCTGCCGTTCGACTGGGTGGACTTTCGCACCGGCCTCACCGCCACGTACCGCTTCACCGGCAAACGGCCGACGTACAGCTACATCCAGGGGCAGGTGGACCGCTGGCTGGCCACGCTCGAGTTGGAGCGCATGCCATGAGGCAGGTATCTCCCCGCGCGCTGCAGGCCATGCTGGCGCAGGAAACGGCCGAGGTGTTCGTGCCGTGCCTCACCATCAACCACCCAAGCTTCGCCGCGCCGCTGCGGCTGGCCTACGACACGCAGCCGCTGGCGCGCGCCGCCGGCACGTTCCAGCCGTACCCCTTCAGCATCCGCCTGCCCAACCAGAAAGAGGACGAGATACCGCAGGTGAAGGTGACGGTGGACAACACCGACCTGCAGGTGAACGATGCCATCCGCACGCTCACCGGCCTGCCCAGCGTGACGCTGGAAGTGGTGCTGGCCAGCCAGCCCGACACGGTGGAGGCCGGCCCGTTCGATTTCAGCCTGCAGAACGTGCAGGCGGATGCCAGCAGCATCCAGGGCACGCTGGGTTACGAGGATGACGTGTTCGCTCAACAGGTGCCGGGCCAGCAGTACCTGCCGGCGAACAGCCCGGGGCTCTTTCTGTGACCATGCTCCCCGCCTGGGCCGCCGACTACGTGGGCTTGCCCTATGCCACGCACGGCCGCGAGCGTGCCGGCATCGATTGCTGGGGTCTCGTGCGCCTGGTGCTGGCGGAAGTGTTCCACGCGGAACTGCCGGACTACGCCGACCGCTACGCGGACGGCAACGACTGGGGCGCCATTGGCACCGCCGTGCGCGATGGCCTGGCCGATGGCTGGACGCGCGTGGAGCAGCCGCGCGCGGGTGACCTGTTGATTCTCAGCATTGCCGCGCGGCCGTGGCACTGCGGCCTGATGCTGGGGCCGCTGCACTTTCTGCATGCGCCACCCGACACCACCACCTGCATCGAACGACTCGACTCGCCGCGCTGGGCGCGGCGCATCCAGGGAATTTACCGCCATGGCTGACGGATCCTGCACGCTCGTCGCGCGCCCCAACCTGTTCGACCGCGACAGCACCGTGTACGCGGAGGTGCAGGCCGGGCAGACGCTGGCGAAGATGCTGGGCGAACAAGCCACGCTGGCCTGCGAGGTGAGCGTGGGCGGCTATGCCGTGCCGCGCGAGCTGTGGGGCAGGGTGCGGCCCAAGCCCGGGCAGACCATCCACGTGGCCGTGTACCCGCAGGGCGGTGGCGGCGGTGGCAACAAGATGCTCCGCACGGTGCTGCTGGTGGTGGTGGCGGTGTTGTCCGCCTATACCGGCGGCGCCGTGGGCGCGGCCTACGGATCCGCCTACGGCGCCGCCGCGGGTGCGGCGGTGGCCGTGGTGGGCTCGCTGATCGTAAACGCGCTGGTGCCGCCGCCCATGCCGAAGGGCGCCGATGCCAATGGGGGCGGCGACCCCTTCCAGCAGCTCAACAGCATCACCGGCACCAGCAACCGCGCCAACCCTTACGGCGTGGTGCCGTGCGTGGTGGGCAGCTTCCGGTTTTTCCCGCCACATTCGGCGTTGCCGTACACCGAGATCAGCGGCGAGGACCAGTACCTGCGCATGCTGCTCGACCTTGGCTACAGCACCGTGCCCGCCGATCTGGACATCAGCGATATCCAGATCGGCGAAACCGACATCGCCAGTTACGACGACGTGGAATGGGAAATCAGCACCGCGCCCAGCCTGTTCACCCAGGACGTGTACGAGCTGGCGGTGGGCACGTCGCTGGTGAACGTCAACGACACCGCCACGCGCACCACGCAGGGTGCGAGCACCGAAATTTCGCTGGATATCGTATTCGGGCAGGGGCTGTTCGGCGTGGCGACCGATGGCAGCACCACCACCGGAACGGTGCAGTTTGCCGTGCAGTACCGCCCCGTGGGCGCCAGCACGTGGACGGATATCGGCGCGGCGACCGGCCTCACGTTCTCCGGCGGCATGGCATCCATCGGCGGCTCCACGATCAGCGTGAGCAGCGGCAAGCGCAAAACGCTGCGCTGCGGCGTGCGCTGGACGGTACCGAGCGGCCAGTACGACGTGGTGGTGACGCGCGGCAGCAGTTCGTTCCCGGATTCCGGACCGGGCGGCCGCATCGGCGATGCGCAGTGGACGGTTCTGCGATCGATCAGCCCGCAGAACCCCAGCACCACCGGCACCACCAAGCTGGCCATACGCATCAAGGCCACCGACCAATTGAACGGCGTGGTGCAAAACCTGAGCGTGCTCGCCGCGCAAAAGGTGCGGCGCTGGGACAACGTGGGCATGGCGTGGCTGGCGCCTGCGGCCAGCACCAACCCTGCGTGGATCTACCTGTGGCTGATGACGCAGTGCCCGGCGGTGATGCGCCGCGTGGCCGACGCGCGCATGGACATCGCCGGCATTGCCGCGTGGGCCGCGGAATGCGACGCCAAGGGTTTGCAGCTCGGTTTCGTGATGGACAGCGGTCGCGCGTTCGGCGACGTGCTGCGCGATGTGCTGGCCGCGGGCCGCGCCAGCTTCGGCCTGCGCAACGGCCTGTACAGCGCCGTGCGCGACCTGCCGCAGGTGGTGCCGGTGCAGATGTTCACGCCGGCCAACTCGTGGGGCTTCAGCTACAGCCGCAGTTTCATGGACCTGCCGCACGCGCTGCGCGTGAAGTTCACCAACACGGAGGCCAACTACCAGCAAGACATCCGCATGGTGTACGCGGACGGTTACGACGCCGGCAACGCCACGCGTTTCGAGGAGCTGGACCTGTCGATGGTGATCGACCCCGATGCCGCGTGGCGGCTGGGGCGCTACCACCTGGCCGTGGCCTACAACCGGCCCACGCAATACACCTGGAATGCCGACATCGAACACATGGTGTGCGAGCGCGGCGACCTGGTGACCCACGCCCACGACATCACCGGCTGGGGCACCGCCTGGGGCCGCGTGAAAGCCGTGAGCGGCAGCACCCTGACGCTGGACGGGCTGGTGACGCTGGAATCCGGCAAGACCTACGCACTGCAGCTGCGCCGCAGCGACGGCACGCAGCAGAACTTCGGCATCACCACGGCCGCCGGCGACACGCAGACGGTGACGCTGGACGCGGCACCGCTGGCCACCGACGTGGGCGCGTTGTTCGTGCTTGGCGAAGTGAACCGCGTGACCGCGCAATACATCGTGCGCGCGGTGGAGCCGAGCGACGACCTGACCGCGCTGATTACCGCCGTGGACGCGGCGCCGGCCGTGCTGGATGCGGACAGCGGCACGCCGCCCACCTTTGTCAGCGACATCACGGGCAAGGCCTGGTGCGCCGCGCCGGAGCCGCCGGTGGTGCACATCCGCGCCGGCACCACGGCACCGGACGATGCAGGCGTGATCAAGGCGGTGACGGGCGTGGGCGGCTCGCCGGCTGGCGGCATCTACCGGTTCCCGGTGGCCGGCCCAGGCGGCGGAGGCGGCTGCGTGGTGGTGGAAAGCTACCTGGGCGACATGCGCCGCGCCGGCGAGGTGCAGGTGGGCGACATGCTGGACATGGCCGACCCCGCCACGCTGGCGCCGCGCAGCGAACGCGTGACGTACAGCGAGGCCAAGCTGCAACCCTGCGTGGAGCTGGTGACAGCCAGCGGCATCGTGCTGCGTTGCTCCACCACCGCGCCGCTGCCAACCGAGCATGACGGCCTGGTGCTGGCGCCACACGTGGCCGGCAAGCGCGTGGCCGTGCGCGACGGCAACGGCGAGCGCTGGGAGGCGGTGACGCGCATCCGCTCGCTGGGCCAGCGCACTGTGCAGCACATCAGCGTCAACGAAGGTTGTTTCTGGGCCGGTGCCGAGCCGGGCCGCTACGTGCTCCACCACAACAAGATGATGCGGCAAGGCCCCAACGACGACCAGCCGCGACGGGGGATTGCGTAATGGCCGCCAGCGCACCCGACTACTACGAAATCCGCTGGCGCGTGAAGAACAGCGGCGCCGCCTGGGGTGCGCCGCAGCGCGTGCATCCCTGCGACGAGGTGGTGGTGGAGGAACTGGACCGCACTCAGCTGTACGAGTTCGAGGCCCGCGCGGTGAGCGCTTGCGGCGCGAAGTCGATATGGGTGCCCAGCGACTACACGGTGCCCGGCGAGAACGCCCCGCTGGCCGTGGACACGCTCACCGCGCAGGCGCTGGCCGATGGTGTGCATCTCGGCTGGACCAGCATCGCCATCCCGCCTGCCGGCATCGAGTATTCGGTGGAGCGATCGGCGGACGGCAGCACTGGCTGGGCCGAGCGTGTGCGCGTTCGTAGTACCGCCTACACCGACCCGGAAACCAGCGGCACCACCTACTACTACCGCGTGCGCGCGGTGACGTTTGCCGGCACCTTCGGCCCGTACAGCCCAGTGGCGAGTAGTGCCGGCGTGAACGTGAGCGACATGGCGGCGGCGGCCAAGGCGGACGCGGATTCGGCGCTCACGCAGGCGCAACTGGCCAACCAGGAACTGGCCGAGATCGCCAACGACAACATGCTGTCGCCAGCGGAAAAGCCCACGGTGATCCGCGATTACCAGGTGCTCACCGCCGAACAACCCGGCATCGACGCGCAGGCGAGCGCCTACGGCATCACCACCGAGAAAACTGCCTACGACAACGCCATCACCGCGCTCACCAACTACCTCGCCACCCTGACCACCGACACCGCGTGGAACGACAAGACCGGTTACACCACCATCGTGGGCACCACGTTCCGCAGCAACTTCAACGCGGTGTACACCACGCGGCAGACGTTGCTGAATGCGATCTATGCCAAGGCGCAGGCGCTGGCGAACACAGCGCAGGCAACGGCCGATGCCGCCATGTCAAGCAGCATCGTACGCAACCCAAATTTCGCCGTCGATGCCAACTATTGGTCGTTCAGCACGGCCGCCGATTTCTATCGTGAAAACGGCAGCAACGCACCGAACCCATCCATCTCCACTTACCTGGTGCACCAAGGGAAGGCTGGCAAGACCTACGAATATGCCACCAGCACGACCTATATCCCTGTTCGTCCTGGGCAGGTAGTCGTCGGCATCATGTGTTTGCGTGCAGCCAGTCCTAATGCATCGGCCAGGGCCAATGGATGCATCAACTGGTACGACAGTAGTGGCGCCTTTATCAGCGCCTCGGAGTCGAAGCTTTTTTGTGGCGTGGGCGCCGATTTCCTGCAGGGCAATAGCCGCGTGAGCGCTGCCGCACCGGCCAATGCGGCAATTGCCACGGTTGGCGTCATCTACCGCAACCACACCAGTGGTTATATCAACGCCACGACGGCATCGCTCACGCCGCAGGTGTCGTCGCAGGACGAAGTGCCGGACGGCCAAAGCTATGTACGAAATATAGTGCAGTCCGGCAGCGCCATCGTGGTTGGCAATGCCAATTTCGAGGCGCCGTTAGGGCCCAACGGCGAGATACCCGGATGGAAAGCCATCAACGGCGCAACACTTGCCCTGCCTGGCGGCGCATTCAGCGGCGCCAAATGTCTACAGATCGTGGGGACTGGCACCAACAACTTCGGCGCGCAAAGCCCTAATTACCAATGCAGTGCGGGTGACCGCATTTTTGCCAGCGTGCAGGGTTTTGGTTTAAGCGGCAACCCCGCCGGGCTCGCCATCGTTTTCTTTGGTGCTGCTGGTTATCTTGGTGAGCAGGATTTCGTCGGCACAGCCTATGGTTCGTGGCAATTGCTGCAGGGCACTGCCGTGGCCCCGGCCGGGACGATCGGGTGCGTGGTTCAGCTCTACAACGGGAACAATCTCGGCACATCCTATTTCGATGAAGTGCAGGTAGCTCGCACGGTACCGCTTGCCACCCAGGTAGCGGGCACGCTCAGCACCCAGCGCAACCTGCCGCTGGTCACCTGGGGCAACTACGGTGGCGGTTGGTCCGGGCTCACGATGTCGTACACGGCCACGTCGTCGTCCGCAACGGTCAATGCCAGCGCCGGCACCTATGTCGGCGGCGGCGACTCCATTGCCTACAGCGCATCGAGCGTCACGCTGTCGGGCAGCCCAGGCACCTACACCTATTACCTGTATTACGACGACCCCGGCATGACCGGCGGCAGCAAGTCGCTTGGCATCACCACGAACCAGATCACATCGCTGAATGCGAACGGACGCGTGCTGCTCGGATCGATCAAGGTGACTTTTCCCGCCAGTGGCTCCGGCAGCGGCTCGGGATCTGGCGGGTGCCCCGATGAAAACGCGTGGGTTCTCCGTGCCGACCCGGAGGGCGGGCGACCCGACTGGACCGTACGCGCGAAGGATATCGAGGTGGGCCATTACCTGCGGCTGTCGGATGGCCGCGCGGGCCGCGTCACCTATTCACAACGCAAGGCCTCGCCGCGCATCCGCGTCAGCGATGACGGTCACGCGTTGACATGCTCGCCGAGCGCACCGTTGGAGCTTGCCGCTGGCGGCCATGGCGATTGCATCCTGGCGCGCAGCAGCCTGTTTGCCGGCGTGCGCATCCTGTGCCCGGCGCCGGTGCTCGCTACGCAGATCACCAGCGTGGAGCCGATGCCAGACGGCCATGTGCAGCACATCACCTGCGAAAACGCCTGTTTCTGGACCGGCGACGCGCCGGACTACCTGTTCGCCCACCACAACCGCAAACCGGATTCGCCGCCATGAGCTACACGAAGCTGACCGACCCCATCCCGAACATTGCCGATGCCGTGGCGCAGGCCATCACGCAGGCCCATTTGACCGAGCCCGTGAACGATGACTTGCTGGCCGCAGGGCAGGCCGTGCAACTGGACACCAACGACAAGGTGTGGGTATCCAGCGTTGCGCATGACAAGCCGGAGACGCCGCAGGTGGATTTCATTACCGTGGCGATCGCCTGCCGCCCCGACACCACCCCCTGGGTGAAGGCCAACGGGCAGTTGGTGTGCAGCGTGTTCTGGCATGGAGTGTGGCCGCAACCGCTGGCCGACATGGGTGTGAGCCTGGTGCGCAAGGCGCTGTTGATGGTGGCGCTGGGCGAACCGCAGCCGCAGGTGCCCATTCCCACACCGGCCGAAGGCGGACCAGCCGAGCAGGATGCGTTGCCGGGACTGGCGCAGGCGCAGCTGTCGATCCGCGCCGCGATCACGGCGGCCACGGAAACCACGGCGCCGGTGGTGGACGTGCTTTAACGGTGCCCGGACCATTTTGCTGACGCCGGCAAAATGGTCCGGGTGCGCGCTACCCCATGGATGCGCGCAGGCAGGGCGCCCCATTGTGCAGGCTGGCGCGGCCGGTGCCGCGCGGAGCCTTGCATGTCCGCCGAGAACTTCGACCGCTGCCTGCGCTGGACGCTCGGCTACGAGGGCGGCTACAGCAACCACCCCGCCGACCCGGGCAAGGCCACGATGCGCGGCATCACCCAGGCCGTGTACGACGACGACCGGCGCGAGCGCAATCTGCCGCGGCGTGACGTGCGCGACATCACCGATGCCGAGCTGCAGGCCATCTACCGCCGCCGCTACTGGCAGCTGGCTGGATGCAATGCGCTGCCGGCGGGCGTGGATTACGCGGTGTTCGACTTTGCTGTGAACAGCGGCGTGGCGCGTGCCGTGCGAACCCTGCAAGTCATCATCGGCGCGAATCAGGACGGCGCCTTCGGCCCGCGCACGCTGGCGTCGGTGACGCGCTACACGCTGGCGCAGGACACGGGCTCGCTCAGCGACCAGTTGTGCATGGCGCGCGCGACCTGGCTGCGCACGCTGGCTACCTTCGCCGCCTTCGGCAACGGTTGGATGCGCCGCGTGATGGGCGCGCAGCTCGGTGCGCAACTGGGCGACACCGGCGTGATCGATCGCGCGCTGGCGCTGGCGCTTGGCGACACGCCTTGCGAGCCGGCGGCGCAGATGTGCACGGTGAAGACCTATGCCGCCGTGGCCACCGCGTGATGGAGTTGCCACCGCCGCACGGCCAGTTCAGCGTTTGGCAGATGCTGCTGTACCCGGTATTCGCCGCGTTCGGCGGCCTGCTGGGCTACGTGCTGCGCGCCATGGATGCCGGCGCCGCGGTGAGCGTGTGGCGCGCGGTGGTGGAGGCGCTGTCAGCGGGTTTCGTGGGCGTGCTGGTGATGCTGATTTGCGAGGCGACCCACCTCAATGCGCAGTGGACCGGCGTAATGGTGGGCGTTTGCGGCTGGCTGGGCGCCACGGCCAGCATACGCATGCTGGAACGCATCGTGAGGGGAAAGCTGGGGGCCACCGCAAGCGGAGGGACCACCGATGACAAACCCTGACACTAAACACCGACACCCGCAGTTGTGGGTGGGCTACGGGCTGATTCTCGCCGTGATCGTGCTGGGCGTCACCGCGATCACCGCGCAGTTTCAGCACGCGCAGATGCGCGCCGTGGCGCGGGCGCAGGCGGCGGACATCGCCACGCTGCGCCAGGGCCGCCAGGGCGACCATCGCCGCATCGTGGCGCTGCAGGACCAGAACCACGCGCAAGACCAGTCGCTGGCGCTTGACCGCAACGACATTGCCCGCCAGCAGCGCGCGATTGCCCAACTGGGCCGTTTGCGCAACGCCGACTGGCACGCCATCACCGCGCTGCACAACGAGCTGGCCGTGCGGCGCGTGCACGACGCCGCCGTACGCGACAAGCTCAAGCAACTGGAAGCCAGCAACGCCGCTGCGCGCGCCACCATTCATGCAGCCGGGGAGGGCAAGCCGTGAGCATTCCGCCGATCTACAAGTACGGCGCCGTGGCGCTGCTGGTGCTGCTGCTGGCCGTGGCCGCGGTGGTGAGCATCGGCCGCTACGGCGCGCACCGCTACGCCGCCGGCGAGCAGGCCGGCCGCAATGCCGTGCTGGCCGACGATGCGCGCGCTGCCGCGCAGCTGCAGCAGCAGCGCGAGCAGCTGGACCAGTTCAGTGCACTGGCCACCACCCAGCTTGCGCACACGCTCGCCACCGATTTGCCAGCCGTGGAGGCCAGCACCCATGACACCGTGGAAACCATCCGCACGGTCTACCGCGACCGCCCTGTGCCTGTCGATCGCTGCACTCGCCCTGACGGCGTGCAAAAGCAACTCGACACGGCCGTTGCCCGCGCCAACGCCGCCGCCCGCGGTCAACTGTGACCGCACCCCGCCGCCGGCGCTGCTGCCCAGCGTGCCGCCGCTGGCCGGCGCCGACGACTTGCCCGCGCTGGACGCATGGATTGCGCAGGTGATCGGGATCTATCAGGGCGAGTTGACCATCCGCCGCGCGGAGCATCGGTGCATGGATGCGCTGCGCAGCAAGGGCGTGATCCGCTAGGCGTGGTGCTCGCGGTCGCGTGACGGCCGGCGCGCCGCACGCACCGCCATCGCGTCCTGCTGCTGCCACACCCGGAATTCGTGGATCAGCATCTGCCGCCGCGCGCACCATGAACAGTTCAGCGGCACCTGGCGCGGGCAGTAATCCTCCATGTCCTGCACCGGATCGAACGCGCGGGCACACTCCGGGCAGCGCGCGTTCTCCAACATGGTCATGGCTTGCTGGAAGATGGGGCGGGGCTGGATGCGGGTGGACATGCGCGGCAGGGTAGCGCCACGGCGTCTCAATCCCAGCGAGTGGGTTACTTCAGGTCGCCGCGGCAGACCGGCGTGCCTGTTTCGATGGACTGGCGCGCGGCAGCGATTTCGCGGGCATCCCAAATGCCTATGCCCCACGCGGTCACGGTCACGTCGCTACCGCCGTTCTTGGCGGCGGCAATTTCGATGCGTTCCAGGTCTTTGCCCGGGCCGTGCGCGGTGATGTGGATCACGCCGGTCTGATTGTCCGCGTAGAGGTTGCCGTCCACCTGGAACGAACCCTTGAACCAGTTGGTGCTGGTGCGGCAGTGTCGCGCGTAGGCATCCGCGCGCCGGTACGCTTCCTGGTAGGTGATCGGCGCGTGGAAGCTATCGCGCACGGCACCTTGGCCGTTTTCCTTGATGCCCATGGCACAGCCGGCGATGGCGAGCAGTGATGCGGCGACGAACGTGCAGACGATCAGGCGCACGGCGATTCCTTTTCGCAAGTTGGTCTGGCGACTTTATCGCTACAGCGTGAGGAAGGCCAAAAGCCAACCGCGCAACTTCACAACAGCAACGTCAGAAGCGCCGATTTTTTCTCGTTCGCCAACGCCGAGATCATTTGCACAAGAGTTCGATCCGCATCGGAGTTGGTGGCGTAGCCGGGTGGGTCTTCGGCCACACGCGAAACCGGTAGACCAACCCCGGTTTCCAGCCAGTACGCATCGACGCCCAGTGCGTGCGCCAACGAGCCGATGCGAGTGGTGCGCTTGCTGATGCCACGCTCCAGGTCGGAGTAGCTCTGCTGGGTGATGCTGGCGAGCTTGGCTACATCTTCCTGTGACAGCCCCCTGTCCGTTCGTGCCTGCACAAGCCGATCCGCCAGCGTTGAGGAGGTGGCCGATTTCATGGCGCGCACGCTACAGGCACGCCGGTATTGCCGCAAACAGGCATACCTGTTGACAACAACAGGCACGCCTGTATAGTGGTCACATGCACACCGATAACTCCCCACGCCAGCCACTGAACAAAGCCCTTGCTCATGCCTGTGAAATCGCGGGCGGACAGTCAGCGCTTGCCTGCTCACTCGGCCGAAAGCAGGGCACGGTATGGGAGTGGCTGTACGTGAGCGGCAGGGTGCCGCCGGACGTGGCCATGCAGGTCGAAGACATCACAGGCATACCGGCCGAGGCCATGAATGGCGACTTAGCGACCTTCGCGAAGCGCCGTCGCATTCGCGTCCGCAAGCTCCGCCGCGAGGCGGCAAATAGCGAGCAGGGCAGGGCCGCCGCATGAACCTGATCGTCTACGCCCGCGTGTCCACCGACGACCAGCGCCGCAACGGTGTGAGCATGGAACAGCAGCCGGAGCGCCTGCGCGCCTACCTTGCGCTGCACGACCACACCCAGGCCGCGCTGCTGCTGGACGAGGGCGTGAGCGCCAGCGTGCCGTTGGAACGCCGACCCGCCGGCAAGCGCGTGCTGGAGGCAATGAAGCATGGCACCGCGGACGGCGTGGTGGTGGTGCGGCTGGATCGCCTGTTTCGCGACGCGCTGGACGGCCTCACGTTTTTCCGCATGGCCCAGCGCAAGGGCTTTGCCGTGCACAGCGTGGCGGAGCTGATCGACAGCAGCACGCCTGCCGGCCGGCTGGCGCTGACCATCCAACTGGCCGCCGCGCAGTACGAACGCGAACTGGACGTGGCGCGCGCCATCGAATGCAACCGCAGCCTGCGCGAGCAGGGCAGGGTGTACGGCCCGGTGCCCTACGGCTGCGTGGCCGTGGGCGAGGGCGACGCACGCCGGCTGATGCGCGACCCGCAGACGTGGGTGCACCGCGTCACGGCCGTGCGCTTGGCCGAGAAACTGAGCCTGCGCAAGGCCTGCGCCGAGCTGGAGGCCCGCGGCATCCCCAGCCCCACCGGCAAGCGCCGGTGGAGCCCCAACACCTTGAACGACATGCGCGTGCATCACGCCGATCTTCTGCGCCTCCCCCTGCTGGACAACGACACGACGGCCGATGGCGAGCAGATTGCCAGCGTCGAAGCCAACACGCCTGACCCGGAGCGGACACATGCATGACCTGCCTGCCATGAACGCGCCGGCGCGCGCCGCGTTTGCGCGGCTGACCCACGCCACGGCCCACGAAACGATCACGCTGCAGACGCTGGCGTTTCGCATGCGCCGTGACGGCGTGAGCACCGTGGCCGGCGTGTTTGCCCTGGTCAACGAGATGCTGGCCGAGCGCGCGCAGCGCCTGGGCATGAAGCCCGACGAGCTGTGCGACGCCTACGAGGCGGCCGCCACCGACCAGCGCATAGACATGGCCTTGCTGCGCGGGGAGGCCGGCCATGCGTGAGAGCCGCCGCCAGGTGATCGCCGACCACGTGATGCTGGCCATCAGCCGCAGTGCGCTCACCGAGCGCACCTATGCCCAGTGCGTGGCCGACCTGTACATGGAGCGCACGCCGCTGCATGCGCGCGCCATCCCCTTCGCGCAGAGCGCGGACCCGTATGCCGACAGCGAGGCCAACCGGCAGACGGTGAAGCGCATGCTGGACGGCCGCGTGCGCATGGCCGTGGATATCGAGGAGGCGCTGGTGCTGGCGCTGCCGGAGCCGTACCGCCACGCGCTGATGGCGGAGCTGGCCGAGCGCCTGGGCCTGCTGGCCGCCGACCAGCCCGCGGCCGACGCCACCGGCCAGCAGCACCAGGTGGCGGAGCTGATCGCCGGCGCCGGCGCCGCGCTGGACAAGCTGGCGCCCATGCTAGACGACGGCGTGCTGGACGAGCACGACGCGCAGTACGCCGCGGCCGCGCTCGCCGCGCTGGAGGCGCTGCAGGCGCGGGTCGTCACCATCGAGGCGGCCATCCGCAGCTACGCGGTGCCGGCGGCCAGCGGCCGGAGGGCGCGGGCATGAGGCGCGATTTTGCAGGCATGCGTGCACGGGCAGCGCTGGTGATGCTCCATGCCGAATCCGCACAGCGTTGCCATGATCGCGGCGACAACCTGGGCGCTGTTTACCAGTCCGTCATTGCCGCGGAGAACGCCACAGTCGCGGAGATTTACGCGCGCCGCGCTTACGGGTTGCCTGTAACGCAGCAGCATGCGGCCTTGCGTGAGATTGGCGCCGCGCGTCGCCTCGCGACGAGGGCCATCCATTGAACCCCACCGATTTCACGGCCTCACCGGGGCCGGAAAAGAAGAACGCCCAGGGCAGCCACCCCAGGCGTTCCAGTTGTCCCACCGCTTGGAGAACGAGAGACATGACCACTGTACTGCACGTTGTACCGCCGCGCCAGTTGCGCGCCGCGGAGGCTGCGCTGCTGCGCTGGTATCCCGCCGCGCCGCTGTGCCTGATCGACCGCATCCGCCTGCACCGGCCCGGCTGGCCGGTGATCCAGGGCGGCAAGGGGAGGGCGCACGCATGAGCAGCAAGGAGCCGATCGTTATCGCCGACCTGTCCGCCGCCGTATTCCGCCGCGTGCTTGCCTTCGCGCCGGTGAACGAAATCCGCTACTACCTGTGCGGCGTGCACGTGGTGCCCGGCAAGGTGGTGCGGCTGGAAGGCACCAACGGCCACATGATCTACGTGGAGGAGGACACCAGCGGCACCGCGCAGCGCGATCTGATCGTGAACATCGGCATGCGCGGCCGCAACCTGCTGCGCGGCGACAACCGCGTGAAGGTGCACGACGACGGCAGCGTGCGCATCACCACGTTGAGTGGCGGCACGACGCTGTACATCGAGCCCGGCACCGGCGTGATCGACGCCAAGTACCCGGAGATCGAGCGCGTGATCGGCCCGATGGAAGGCTGGCACGAAGGCTTCGGCGCCTCGCTGAACGTGGAGTACCTGAAAAAGGCGCTCACCGTGCCCGGCTACATCCGGTTTTTCAGCCGCAAGGATGACCAGGGCAAGTACGACCCCAAGGGCGCCGTGATGTTCATGATGGACGGCGGCACCGTCAACGGCGGCAAGGCCTTCGGCCTGATCATGCCGATCCGCGGCACCTTCGCGCCCGACTCCGCGGTGGCCGACATGCTGCCGGCGGGACTGGTGAAGAGCAGGCCGCAGCGGGTGGCGGCATGAGCCTGCCCACCCTCTACGTCGGCATGGCCAACCCCGTGCGCGATGCGGATATCGCCCAGGCGCTGACGGTGGAAACCATCGGCGCGGTGGCCGCGCATTTCAACGTGTCGCGCACCGCGGTGCGCGCTGCGGCGGCACGGCATGCGGCGCGCCGCGACTTCGACCTGCTGCTGACCGGCCCCGACACCCCCCCGGTGCGCGTGTGCCACGTGGTGTCGTGCAAGCCATTCACGGCGGTGGCGCTGGCAGCGTTCCGCACCTACGCCGGCACGCTGAAGAAGCTGGAGATTCCCGGCTGGAAACTCACGGACGGCCACGCCAGCTGCACCGTGGCGGATATCCAGCTGGCCCTGCAGAGCGCGGCGAAGGCGGAAAAGCAATCCAACGAGGCGCCGCGCGCCCGCCGCGAGGCGCGGCAGCGCCTTGGCATGGAGGCCTGACCCCATGAGCAACGTCATCACCCTCGCCGGGCACAGCGTGCCGCAGGTGACGCTGGAGCAGGCGGTACAGCACTACCTCAGCCGCAAGCGCATGCGCGGCGCGCAGCTCAACACGCTGGTGGCCTATGGCAGCGACCTGCGCGGCTTTGCCGCCTTTGCCGCGCGGCACGACATCGACCTGATCGGCCTGGTGGGCGAGCGCCTGGTGGACCGCTGGCTGGACAGCCTGAGCATGGCCGGCCTTTCCCCGCGCACGCAGGCCCGCAAGCTGGTGGTGCTGGGCCAGCTGGTGGAGCACGCGCAGCGTGAGGGCTGGCTGCGGCACGACCCCACCAAGGATTGCCGCGTGCGCTTCACCGTGCAGCCGGTGATTGCGCCGGAGCTGTCGCCGCTGATGGCCGTGCTGGAAGGCGTGCCGGTCGACACGCCGGCCGCGCTGCGCGATCGCGCCATGCTGCGGCTGGCGCTGGACGGCGCACTGCGCGTGAGCGACGTGGTGGGGCTGGACCTGGCCCAGCCCGGCACGCCGCCGCGCCGTGGCGTGGACATGGGCCGGCCCACCGTGAACACGGTGGGCAAGGGCGGCAAGCCGGCCTGCGTGCCGATCAACCAGCGCACGGCGCAGTGGCTGCAGGCGTGGCTGGACGTGCGCGGCACCATGGCGCGCGACGACGAGCCGGCGCTGTTCGTGAGCAACCGCGGCCGGCGCATCACCCGCCAGCAGGCGCACAACCGCATCAAGCTGTGGGGCGCCCACTTCGGACTGCCCAACCTGCACTACCAGCTGCTGCGCCACCGCCGCGTGGGCGACGTGGTGGAGCGCCTGGGCCTGGAGGCCGGCCAGCACCTGGCGCGGCACGCCAAGAAATCCACCACCGCCAACGTGTACGGCGCGCAGGCCGCCGCCGTGGTGCGGCACGTGCTGCGCGAACACGCGGATCTGGATGCGCCGCTGGCGCGGGGTGCGGCATGAGCGCGGCGATCACTGATTTCGATGCGTGGCCGCGTGATCCGGCCAACGGCCGTCTGTTGTGTTCACCGGATCACCCGATGCCGAAAGGCGCCCCGGGACTGTGGTCGCATACAAACGTCAAGAGCGATGGCACCTGCTACGAGGGTTGCTGCGACGACTACGTGTGCAAGGACTGCGGCTTCGCTTGGCGTGTGGAGTGCGCGCAATGAACCACATCCCCTTCGACCCGAAATTCGCCATGCCAACCATTTCGGAACAGGCGCGCGCGACGCTGGCTCACGTCGTACTTGCCGAGTTGGATAGGGCTACGGCGAAATTCCCTACATGGCCCACCGATCCGCTGCACGCCATGGGCGTGCTGCACGAGGAAGTCGGCGAGCTGGCCAAGGCCGTGCTGCAGCTGGTCTATGAGCCGCACAAGTCGACGTTCAGTGATGTGCGTGCGGAGGCCACGCAAGCCGCTGCCATGGCGCTTCGATTCCTGATGAGCCTGGACAACTACACCTGGCGGCCGTGCGAACAGCACAGCCAGTCCACCCCTGCGGCAGCCACCGCAGCCCCTTCCACCCCCTGACCGTTCCACCGCGCGTCCATCCCGGCCGCGCACACCACCGCCTGGAGAAACCCATGAACAAGTCCACCCTGATCGCTTCCATCCTCGCCACCGCCACGCTAGCCGCCTGCGCGGGCGCACCGATCAACCACGATGCGGCCCGCGCCATGGCCGAGCGCCAGTGCCGCGTGACCGCGGCGACGGAGAAGCAATACCCCATCGACGCGCAGGGCAACGTGCGCCTGGTGAACGTGGCCTATGCCAAGTGCATGCAGGCCAAGGGCTTCGGCCCGCGGGAGGGCTGAGCGATGCAGGCGCACGCATCGCCACCCACCGACCCGCACAAGCCCGCGCTGCCGCTGCGCCCGCTGGCCGCGCTGGATGATGACGGCCGAGTCACCGTGTACGTCGGCGCCAGCTACCAGCGGCTGCAGCCGGCCGCAGCCTGGGCGCTGCTGGACCAGCTGGCCCATGCGCTGGAGGTGCCCGGCTGGCCCAGCCTGTACCGCTTCCGCACGTGGGTGGCCGGCTTCCGCCAGCTGCCCGAGCGCGATGCGGTGCGGCAGAAATTCGGCGTGTCGCGGGCCACGGCCCTGCGCTGGCTGAAGAATGAGCGCGAACGGCGCGAGGAGGCCACATGTTCCAGCGGCAAGTGATGCACGTGGCGGGCACATTCGCCCGCTGCGCGGACTGCGGCCGCGAGCCGCGCCACTACACCGCCCGCGGCAGCCTGCTGAGCGAGGGTGTGCGCTTCGGCGCCATCAAGCCGCGCCACCAGTTGAGCTGCCCCTGCGGCCGCAGCACCGGCTGGATGCCCACCCTTACCGACGCCATGCGCGCCTGGGGCGAGCTGGGCGAAACCCTGCCGCTGCCGCTGCAGCAGGCGCTGAAATCGGCCGACGTGCGGCCGATCCGGCAGGCCAGGGGAGGGCGCTGAGATGGTGGCGGATAACCCGAAACGCCCACCGCCGCCGCCACCAGACTGGCCGCCGCGACCGGATGAATGGAAAGGCATGCGGAGACCTGCGCCCGGATCCGAACTTGCCGATCTCGTGGCTCCTGCTGTTCGCCTCGACATTGCCAAGTTCGCGCTCAACGGCCTGCTGGCCAGCGGCGGCGACCGCCAGAACACCGACGCAGTGATCACCCGCGCCGTGCGCTACGCCGACGCGCTGCTGGAAGCACTCAACCGCACCCATGAGGAGGTACGCCATGCAAACGGCCGCCGTTGAGTTCGTGCCGCCGCCGATCATGGACACGCAGGCCGGACGCATGGCCCGGCGCAGCGTGATCGGCCGCGCCAGCCGTGCCGGCGCCGGCCGCGGCGCCTACCGCTGCACCGCCTGCGGCGGCCGCTGCGAGGTGCAGGTGGACTACGACGACGACGGCAACGTGGCCCACAGCCGCGGCAAGTGCCGCACCCCCAACTGCATCGCCTGGGAGGATTGACATGCTGAAAGCCTTTCGATGCACCGACATGGAACTCTATGCCGCCGCCGACGCGACGCAGTGCGCCAAGGTGTACGAGGAACACTGCGGCGAGAAGCTGGAGGACGGCTACCCCGAGGAACTGACCGACGCGGAGCTTGACGCATCGCAGCTGGAGTTCAACGAGGACGGCGAGCGCACCGGCGGCACCACATCCATCCGGCAGATGCTCGCCGAGCACGGCGACGAGCCGGGCTGGCTGGCAGGGAGCGAATGGTGATGACTAACGCACCCCTGAGCCCCCAGCACCTGGCCATCCTCGCCGAGCTGCGCCGCGGCCCGGCCACCACCATGCAGCTGATCCGCAACTGCGGCGTGATCTGCGTGAGCGCCCGCATGCACGAGCTGAAGACCCGCCACGGCTACGACATCGGCATGCAGATGGTGCGCGTGGTCGATCGCCGCCGGCACGTGGTGCGCGTGGCGCAGTACAGCCTCAACCGCCGCCACGCGAAGCGGGCGGCCTGACCACTCACGGCATGTCGGCGTGGACGGACACGCGGCCTATCAGGTTGAACGCAACCCGGGAATCCACCCGGCCACCGATGACGGGACACGGCCTTAAACGCGGCCAGCAGGTATCGAACCCTGCACATGCCACCCACTACTTCTGCGAGATATGAAGACCATGGAAAACAAAAAACATAATGGTGTGCTGACTGTCCAATTGGAGAGCGATCAGATCGTGATCCGCCTCCCTTTCGATGCACTTCAATGCGCGGCGGAGGCTTGTCCCGACCTTGAGGAGATAGATGACGATGGCGAGTTCGCGCCACCGATCGTTACCGATCTTCCTAAGTTTGCCGCCGCAGTGGTGTGTGCGCTGAGCCATGAGGAAGAAGACGGCACAACACCAGTGCATCGGATGTTCGACGCCGCATTTGTCTCAGCCATTGAGGCGGGCGGTGATGGCGTCGAAATTTTCGGTGTGGATGGTTACGAAAAAGCGAAGGCCGCGCGTGCCAAAAATGGCACTGCTGTGCCGGCATGGGAGGCTGACCATGTTCCGTAACCTCACCCTGTTCCGATTCTCGCCGGCCGTGGCCGACGACCTGCAGCGCCTGGATGAGGCGCTGGGCGAGCACCGCCTGCGCGCCTGCGGCCCGCTGGAAATGTTCACCAAGGGTTTCGTGTCGCCGGTGGGCACCGACCCCGATGCACCGCTGACGCTCACCGTGGGGCACTGCACGGGCTTCACCATAGGCGCAGAGGACAAGCTGCTGCCTTCGGCGGTGCTAAACGATGCGCTGGCGGCGAAGGTACGCAAGATCGCCGATGAGGAAGGCCGCCGGGTAGGCGGCCGCGAGCGCCGCCGGCTGCGCGAGGACCTGCTGACCGAGATGCTGCCGCGCGCCTTCGTGCGCAGCAGCCGGATGGGCGGCTACGTGGATAGGCGGCACGGCTGGATGGCGCTGGATACCTCCAGCCGCAAGGCGGCCGAGAACGCACTGACGCAGATCCGCGAGGCGCTGGGCAGCTTCCCCGCCGTGCCGCTGGCGCCGGACGAAAGCCCGCGCGCGCTGATGACGGACTGGCTGGCCAACGGCACGCTGCCGGCCGGCCTCGCCCTGGGTGACGAGTGCGAGCTGCGCGACCCGGCCACCAGTACCGGCGCCCGCTGGCGCGGCCGCAATGAAGACCTGAGCGCCGAGGACGTGCGCGAACACCTACGTAACGGCAAACAGGTGTTCAAGCTGGGCCTGGTCTACGACGACCGCATCAGCTTCGTGCTGGGCGAAGACCTGGTGCTGCGCAATGTGCGGCTCACCGACATCGTGCTGGATGCGCTGCCCGACGACAGCACGGATGCCGAAGCCGAGGCCAGCGCCACGTTCGCGCTGTTCGCCGGCGAGGTGGCGCGCCTGCTGGAGCGCATGGAGGAATGGTTCGGGTTGCCGCGGCCCAGCGACGGCGGTGCGGCATGAGCGTCTGCGAACCGAATACCCACGAAACCCTGCGCCGACGCGCGCATCTGGCTGCGCAGTGCGCCGCCAGCGCGGTGGCGGCCAGGGCATACATCGAGAATGCTGTGCTCAATGCCAAATACGGCCGGCTGGATCTTGCCGTACTCAGCGACCTGCGCGAATGCATCCGTGTCATCGAGCGCACCGTGAAGCACGCCGAGCAGTGCCGGCTGCGCATGCTGCGCAAGGCGGACCGGCAGCAGTGCCAGGCCATCCACGACAAGGTGCTGGAGGCCGCCCATGTCGCACGTTGAAGGCACCACCATCAAGCCGATGGTGCGGCTGCCGCGCGAGCCGGCGGCCTGCTGGGAATGGCTGGGCGCCGTGGACGCCAACGGCTACGCGCGCAAGCAACATCGGCGCCGCACCATGACCGCCGCGCGCTGGATGTGGGAAACGCTGTGGGGTGCGCTGCCGGCGTCGTTGGTGGTGGTGACCAGCTGCAACAGCCGCACCTGCTGCAATCCGGCACACCTGCGCGCCATCACCCTGACCGAAGCCCAGCGCGTCGGCGTGGCCGCCACGCTGACACCCGCCGACGTGATCGACATCCGCCGCGCCCGCAAGGGCCGCACCCTGCACACCGCCAGCCTGCTGGCCGAACGTCACGGCGTGAACCCCAGCGCCATCCATGCCATCTGGAAAGGGCAGACGTGGCGGCCGGCGCGCGACATGACAAAGGAGCAAGCCGCATGAGCCGCATCGCCGAATGGATCATCCGCCGCGTCACGCGCCGAGCGCCCGATTTCATCGTGGGCGGCCAGGACAATCCCTATCTGCGGCGCTGGTGGGTGATTCCGCGCAACCGGGTGTTCAACATCTACCTGCACCAGTTCCTGCGCGACGACGACGACCGTGCGCTGCACGATCACCCGTGGGCGTGGTGTTCGATCCTGCTGCGCGGAAGCTACATTGAACACACCATCGCCGCCGGTGGCATCCATCGTCACCAGCTGCGCAACGCGCCCAGCATGAAGCTCAGCGGGTCGCGCCGGGCGCATCGCATTGAGTTGTTGCGCGAGTGGGTCATGGGCAGTGGACCTCGCACGGCACGCTGCTGGACGCTATTCATCACCGGTCCTCGCATGAGGAAATGGGGATTCCATTGCCCGCGCGGTTTCGTGCCATGGCAGCAATTCACGGCCGGCGATGACCGCGGCGCCATCGGTGCCGGTTGCGGGGAGGACAACAGCCATGCGTGAGCGTCCCATCCTTTTCTCGGCGCCGATGGTTCGCGCCATCCTCGAAGGCCGCAAGACGGTGATGCGGCGGCCGATGAAGGGCATCGCGCTCGATTGGTTGGCTGGCGCCAGCTTCACGCCCGAGTATGTCGCTTCGCCCGCGAATGGCCTGTGCCCCTACGGCCAGCCAGGCGATCGGCTGTGGGTGAGGGAATCCTGGCAGTACGCCGACTGGACCGACGACGGATACCCGTGGGTGCGCTACGCCGCAGACCATGCGAAGAAGCTGCACGACCGCAGCCCTTCGGAGGAGTGGTCTGAGCGTTGGACCGACATATGGGCTGCGCTATCTGCAGACGACAACTACACCATTGACGACACTGCCGCTGATCGCCGCTGGCGCCCCTCCATCCACATGCCACGCTGGGCCAGCCGCATCACGCTGGAAGTGACCAGCATGCGCGTGGAGCGGCTGCAGGACATCAGCGAGGCGGATGCGCTCAGCGAGGGAATCCGCGAGTTGCCGCTGCAGGAACATGAGCCTGGAGCATGGTGGTGTGCCGACCCACTCGGCAATCAGACGCTGCATTTCAGAACACCGCGTGCTGCGTTTTGCAATTTGTGGGAATCGATCAACGGCGCCGACAGCTGGAACGCCAACCCGTGGGTTTGGGTGATCGAGTTCAGGCGCGCGGATATGACCGAGCCGGAGAGGATGGCTGCGTGACCCTCCGCACCTGCCCGCGCTGCCAGCAGCACACCAGCCACCGCTGGTGCTGCGGCCTGGACCTCGCCACGCGCAAGCGCTGGCGGATGACGCGCGACCGGGTGCGCATGGTTCACGTGCTGGCCCGCTCGCGCAAGGGGCTCAGCGAGGAGATGTACCGGCTTCGCCTGGCGGCCGTGGGCGTGGATTCGTCGCTGCAACTGTCGCGGCTGCAGTTCCATCAGTTGATGGCCGGGCTGCGCACGCTACCGGACTCACCGGCGTGGATCGCCGGGCGCCGGCACGCTGTGCGGCGCGGCCGCGTCGTCAGGAGTGGCTGACCGATGGGCACGCGGATGCTTGGCCATGGCTGCGCGCAGGTGGGTGATGTCTGCCCCGAGATAGCGCGCGGTGCTGTCCAGGCTTTCGTGGCCCAGCATCTGCATGATGGCGGGCAGGGGGCAGCCGTGGGCGAGCAGGGTGGTGGCCATGCTGGCGCGGAGCAGGTGAGGGTACTGCCCTGTCCATGGGCGCCGGCGCGCCGCGCGCCGCACCTTGTCGTAGCCCACCGCGTTGCCGAGCGCAGCCCGGGCATGCCGGTTGACGATGGCCCACACGCTGCGCCGGCTGCGCAGCGGGCGGCCGCCGGCCGTCAGCCACAGCGCGGCACGCTTGCCGGGCCGCGTGCCGGCGCGCAGCTGCATGTAGCACACCAGCAGGCCGTACAGTTCCGCGCTGATCGGCACCCAGCGGCTGCGACCACCTTTGCCGGCGGCTACGTAGACGGCATCCGGCAGCACGTCGCCGACACCAAGGCTCACCAGCTCGTTGGCGCGCAGGCCGGTTTCCCACAGCGTGCGCATCATCACGTTGTCGCGGTAGCCGTTGAACGTCGAAACGTCCGGCGCGGCGAGCATGGCCAGCACCTGGTCGTCGGTGAACCAGCGCACCAGCCGCGCCGGCACATGACGATTGGACGGGACGTTATTCGATTCTTGTTGCGGCGCCAGGCCGAGCAATGCCATGGTGTCGTAGAACGCGCGCAACGCGCACAGATCAATGTTGATCGTGGCCGGTGTGGCCTTTTGCCGGCGGCGATCACCCAGCCAGCGGTGCAGCAGATCGGTGTGCAGCCGATCCGCCGCGCCACCGTATGCCAGCCAGCGACGAACGATGCCGATGTACAGGCGAACCGTCGTCGGCGACCGACTACCTGCAAGGATGCGCTCAAAACGCGCCAGCGCATCCAGCTGATCCACGTGGCCCAGCATCTGCCTTCCGCAAGGCTGGGTTACTTGACTGTAACGGCGCGTTATCACACATCCAGTCCAATTGGAGGACCGGAGCAGGTCGGCAAGCTTGATTACTTTCAAACAGTTACGTGAAATTCTTCGCGTAAAATGTCATATTTGACATAATATACA